>FUFK010038791.1_pt2 | contig 11662 bp, 11 predicted proteins | sample 1021851 | NCBI WGS metagenome assembly FUFK01 (sample SAMEA51879418, study PRJEB19060) | metagenome
ANACCTTCTTNTCNTAATCNAAATCAGGATGNGGTNNNGCACTTACAACAGGGTCTTTAGTTTTATTNTTGATGACAATAAANNTNTCAGCAGCAAANGTNCCTGCTAGNTNNACTTCGATTTCATCAGTATCTTTCCAGTTGATGCTACCATCTTTCTTCTTGTGTAGCATTGCTTCTTGGATTTTGTCAATGACTTCTTGGGTCAGTTTCATTTAGTTGAGGGTTTTATCTCTANNGCTTTGCTTCNCCTNTCCTTATTTCATATGATANNAATTGGAAAGATGCANTTGCNGTAGCGTATTCTGTACCATCTATTGTAGCATTAAATTCCAATGCTGACAAGGATACTGGTTGAATACCTTTGAATACCACGAAGAAATTTGATTGAAAATTGCTGTTTAATACTGCTAGTGTAGCGTCAGCAAGTATATTGTCGTCATCATTATTCAATACTTTATTCTTCTGCACAAATTCTTCTCTGTCTACTACACTGTCAGGTGTGCCTAGACCACGAATCCAGTTATGGAGGATTAGATAATTCTGTAAGTCCTCATCNATAAGGAATGTAAGNTTNAGTGGGTCATATGATATNAAACCATCTANAGGTAGTGGTCTATATGGTGTTGGTTGCTGTTGTGCGTTAGCATTTATGGCAGGAATATTTGCAGACTGCGCAAAATATACCACCTTAGGGTATTTCGCTAACAGTAACTTAAACCCTATAGGGGATAAGAAGTTTCTATTCTCTATCTGTTGATTCCAAGTCGCCATCGTAGTCTTCCTTAGGATATACTAGACCTAGATTCTCATCGAAGTAATCTTCTTCGTCCATTATATGTTGTATTCGTCTATTATATCTAGCATACTATTTAGTTGATAATGAGCCCCTGCCATCCATTCCTCTGATGCACCGTGATATCTACCGTTATACAAATCATTCTTTAGTTTAATGAGACGAGCCTTCATCTCTACCTTAGTAACTCGTCCTCTNCCCACGTATTTGAGCTCCATATGTAAATTAGATATTCTAACTACTTATAAAAAAAACCGCACCCCTAGAGTGCGGTTTCGTTACAGTGTCAGTGTATTCTCACATCAGAATACCACTGCAGATACGTTTACATGAGGACTGTGTATCTGTACATTCTATTAAACATTCGTAATATTCGTCTATTTTGTCCTCGTNGTNAGTAGACGTCATCTTGTGTTGCCATCGTTGGTTAAACGATACTAAATTGTGCATGGTGGACTCCCATNATGTTTACTTCACNAANGATTTGGGTGCATCGNNCCAGTCTCCAATTCTGCNTAANTATTTACTCACTNTTTAGACTNTGTNATNAAGTTTNNTAACTGGTATGANGGAGGTATNTGGTGGTCATTCCANTGNCTNATATTTCCTGCTACNATAAANCAGTTNGTCACTACTAACTGTNTAAAGATTAGAGTGCGAATTNNAGCAACNNNGTCTGCCTCCCTATCAGAAGTCCCAGATTTGTCACCTAATGCTTTCGCCCAAATTCTCCAAAGTTTTTTCATGGCATCTATTATAGCATAAAAAAAGACACCCTGTAAAGAGTGTCTTTAAGAAATATAAGCATCTCGCTTACATTAGGTTTGTTACCTTTACTCTTCTGTAGTAACGGTTTGCGTTAGATGTAAGAGCACCTTGACCTTGTGTAAGACCCTCAGCGAATGGGTTTGCAACCATTCCGTAACGAGTCTTAAAGCCAATTTTTGGTTGGAATGTATCCTGACCAACGGCTCTAACCATTTGTAGAGGCACGTAAGGACAATAGAATAGTCCTGCGTCGTATGCGCTACTACCTTTGTATCCTGCAACATAGAAGTGATTGTCACTTACGTTTGCTGAATATGGGTCAACATAAACCTTGATTCTTCCGTTAAGAGTACCAGCAAGTGTGCTGCTATTGTCATCAGGAAGTAGGTTGCTGTTGCCTGCAAGAGCAGGAGTGTAATCAAGCACACCAGCCATTGATAGAGCACTAGCCACGTCTGCAGAGCAGATGAGGATGTTACCCTTTCCACGACGAGTTTCATGCCCGATAGCATTCATATCTCTTTCAATCTGGAATAATAGTCCCTTGAATTTCTCAACTGACCATCTACCATTTGAGTCAACGTCTAGGTCGAATGTACCAGCAGTTGCTGTGTTATTCTGNGCACCTGGGCGAGCGATTTTGTAGACTGTTCTNACAACTTCACGGTTGATTTCAGCAAGCACTTCTGTNGAAAGNATGTTTGCTAANTCAGACTCAGCGTCTAGTCCGTGAACTGCNTTCAAGTCTTGAGCAAGCTCTAAACTGTACTCTGCCTTTAAAGCTCTTGACTTAGCAGTAACAGTAACCTTCTCAATCGAGAATCCCATCTCGTTGAAGTGGTTAGATGCACCGTCACCAAGTGCTTCAGACTGAGCAGTTGTCATACCCTGTCCACCGATTGTGTAGTTTCCTGCACCGTCAGCGAGTAGACCTGGGTTAGAACCTGTCATATCGTTTGAAGCGAGACTATCACCGCTATTCTCTGAAGAATGCTCAGTGTCAACTTCGTTGAAGAATGTTTCAACTGCACTGTTGTTGATGTCTCTGTTTGTGCCTTTTGTGGAGCGCATTGCAAAGATAAGTCCTGTAGGACCTGTCATTGGTTGCACACCGCAAATGTCGTAAGCAATAAGCTTAGGCATACTACGACGAATTAAGCTGATTAATACTGGGTCGAAACCTGCAACTGGACCTGTAGCTGTGCTACCACCAGAGAAACCAGTACCACCAAGTGAGTTGGTAGGTGCTGCTTCAGTTACTAATCCTCTTTCTTCTTTCAAGAATCTCTCTTGATTCTCAAGGAGGACTGAGGTCACCGATTTTCTATACTTGTCGGAAATCGCTTCGATTTCGTTATGTTCTAGAATAGGAGCCCACTTCTCCTGTAGATGTTCTGCGTTAAACATTTGGATTTAGTGGATTTGTTTACTTGCCCCAACGACTGATTGCCTGCACGTATGCTGACATTGAATCAGTTGCGGGTGTTTCTGCTACCTCTTTAGACTCAGTTACTGTCTCAGCAGTACCTTTTGTCTCAGGTTTTGTAGAGAAATAAGACTCACGTAAAGTAGAAACTTTCGCACGGAAAGATTCTTCATTCTCAAACTCAACAGCTTCCGCTAGAGAAATAAGTTTCTCTTTCTGAGAGAGACTTAAGCCCTCTGCGATTTCTGTCACAATCCCATTCTTGATATAGTTGCCGACTTGCTTAGACAATCCGACGTTTTCTTCAATCGACTCGTTGAGTTTTTCTTCCATACTATTGAGTTGTCCTTGTAATTCNTCNACNAGGTCAACTTTCTCGTCAGGAATTTCTATGAAATTCTCAACGAAAACTTGTTTGATTCCATCCAATACGGATGTTGCCATCTCTTGCTTGATTCCTGCTTCAACAGCGAGATTGTTCTTCTCCATCCACTGTGATACAGAATAAGTAAGATACTCATCGACCTTTTCTGCAAGGTCTTTCTTGACTGAATCAATTTCTTCTTCGAGGACTTTAGCGTACTCCTCGTGCATACGGTCTAGCTCTTCGTTTAAACGAGAAACTACAGCAGCTTCAAAGATTGTTTTTGCTTTATCTTTGAATTCCTCACTAAGGTTTTCACCTTCAGTAAGTGCAGCAACGTCAGCAGAAAGGTCAACTTCAATGACTGCTCTTTCTTCTGATTCGTCTTCAGCAATAACCTCACCTTCTGGCTCGTGTCCTGCTTTTACATCNCCCTTGTCACTAAATGTTGCTGTTGCAGATGATGCATCAGATGGTTTAGTTGTAGGTGCAGCAGCATTACCACCCGCAACAGTTTTCATTTTGTTGCTGTCGTCGTCTGGTTTGCTGTTGAAAGGTGTAGGTCCGCCTAAGTCTTGGATGCCCGCAAGACTACTACCGTCAGCACCCAGCTTGGGCATCGGTTCGCCTGGCTTGGCATTTGCGGTTACACTCGATTCATCTAGAGTTNTGTTCTCTGTNGACATTGTAGTCTCCGNAATCTGTAATTNNAAGCTATNTGCTATATTTATTTATACTTAGAAAGATTTTAGTAGCTGTTGAAACGCGGAAAGTTTAATTTCTTCCATCTGATTTCGCGCAGCATTGTTAATTCTTCCTTTAATTTGGTCTATTGTTTGCTCGTGTATAGCACCACCCGCATAGACCCACTCTCTACCTTCCATAATTCCATTCACAAAAGCGTCTGGAGCTGAAGGGTCTGCCACAATATCAGCAGCAGTAGCGAGCATGAAGTCGTCAGCAACGATTTTTAAACCGTTTTCTTCCTTGATTGACCCCAATCCTCTTGAGGATACACCAAGTTTTACTCCTTCATCTAAAAGACTCTTAGCAATATTACCCATAGGTGTGTCTAAGATTCTTGCTTTTCCTACAAAATTATTACCTTCTTGCTTAAGAGAAGTAATCAAATGTGAAACGCGGTCAAGATTGATAGTAGGACCATCAGGATGACCTAACTCACCAAGTGAGCGTCCCTTCTTAATGTAAGACTCATTGTATTTATCCACTTCTCTTTGAAGAGTTTGGACAGGATACATACGTCCGTTACGATTTTTGATTGCTCCTTGTAGAAATACACCTTCGATAAAGTGTGACTTCTCTGCCACCCTTACCTTCTGTGATAACTACTTTACAAGATTCAATCTCTTCCCGAATCAGTTTCATCTGGGGTTTCCTCTGGTGTTTGTGCAACAGGTGCTTCAGCATCTTCTGGTTGCTCTGTGTTTTCAGGACCTTCATCCTGAGGAGCAAACATAACTTTACCGATTTCCTGTTTTTTGTCGTCCACAGCTTTAACAGCAGCAGCGTTCATACCAGTTGCAACGTAATCCGATAGGTCTTTTTGACCCGCGAATAGCGCATTAACTATATCTTGAGCGGCTTGTGTTGGCATAATGTTATAGTATCGTAATAATTATTTATATATCTCCCTTTTTGTAGTCCGCAGGCTTGATACCTTGCTCCGCAGGGTCAGGTGGTTCTGGCTCTAAAGACATTGCCATCTGCTCATGCTCCATAGCTAGGCATAGCAAGTGGGTCGATTGCCTTACCTTCCTTAATTTCTGCTTCCATCTGCTTATCCATTTCTTGAAATANTGCTTCTGGTTGCTTCAATACTTGTTTACGTAAGTATTCTAAGGAGAAGTAACGACCTACAAATGGGTCCATCTGCTGCAGTAATGCCATACGTGCATTCTGTATTTCTTGCTCTTTTAATTCAGAGAAGTAATTATCAGCGATGAAATCATACTGTATATGCTCCTTCATCTCATCCCATTCTTCAAGAGTAAAGATACCCTTTAAAACGACTTGAGTTTTTAGGAGGTCATTGAATAAATCAGAGAATCTCTTGCGTAACCTAACTACAAATTTCTGGAATTTTACTTCGTCTCTTGTAATCTCAGCACTTCTTCCAACATTAAATGCGGAATCAGATTCTAAGCGTGACTCGGGTACGTTGAGTGAGCGGTAGAGTTTNTTNTGGAAGTACTTGACATCCTCAAGTTCTCCAAGATTTTGTCCACCTGGGAGAGTAGAGATTTCCGTGCCTCTTCCCCCNTCTCTTCGTGGTAACCAGAAGTCTTCGAGCATTGACATGAATTTTTTGTCATCCCTNATCTCTCCTGTGTCAGCGTTGTATACTAATTTATTTCTATAGCGAGCCATAACCTCACGGAGGTATTGCTCTGCCTTTTGTTTAGGTAAATTACCTACATCAATGTAGAAAATCCTACGCTCAGGNGCGCGGGACAATCTATATATCACCAAACTATCCTCAATCATACGTANTTGATTAAGAGCTTTGATAGCTTTGTGTAGATGTGACAACACATAGTTGCGTTGCATGTCCATTTGTCCTGAGTGACAGAAACAAATAGCATCTGTGGCAATCTTTATACCTTGATTTTCATATCCACGTAAACCCTTTGGACTGTATATAAAATACTCAACTGCCTTAGGTATAAGCGCATTTACCTGTGGGTCTACAGGTGATATACGGTCTTTTGGTTTATCGTATTCGATTACTTTTTTAATCTTACGAGGGTCAATATACCTTAACTCAGTAATACCTTTCTTAGGGTCTTCTGGGTCTATCATCTTATGATAGAAAAGACGACCATCGATATACCATCTACGGAAAATATCGTATGCTCGTCTGTCGAAATCTAGTAAAGATAATATATTTTCAAACTCCTCACGAAGTCTATTCTTTACGCTTTGTGAAACTGGTAGGTTAGATAATTCAATATCTACAGGGTGGTCATCTAAGTCACCCGCGATTGCNTCGTTGGTGATATCGCTGATTGCTGCATCAGCTTCTGGGTGAAGAGACATNTCACGGTATCTACCAATGAGGTCTACTTCATTTGACTTGTTTGCGGAGTCACCTAGGTCAACGTACTGCCCAAAATAACCACCCGCTACTATGGGTTGCGCTGCATCATCACTATCTTTATGCACAAAAGAAGGACCCTTCTGGGATTCCTTCTTTTTGCGCTCAAGTGAATAACCAAATAATTGCGTCATTCCTTTTTTCCGCTACTATTATATGTTTATTTATTATACCACAGATTAGGTATAAAATCTACTACCCTTGTGTCTTAGCGTTTCCTGCGTTTTCCTTACTTACAACTTCCCAGTATTGTACTTGGAATTCAACTGTATACTCCTCAGGAGTATCGTTGCTATCCCATGCTAAATCAATAGCAGAGATGTTGGAAGGCCAGATAGAAGCAAACTTATAAGACCTAGTTATGTTACCTTGACGGTCATACTGTCTTACAAATGCATCTTTTTGATAGTCCTGTATGTCATCAAAGTGCTGTAAGTTTTCCTGCATGTCTTGTATTCTACTTGACCATGCTTCAAACTTAGACCTTAATGCAAAACCTTCATCGTTTAAGACTGTAACTGTCCATGGCTCGAATGTGCGGTCTCCTGCAATCTTTAATACCCTACCTCTGTAAGGTACGTCAACAACACCAACTGTAGAAGCAGGAAGATTCGCTGCTTTAACTAGCATGGTTGACATCTGTGCATTACCACCACCAGGGGTGTCTCCACCTACTGTTGACTTTGAGCTGTTTTCTGCGACAGTTGAGTTAATTCCGCTATCTGCTCCTGATTTAATTGTGCCTCCCTCAGGGAAAAACAATTCAACTTGAAACAGATTAGGGCGTGCTAAATCCCTAATCGAGTCACGGAATTGGAGTATTGGTACTTGTACTTCTGACATTAGATTGTCTCCTTGTTGTTAATTGATTGGGATTAGCTTACTATTTCAGAGAAACTAGCACCAGTCCTAGTTGCTGTGAATGTTAGTGTAATAAAGTTAATCGACCTTGCTGGCTTCACGAATATCTCCGCGAAGAATTCCCCTCTATCTATAGCGTCAGCTGGGTTGTTTGTAGCATCGCAGACTACTAAGAAGTCTACAATACCTCTCCTTGACTGGACGGAGCGGAGGAATGGCTCAACTATGTTTTTGAATTGTGCACGAGTAAACTCATCATTCAATTCAAATAGTTGATTCTTAGCAGCGACTGAGATTGACTCTTCCAAGACAAGGAATAAACGTCTAACGTTGATTCTGTCAAATGCGGAGGAGTATCCAAGTGCAGTCTTATCTCCGAAGAGGATAATTCCTTCACCTGGGAATGCTACTATTGGGTTAACTCTTGCAGCATATAATCTATCTCTGTGGTCTTTTAGAGGTGAGTATGCAAGTTTAATTGCATTCAAGATTGTGCCTCTATTGAATCCTGCAGGAGAGAACCATGCTTCTGAGTTAAGAGTTGTGCTTAACACAAGTCCTGCCATGTCACCGTTACATGGAATGTAACGATAAACATCATTATACTTATCGTAAATGTATTTGTAGTTGTTATCAAATACTGCATAACTTGTAGATGCTAATGNATCAAAGTANTCAATAGTCTTAGTTACGATGTCNTTTGTGCTTGGTTGTCCAATAACATCACCTCTGTGTGGAGAGATGAATGCCATACAATCTTTTCTTGAGTTAGCAATAGAGATTATATGTTGTGCCTTAGCAATACTGTCACCTACAGTTGTCATTGAAGGACCCATTAGGATGTAATCAATGTCAATGGTTTCAGCGTCATCAAACAAGTTAAACGCTGCGAGTGTTTCTGGACGTGCTACAGAGTAACCGTCGACTCCACCTTGTAATGCGTATCTAATTGTTGCTTGATTTTTTGTTCCTATTAATGGTTTAGCAGATGGGTTAGTGCCTGTTGGGTCATCTAAATCATTGATTGAAGAAGAAGACTTGATAAGGTCAAACTCTCTATTGATACCTGATAGACCAAATCCACCAGATGCGTTAACGTCTTTATCATAGACGTCACCTGTTTCGTGACTACCCCAGAGAATGTATCTTGACTGTGCCTTGATTACATCTTTATAGTAGATGTTATCTCCTTGAGGTGACTTAGCATCAGATGCTTTAGAAACGTTAAGGAATTTCTCAACAACTGAGCCAGGTGTGCCTGTTAGTCCTCCGTCTCCATCAATAACTATGATGTGCATTAAGTCATTGTGTCCACCTCTTTCTTCTACCCATGCAGAAGTTGTAGGTCTAGCAGCAAGGTTTGTCCATCTTGCATTAAGTCCGTAAGTACGTGTAGTGTAGTCTGACTCAACGTTAGCGATAGCGATTGTCGCAGCGTTTTTGTCTACAACACTCTGGTTTGCTTGGAAGTTAGGTGATAGTGGGTTGAGTGAAACACGTAACTGACGTGAAACTCCTGATACAACACCACTGTCTCCTGTAGCAGAGCCAGGTGTGTTAGAGTTGTTTGCCAATTCAGTGATTGTATCTCCTATCTCGATGATGTCAGATGCAGTGTCGTCGATAGTTAATTCTAACTTACGAGCCTCAGCATCCCATGCAACAACGCGACCAGTAACACCACCAGATACAGCAGTGATAAAGTTATCTTTCTCAAATGACCCTACAAGTGTTGCACCCGCATCGAAGGTAACAATCACAGTGTAAGAGTAAACCTTACCGTAGATGTTTGCGTTAGAGAATGATACTTCCGCGTTATTTGTGAATTCCCATTCAGTAGATGTTGGGTCTGCTAGGTAAAGAATTTGGTCAGCACCCGCGTCTGTCATTACAACACGTAATGAGTTAGCGAATTTTCCTGCAGTCCTTCCTGCCCACTTCCAGTTGTTAGCAGCATTCTCAACGTTTGCCTCATAGTCAGTCATCGACTTGATGATTGGAGGTGTAATACCAGTTGAGGTTTGCTCGTTAATTTCTGTCTTTGCAGCAGTTACAGTTTGAAGTGTAACAGTTGACCCATCAGTGTGTGCAGCAGCAGTAGAACCTAATACTCCGCGCTCAACTGTTAGGTCGTCCCCAGCTACACCAGAGATTCTTAGAAACTCATCGTCAATTCTGATGTATGAGTTTGTGCTTCCTGCAAGAGCAGTAGCAGAAGTAACTGTAAGTGTAGTGTCAGATGATGTAAATGTAGAACCTTCGTTNATTGTAGAAGATGTGCCTGCNGGCTCAATAAGAGTNATAGATGANTTTGCAGCGTGTGATGCAGCAGATGTTTGTAACTGTCCTCTTGTTACGGTAACGTCGCTACCAGAAACTGCTTGGACAATCATTAATTCAGCGTCGATGAATAATACATCGCTTACGTCAAAGTCAGTTGCTGACTCAACAGTAAGTACTGTATCTGTTGCGCTGAATGAAGTGATAGTGAATTGTGCTGTATCAATCGCATTCTTAAGTGCGCTGTTATCTGCACGNACTACGCGNAGNGACCCGCCATACAATAANAATTGTGCTGCAGTAAACCAATACTCNTAGTTNAGNTTATTNGGTTTACCAAAGGTTGCTAAAAGTTCCTTCTCACTTGTGATAGTTGTGATGTCTTCGATGGGACCTTTCTCAAATGCACCTACGACAGCAGCGACGTTATCAACAGTCGAATTTACTACGTTAGTGAGGTCTCTTTCTAGAACAACAACTCCTGGGGAAAGTTGTGTTGATGCCATTAGATTAATCTCCTATGGGATTCCAATTTACAATGCTGAAATTATTTATNNAAAGGCATNTTTTCACTGGGGAAACAAGACGTGAATTACCAATCAGGGTAGTCACCGTAAGGAATCTTACGTTTACGTTTACGTTTTACTCTCCATATAGTACATGTCTTACATTCATATGCATAGGCAGATGGGTTAGACCCTCTATCCTTTCTGGTCTTATAGAAATCGTTTCGCAAATTTTTCTCTTGACCACATATACGACATCTTCTATCTACAAACAGGAGATTGTCTAACTCAAACTCCTCTTCTATACTCATCGGTAGTCCCACATATAACTACGGTCACCATATTCATCTACATTCCAGTCTCTATCAGATGNCCACCTATCTCCNTCNNNATCTACAAATTNATTCCTCNTCNTNTANACCATCNNNNACAAATCCAAANGGAGCCATGTCTGCCTCTATTGCTTCNTTCTGCTCTTGATACATNCGNAGACGGACATCACTNTCATGTAACTCTCTNAAATAATCTGTNGTTGCTAACCATGAGAATATAACCANACACATAGCAAGGTCATCATTACAACCTTCTTCTGCCTCCCATGCTTGTCCTTTCTGTATGAAAGTAGTTAACTCTGTAATAATATCAAAGTCTGTAAAGACCAGTTTATCATCTTCAATCAACTGTTTCATGTTTGCGCAACCAGTCTTCTTGACTGTAGTAGACATCTTGACACCTAGTTGCACCTTACTACCAGAGAATCCTTGACCTACTACCTGTCCTGCTCTACCTCTCATGGAGCACATGAGTAGATTGTCATACTCTAAATCAAACTGTAGTATATCTGCTACCTGTCCACCAATATCATTTACCTCTACTAATGTATAGGCATGATTATACTGTGTGCATACCTGATGAATGATATTTGGGAATAGTAATGGTTTAATTTTATTGTTTCTATACTTTGCTACTAACTTATATGGTATCTCTGTAGTGTCAATGATAGTAAACGCTGAATAGTCTTTGGTAATACCTCGTGCCACGTCAACAGTGCAGACATAATCATGTCCTTCTATCGGCTCTTCAAATATATCCAGTCCTGCACTAGATGTAAGTGGGTCATCATATGCAAGTATCTTTAACTTACTAGATGTAATCAGTGTATTGACAGACCCTAAGAATTCACATTCAAACTCTTGGTTGAATTGCTCCTCAGATGTATTCTTTATAGTCTGCTCTTTCCACTCTGCATCTCGGCCAGGTACCTGTGACCAGTGGACTTCAGTTGTAACATATTCATTCTTACCTTTCTCTGCATCATGCCAGAGTTTATAAAACATATTCATACCCTTAGGGGTAGAAATGATAATCACCTTAGTTGACTTACCTGAGGATATAGTAGGATACACAGAGCTAAAAAACTCATCAGCGATATGAGTCGGAATAAAGGCGAATTCATCAAGAAATATAATATTAAATGACATACCCCTGACAGCAGAAGCGGAAGTAGAAGCAGCCATGATTTTACTGCCGTTTTCAAGTTCCAGAGA
>FUFK010043269.1_pt1 | contig 11662 bp, 6 predicted proteins | sample 1021851 | NCBI WGS metagenome assembly FUFK01 (sample SAMEA51879418, study PRJEB19060) | metagenome
CCAGATTTCCCGTGTTGGGTCCGCTGGAAAAGATGTCCATGGTTGACCACCTGCAGGGGGGGCAGCAAAACTGTCCACTGTTTGCCAGCGGCGGTTGGTTTTTGAAGACATGACCCGATATTGGTGCATATCATCGTGGTTTTGGACCTAAAACGATGGTTGGAAGCCACCTGAGGATGCAAACCCAGAGGCCNACGACCATCACGAAAAGCCAGGCCAATTGGAGCAGAACGGCGAGCAGCGTTTCACTGTCCGCCAACAACATGCCCACGCCCCATGAGGAGCCGTTCCAAAGTGCGTGTCCAAGGATAGCAAGCAACAGTCCGTTTGCAATGGTTTGAGGCATTGGCCATGCGTGTTCTCGGTGTTTGGTCAAGAGTTTAGCCAAGCGTTCGGAGGGGAGTGTTTTCCACGTCGTGTTTGGAACAGCTCGTCCCTGCTTATCGTACAGGACCCAATTCGCATCGGCATCCTCTGAAAGGTAGGAGGTGCCTGAAAGGGAGGGAAGACGGTTCCCTCGGGCCAGCCAGCAACCGATGGCGTATCCGCTAAGGCCGGTCCACATCGCATGGCCGGGCACCGAAGACAAGCCGCGAAGGGTGGCGGTAAAGAAGTAAGCAATGCTGCTATAATCGCTGAGCAGTGCCATGAAGATATAGCTTGCATTTTCCAATAATGCAAAGCCAAAACCGACGGTTGAGCCAACATAGAAGCCGTGTTTGGGCGAGACGATCAAATGACTGAGGGCGAGCACGGCCAACATTTTCGAGATTTCTTCCCCNATGGGAGCCGACATGAACAGAATCAATCCTTCTCCCAGTGTTCCCGTTGCCGCTGCATCAAGGCCGACCAAGGAGACGAGAATTGGCGAAATCACCGAGTTGATGACAATGGCAGGAATTGTTGACAACATCCCTGCAGCCAAAATCCACTCTGCATCCCGGCGAGAAATGTGGATGCCCATGTGCCGGCTGGTGATGGACCACCATGCAAAAACGGGGGTTGAGAAGCCAATGAGCCACGCCGGGAGCACGATAGCCACGGCGAGAAGCAGCGTCAAGGCGTTGGCGCCGAGGATGGTCAATGGAAGCAAGCATAGGGTGGAAATACCCACGCCGAACACAAAGAGCATCCAGAGGTGTTTGGGTCTCGGCATTTCCAACGGCGCTGTTGAACGGAAGAGGTGATGTTGGACCACGGTTGGCCCTGGTGATTTGACCACCGCTCCACCGGCCAGCGCATGGAGTTGGCTTCCCTCTTGGGACGGGTAGGCTTGGATGGTGTGCGTTAATTTTGGTCGACGAAGGTAGAAGAACAGCATCAGGAAAGGAGAGAGGCAAACACCACCAAGGAAGGTGAACAGCGGGTCAAAGGGTCCGACGGTGCCGTTCATGTCACCGTCGATATAGCCGGCCACGATGAGAACAGCGATTTGGGAGATGAAAAAGCAGACGATGACCAGTCCGAGCATTGAGCGAACGGTGTGCCAAGGGGTTGAAGCCTTCCAGACCGTGAGTTGGTCCGGGACAGGCGTCANGGGCACCTGCTGAAGTTGCTGGGGTTGGAGCAACGGCTGCATCGTGGTCACCAGAGAGCGGTACCTGCTCAGTTCGCCCATCAATCGTCACTGAATTACAGCATTCGGCAGAGGCCTTCATCATTGCAGGTAAGGAGGGCTAGCATGTTCTCCTTCATCAACGGTTTGAGAAAAAACGGTCGTTCAAATACAACTGGGCTCTTTTTCCCTCTATGTCGTGGCTAGCCTCCGCCTTTGCTCCGAGAAAAGACCACAAGGGGATGTCAACGCCAAGTTACGCCGCACGTTGGTGGCTCCTCCTTTGCACTGGCGTGTGTGCTCTGTGGTCATGGGAGGCCACGGATGGCTTCCTTGTGATGGCCGCTGCGTTNACGGTGATGGTCGCCACGCCAGCCTTGAGTTTTGGATGGTACCTCATCGGCTTGGTCTCGGCTCGTTTCGAACCTTTGTACATCCTTGACAAAGCAGAGAAAGCCCACAAGGCCAGAATTGAGAGAAAAGCCGTCAATAAACCCGTTTGAATAAGCGGAAAAAGCCGTCCATGTCGCTGGGAAATTCCGATGCCTGGGCCAATCATTCGGCGTTGAAACCGAAAGATGACGGGAAAATGTATTTACGAACTATTTCCTTAACTATAGTATGAAGAGGAATTTCAACGGGTCACTCTTGGTTGTCTTGATGTTCATTCTGCAATCTTGGGCCTTTTCTCTTCAAGCCCCCGATGATGTCTTGGCCGACGCTCCCGAAGCCATGGAAGTGATTCCAGCGACCAGCGCTCTCAATGCCCCTGGTTTCCATCAAGGATCAATCTTCTCAGAGGCCACGTTGGCAGCCGGTGGCCATCACACCTGCGCCATTTTGGACAACATGTCCATTTCATGCTGGGGCGACGACAGTGAAGGGCAATTAGGGAACGGATTAGAATCATCCATCCAATATGTTCCTGATTCCGTTCTATGGGGCGTCAATCAATCAATTGGACTTACTCCGTTGAGTATCTCTGCTGGATTCGCCCATACATGTGTTTTAGCTTTCTCCTCGTACGGGAGTGTTGTGAGTTGTTGGGGTGACAATTCTCAGCAACAAGTTTCACCATCATGGTCAGGTAGCAACTTGGAAGAACCCTCTGCTTTCGTGTTTTTCTCCTACAACGGTGTCGACCCGGTGGCTTTGGATTCGGGTGGCGACCACTCATGCGTGATTTTGAGTAATGGAAATATCTCATGTTGGGGTGCCAACAACAGAGGGCAAATTGGCGCATCGCCCACACAATACCCTTCACAGAACCCCCAATACAACTACTTCATCGACATGAGTTCGTTCGGCCATGTCAAAGCCTTGGGCCTTGGCGGAGATCACTCATGTGCTCTTGTTGTGAACGGCTCAGTGGCTTGTTGGGGCAACAATTCGGTTGGTCAACTCGGTAGAGGCTATACCAATGCTTACGATGACACCCCTTGGTATGTGCAACCCTTTGGTCAGAACCGAAAGGCTGTCGCCATTGCTGCAGGCGGCAACACGACATGCGCTTTGCTCGACGATGGGGCAGTCTCATGCTGGGGTGCAGGCGATTATGGGCAACTGGGTAACAACAACACAGCCAGCGCAAACACCCCTCAGGAAGTGTCGTCGTTCCCAGGTGATCAAGACGCTGTTAGCGTTGCTGTGGGTTGGCGCCACGGTTGTGTTTTGCTTTCCGACCAAAACATGTCGTGTTGGGGAAATAACATCGTCGGCCAACTCGGGAATAACAACACCACCAATTCGACCACGCCTGTGCTTGTTCAACCATTGAACGGAACGGCCAAACCGGTTGCCTTGACCCTCAATAACGTTCACACTTGTGCATTGTTGGACGACGGAAATGCTGCATGTTGGGGTTATGGATATCGTGGCGCTCTCGGTATAGGCTTACCTGAATCTTCAGCCCCCGTTGCTGTTGATGTTGTCTCGTCTCCGATACGCGATATTGATGCTGGTGGTTGGCACACCTGTTCCGTCCTCAACAATGGTTCAGTCGTTTGCTGGGGGGATAATGCATTTCTGCAGGTTGGCTCATCAAGCGTTTCTCCCGCAAATGTAAGCGGGACCTTCATTCAAGGGTACGGTGCAAGCCACCCAGCATCTGTGGTTAGGACAGGTCCCTATCACTCGTGTGCAATAGATACATCTGGAGACATCCAATGTTGGGGAGATGGTCGTTATGGGCAGTTGGGCAACGGAAGTAATTCAGCCTCTCTTCTTCCTGTAAACGTCTCGCTACCAACAGGGGCGAAGGCCGTTGATGTCGCTTTGGGCATTTACCATACATGTGCGCTCTTGACCAACGGAAGCGTGATGTGTTGGGGAGATGGAACATACGGGCAGTTGGGTGCAGGTTGGGCGACCACATCCAGCAACACACCTGTTTACACATCTGCACTTGGTTCTTCAGCACGCACCGGCGTCGCCATTGATGCAGGGATAGGGCACACCTGTGTGCACCTGGACGATAGCAGCGTGGTTTGTTGGGGCTACAATGGATGGGGCGGTGTTGGTTCGGGTTCTTTCACTGATATGTTTGTGCCAACATTCGTGACCTCTTTAGGCAGTGGTTCAAGCACAACTGCAACTTCCATCTCTACCGGTTATGGCCACACGTGCGCCATAACAAACAACGGTCTGTTGTGTTGGGGGAAGGCCGATGCAGGCCAACTTGGCGACGGACAAACGCAGTACAATCGAGCCACACCCCAAACGGTAGGTTCCTTTGGTACCGGTATTTCGGCCGTTAACATCACGGCGGGTTGGCAACACACATGTGCTTTGCTTTCAAACGGCAATCTTTCCTGTTGGGGTGATGAAGAATTCGGAGCATTGGGTCCAACGGCGTTGTCCAGTACCTCAACTCCTGGCCCCCAATTCAATCTCTCGACCAACGGTAGTATCGTCAAACTCACCAGCACCAACGCTCACACATGTGCACTCACCAGCACCAACGAGTCGTGGTGTTGGGGCCTGAACAATGCAGGTCAATTGGGTGATGGCACCACCTTAGACCGAANGGTTCCAGCATTCGTTTCCGGATTCCCAGGCAATCGTGAAATTGCGCTGCCTGAGCGGGATTGGGATGGAAACGGCGTGTTGAACGAGCAGCAAGCGCAGCTTGATTCGAACGACAGTGATGGCGACGGGTGGGACGATGATGATGACGATTTCAACACCACGTTGTACCGTTCGGTCTCTTGCCCTACTGGAAAATACGGAGCCTATGGGTGCGTGGACGCTCACCCTGGGACCTATGTTCAATATGCCGGCAGCCTGTTCCCAACGCAAGCAATGAGAGGGAACTTTGTCTCTGGATTTGGAGCCACCAACCAGACGCCGTGCGGTCTTGGAACCTATCAACCGATTGATGGCCAAACAGCGTGCATCCAAGCCGATCCTGGTTATTTCGTAGCCTTCACAGGTGCCTATAACCAGTATGACTGCTCTTACGGAACATACCAACCAAAAGCGGGTCAATCCTCGTGCCTTGATGCGGACCCGGGGTATTTCGTTGTGGGCTATGGTCAGACTTTCCAGACACCCTGCAATTATGGGACCTATCAGGCGAACAGCGGTAGTTCGTATTGTGATGATGCACCTCCTGGTTACTATGTGGACAGAATGGGCGCCAACGCCTCAACGCCTTGTCCTGCGGGCACCTACGGCACCATGTACGGGGCGACCACGGTCGCTATGTGCAGTTTGGCCTTCCCCGGCTCCTACGTCGATACACCGGGCTCCTCAAGCGTCACCTATTGTCCTCGAGGCACCTACAATCCGCTAACCGGCGCCAATTCATCCTCTTGGTGCCTTGACGCAGACCCCGGTCATTATGTTGACCAGCAGGGTCAATCCGGTCAAGAAATGTGTCCCCCAGGGACCTATAATCCCAGCACAGGCTCTACATCAGACAGCGATTGTTTGATCACCTCACCCGGCCATTATTCGCCCGCCGCAGGGCAAGCCAACCAAACACCTTGTCCTGAGGGGACCTATCAGCCCAACACCAATTCGACATCATGCATTGATGCAGGTGAAGGGTGGTACGCCAACGGCACCGGGAACACGGCTGCTATGCCCTGTCCAAGCGGAACGTACAATCCCAACCCAACATCATCAACGGCTGCGGATTGCATCATGGTTGAACCCGGTTACTATGCGCCGATGATTGGCAATAGCGAACCCGTCCCATGTTCAACAGGGACCTATCAACCATTGGCCGGCCAGGCCAGTTGCCTTGACGCAGACCCGGGTTATTTCGTCCAAGGTTATGGTGAAACCAACCAGACTGCATGCGAGCCCGGCACGTACCAGAACCTACCCGGTCAAAGCCGGTGCTTTGATGCAGACCCCGGTTTTTATGTGAACAGCACGGCAGCAAGCAATCAAACAGCCTGCGATGCGGGGACGTATCAATCAGCCTCGGCCTCAACATTCTGCATCTTGACCTCGCCCGGGCACTACACCGATGCACCCGGAGCGCATTATCAGAAAACCTGTCCTGCAGGAAGTTACCAGCCCTTGGGAGGCATGGCGTACTGCGAACTTGCAGACCCCGGACACTTTGTGGAGGGGGAGGGCAAACTCAGCCAGCGAGCATGCCAACCTGGTACATACAATCCTGACGAAGGGGGCGACCGTGAGGAGTCGTGTATCCAGGCAGGAATTGGACACTATGTCCCTGAACGAGCTGCAGCAAAACAACTCCCTTGTGCGCTGGGAACCTACCAGCGAGACGAGGGCATGGTCGGATGTGATGATGCGTCGGTTGGACATTTCGTGAACTCCACCGGTTCGTATCGACAAGAAGCCTGCCCACTCGGCTTTTACCAGCCAGCCATGGGCATGCCGACGTGCATTGAGGCCGATTTGGGACACTTCGTTGATTCAACGGGTTCCCGTGTTCAATACGAGTGTCCGTTCGGTACCTATCAGCCGGATGCAGGCCAATCTCACTGCCTCCTCGCCCCGGCGGGCTCCTATGTTGATTCATCTCAGGGAACAGCCCAATCCAATACCATGCTGTGTCCACTTGGTGCTTACAACCCGAATGAGGGAGGTGCGAAAGTGGAGGATTGTATTCTCGCATCAAAGGGCCATTATGTCGAGGACCTCGGCCAACTTGAGCAACAAGCCTGCACCTTTGGGACCTATCAGCCTCTGGAAGGATCGGCTTCATGCCTCCTCGCCGACCAAGGGTATTACGTCCCCTTCATGACGTCCATCACCCAAATTATGTGCCCTGAAGGGACTTCAACGTTGGAGAGAGGTGCCGAAGACGAGACGTTCTGTGTACCAGACTTTGACGGGGATGGCCTGCCTGATGTGGGCGACACCGATGACGATGGTGATGGTGTACCCGACCAGATTGACGCCTTCCCCTACGACCCTAAGGAGCAAGTTGATTCAGACGGCGACGGTATCGGCGACGTACAAGAAGCAGAAAATCAACGCCAGATGTTGAGAATGGTTGTTGTGTTCTTGTTGTTGCTCATTGGAGCCGTCGGCGCCGTGGTGCTTCGTCGCCGTCAACAAGCACCTGAACTTCCTGAAATCCTTGCACCGGCCAAACCCCTACCTTCGCTCGATGACCTCTGGGCCAACGGGCCAGAATTGCCGCTTCCGCCACTTCCACTTCCCAATGCGGAACTCGAAAACCCGAAAATGAATCCCAGTGAGACTCGCTACCCTCTTGAGGCGTGGACCGAGAACGGCTATGAGTGGCGAAGACTCAGCGACGGTACGCTTGAGTGGAACAACAACGGTTCATGGGAAGTGTATGGAGAAAACGGCCAGCAAGCAACTGCCAGCGCCTCTGAAATCACCCTGCAAGCGGAGGCTGAGCTCGAGTCAGACACCCTTCCAACGGTTGAGGAAGAAGCCCTTGTTGAGACATTGAGCGAAGACCTGAGAGAAGACTTGAACGAAGACCTGAGCGAAGACTTGAACGAAGACCTGAGCGAAGACCTGAGTGAAGAAATGAGCGAAGAGGCTGAAACCACCGCTTCCGAGGTTGAAGGAGACGTTGCAACACCCGATGAGGATGAAGCCCCGTCCTCTGACACCGATTCGTGAGTCAGGATCATTCAAGGAAACCGTAGGTCCAATCGTGGGGTGGTGCAAAGGTCTCCTTGATGGAGCGAGGGCTGACCCAGCGGAGTAGGTTCAGTGGGCTGCCAGCCTTGTCGTTGGTTCCACTGCCACGAGCACCGCCAAAGGGCTGTTGTCCGACCACGGCGCCTGTGGGTTTGTCGTTGATGTAGAAGTTCCCAGCGCTGTAGCGAAGCGCAGCGACGGCCGTCTCGATGTGACGTCGGTCGGTGGCGAAGATGGAGCCTGTCAGGGCATACTCCGAGGTTGAATCACAGAGGTCCAAGGTGGCTTCNAAGTCGTCGTCCTCATAGACGTGAACCGAGAGCACGGGGCCGAAGATCTCCTCGGCCATGGTCTCGCTCTTTGGGTCGTTACACAGGATGGTGGTGGGCTGAATGAAGTAGCCCGTGGTGTCATCGTAGGTGCCACCAGTGATGATATCACAATCGGGGTTGGCAGCGGCCCGGTCGATGTAGCCGGTGATGCTGTCGAAGGCTTTCTTGTCGATAACAGCCCCCAAGAAGTTGCTGAAGTCCGATACATCGCCCACCTTGATTTTGTTGACCTCGGCAACGTAATCGTCCTTGATGGCGTCCCAAACTGAGCGGGGTACGTAAACACGGCTGGCTGCGCTGCACTTCTGGCCTTGGAACTCAAATCCACCACGGAGCATGGCGACCAGCAAGGCTTGGCGGTCGCAGTCGGGGTGAGCGACGATGAAATCCTTTCCGCCCGTTTCACCGACGATGCGTGGATAGGACTTGAGGTTCTCCAAATTGTTCGCAACATCACGCCACATTTGACGGAAGACTCGGGTGGAGCCGGTGAAGTGAATACCTGCTAACTCGCGGTGCGCCAAGCAAATATCTCCGACCACAGCGGCTCGTCCTGGGATGAAGTTGATGACGCCAGCGGGCAGGCCAGCGTCCATCATGAGGCGCATCAAGCGGTAGTTGGAAACGTAGGAATTTCGAGAGGGCTTCCACACGCCGACGTTGCCCATGATGGCGGCGCACGACGGCAGGTTGGCAGCGATGCTTGAGAAATTGAACGGCGTGACCGAGAACACGAAGCCTTCGAGGGGCCGCACCTCGCTGGAGTTCCACATGGAAGAGGGCGAGATGGGCGGCTGCAGGTCTTCGTAGATTTGACGAGCATAATCGGAGTTGAATCGCCAGAAATCAATGAGTTCGCATGCCGAATCAATCTCGGCTTGATGGCATGTCTTTGATTGGTTCAGCATCGTTGAGGCGTTGATTTCGGCACGGCGTGGGCCTTTGAGCATCTCGCTGGCCTTGAGGAAGATAGCGGCACGTGCCTGCCACTCCATCGTGGACCACATCTTGTGAGCACCCAGTGCAGCATCGATAGCAGCGTTGACTTCCTTCTCGCCGGCCATGTGGACACGAGCGATAACGTGGCCGTGGTTGTGTGGCATCACCTGTTCAACCACATCACCAGTGAACACTTCCTCACCGTTGATGATGCAGGGAATTTCCAAGACTTCGGCGGATTGGCGCTTGAGTTCGGCCTCAAGGTCAGCACGTTCCTTACTGCCGGGCAGGTAGCCGAGGACGGGTTCGTTGACTGGGGTCGGTGGTTTGGGAATGCTGTTCACCATGATTCGCCGTCAACATCGGCAACTCTTGAACCTCACCCATCCCGTTGATGAGGAAGTTTTTGGGTGNAANNCACTTGTTTTGGGTTTGCATTGAAGGGGGTTTGAAGTAGNAGANAGGGGTGGAGGTTCCATGGGTTTCATCCAGGAATGGTTTGGCTTCAACGGTTGGAACGAGCTCTCAACAAGAGGTAGCATCTTCGCAACCATCGCTTACAGGGTGTTCTTTGTTTTCGGACTTGCTGCAGCGATCATCCTCTATTCTTATGCCTCGGGTGGTGAAGACCCGTCCTTGTTTTGGATTGCTGTTGTTGGATGTGTTTGGTTTCTCATCTTCCAGTTCATGGTGAATCTGATCTTCGTTAACGGTTCCCGTTAGAAGGGAGCCTCAACCGCCCTCGGGCGACGTAGCCTTGCTCAGCGGTAAAGGTGGGCGTGCTTGGCACGAACCTTCGCAATTTTCGGTCCCACGACGGCTGCACAGTAGCCCTGATACGGATTTCGAGCATAGTAGTCGTGGTGCTTCTTCTCAGCGATCAAGAAGTGCAGCGGCTTCTCAAGGGTGGTGACGATGGGGTCGTCGTACACGTTGCCCATGTCGGCGATGATGGCCTCGGCCTTGGCTCGTTGTTCTTCGGAAAGCGGCATGATGCACGACCGGTACTGCGTGCCGATATCGTTGCCCTGCCGGTTGAGTTGGGTCGGGTCGTGGACGGTGAAGAAGACCTCAAGGAGGGTTTCGTAGGAAATGACGGCCGGGTCAAACTGGACTTCGACCACCTCGGCGTGACCTGTCGTCCCGCTGCAGACCGCTTGGTAGGTCGGATGNGGNTCGTGGCCNCCNGCGTANGCGGGGAGCGCAGACTCAACGCCGTGAATTTGTTTGTAGGCACCTTCGACGCACCAAAAGCAACCACCGCCGACAATCATCCGTTCCATGGTGGGAGCAACACGACATGGCTTTTGAAGGTTTGATTCAGGCTTTGAGCTTCCGCAGTCAATCGTTCAAAACCACCATAAGCGTCCCTGCCCTCATGTCGCTCATGGGTCGCGATGCCATATGGCTGGTCTTGGTCATGATTCTCGGTGCCAGCCTGCTGGTGACGATGGTGCCTGAAGACGAACCCGTTTCGGTGAACGAAGACGAAAACGAGGACGGCACCGAGGAAGAAACCGTCGAAGAAAGCACGTGTTTGGTGGGCACACAAAAAGTGCTCAATGCCTCAGCAGCGAACGGTTTTGATTGTGTACCTCTGGACCCGCATGCCATGTTTCACACGCATCCCGCTCCCGTATTGTCGGTCAGCAACGTGATTGACAACGGTTCCACCATCGCCATCCTTGGCGATGTCGACCACCTCCATCCCGATGAAATCACTGTCACATTGAGTGTAGAGGAGGATGTTTCCATCTCCACTCAACCCAACATGGACGGCGCCTGGTCTCTTTCTGTGCAAAGCAGTGCCGAACAGATTTACCTCAACATCACGGCCACCCACGATTTGGAGGAGACAACCTCAAACACCACGTTCATCGAAATCAACCGAACAACCTCAGAGGATGAATCCGACGAAAATGACGGCGGCACGGATGACGGCACGGACAACACCGCTGGCAACGAAACGGACGATGGCACAGACAACACCGGCAACGAAACCAACAACGGTACCGATGATGGCACAGAGAACAACACTGGAAACGAAACCGACAACGGCACCGATGACCCGCCGGGCCCCACCCAACCGACCTACGACTCTTCCGACATGGGCCAGTTTTGGCTTGATGTGTTCCGTTGTCAACCTGGTCAGAACATTACACAGGTTGATGATTTAACGACCACAGCAGTGGAAACGCACGAGTGTTCGGTCAGCATCACGATGAACGCGACCCACATCACCATTGCAACCAACGGTTTGCCCGACCACGATTTTGAATCGACATTGGCGTGCTCTCAGGGCAACGATTGCACCCGTGCACAGAACTACGAATGGACCATTCCACGCTCGCCGGTCAACGACACGACGGGAGGTCACGATGCCACGAACTGCCCCGAAGCCAACGGCGATTACGAATGTGCGCCAGCACGGGGGGAGGTCGCTATCGCCATCAACGGCGTACCGTTCTACGGTCCTGAGGACGGTCCTGGTGGTGATGCCGTAGCAAGTCAGCATGGCGCCTACGAGGAAGACCGACAACCCATTGTCCTCGGCGTGTGTCATGCACACAACGGCCAAGGAGGTACCTTCCATTACCATGCTGACGCCAATTGCCTTCACTGGCACCCTGAAGAAGGAGGGGACATGTTCGACTACGATACGAGCACACCGGCAGCGGTGGCACAAAACACCGCCAATGGCTCCCATTCAGCGGTTATTGGTGTCGGTATG
>FUFK010736175.1_pt1 | contig 11662 bp, 13 predicted proteins | sample 1021851 | NCBI WGS metagenome assembly FUFK01 (sample SAMEA51879418, study PRJEB19060) | metagenome
CCCCTATCATGGGGCAGGCGCATGGCCTGTGCTTCTCGGTCCAGCCCGGCGTTCGCGTGCCGCCCAGCCTCGTCAACATCTACAAGGAGCTCAAGAGCGACCTCGGCGTCGAGCCGCCGCGCCACGGCTTTCTGGAACATTGGGCGAAGCAGGGCGTGCTGCTGCTCAACACTTGCCTGACGGTCGAGATGGGCCGTGCCGCCTCGCATCAGGGCCGCGGGTGGGAGAAATTCACCGACGCCGTGGTCGCGCATGTCAACGCGAGCGAGAAGCCCGTGGTGTTCATGCTGTGGGGCAGCCATGCGCAGAAGAAGGCGCCGTCGGTCGATCCGCGGCATCTGGTGCTGAAGTCGGTCCACCCCTCGCCGCTGTCGGCGCATGGCGGCTTTTTCGGCTGCCGTCATTTCTCGAAGGCGAACGCGTTCCTCGAAGCGAAGGGCAGAGGGACGATCGATTGGGCGCTGCCGGCTATTTGAGGAGACGGCACCAGCCCGCTCCCCCGCCCGGCCACCCAACGGCAGTATGATATGGGTGGCCGGGCGGGGGAGCGGGCTGGTGCCGCTAACCTAGCTTAGAAGCTTACCCGGGCCGCCACGCGGATGTCGCGGCCGGCAAGCGGCACGAAATCCTTGGTGAACGATGCGTGCCGCCGCGCCTCGACGTCGAAGATGTTGTTGGCCGACAGGATGATCGCGGTCTCGCGCTTCTCGCCGAACGGGTGCCAGGTGAGCGAGGCGTTGACGAGGGTGAAGGCCGGGGTCTCGGTCTCGAAGCTCGCGACGCGCGACTGGCGGGTCGAATGCTCGACCTCGACGCGGCCGCCAAAGCCGTTGTAGCTCGCATCGAGTCCGCCCAGCACGCGCAGCGGCGGGATCCGCAGAACCGGGCTGCCATTGCCGAGCTCGGCATTGACATAGTCGGCGACGAGATTGCCGGAGAGCGAGAAGTCGCCGGCGCGCAGCAGCGTCGCCGAAATCTCGCCCTCGATCCCGTAATAGCGCGCATCCGCCTGCAGATACTGGAAGATCGGCAGGTCGAACTCGTCGTTCTCGAAGCGCGTGCCGGTGTCGTTCTCGTAGATGTAATTGTCGAACCAGTTGGCATAGCCGCTGATCTGGAACCGCACCGGCCCCGCGCGGCCGCGGGCATAAAGCTCGAGGCCCCAGCTCTTCTCGAGCGCGAAGTTCGGATTGCCGACTTCATAGGCTTGGGTCGCGATATGCGGGCCGTTGGAGAACAGCTCTTCGCCCGACGGCGCGCGCACGGCGCGCGAGCCGTTGATGCCGATCTTGACCTCGGGCGCGACCTCGTAGGACAGACCGACCGCGCCGGAGAAGGCGTCGAAGCCGCGATCGACCCGTACCAGCGGCGCATCCTCGTCCAGCCCGATCTTGACCGCATTCGAGCGGACATCGGTATGTTCGTAGCGCCCGGCGAACTCGAGGCCGAGCTTGCCGAGATTGACTTCCTGCAGCGCGAACACGCCATATTGCGCGGTGGTGTTAGGCGCGACGAACGCCTCTTCGCCCACTGCGGAGAACTTCCGCGTCAGGCCCTGGAAGCCGATCACGCCGCGCCAGCCGCCGCGATTCGCCTGGACCAGCTCGAGCCGTCCTTCGATCGCTTCGGAGTTGAACACCGTGCCGATGTCGGTGCCCTCGAACTCGGTATGCTCGTAATCGGCGAAGCCGGCGCGCACGCGGATCTTGTCGAGGAAGCCGCCGCCGACATTGACCTCGCCGCGCATGTCGGCGCGCCACTGCTTCATGCCTATCGTCACCGCGCCATGGTCGTGGCCTTCGTCGCCGTCCGCGTCATGGTCGTGACCCGCGGCCGGGCGTTCGGGAACGCCGTATTTGGTGTCGTAATAGCCGACCGAAAAGCCGAGGCTGCCGCCATCGTTGATCAGCGCGACGCCGCCGCCCAGCGTATAGGTCTCGGTCCCGCTGTTGGGCAGGCGGCCGCGGCTGTTGGCGAGCGCGGTCGCTTCGGCCGCCTCGTCGAGATGGCCTTCCTCGGTTTCCTCCGCGGCGATCGCCAGCTGCTGGGCGCGCAGGGGCTTGCTCAGGATATAGCCGCCGGTGCGAAGATCGTCGGTCTTGCGGTAGCTGCCATCGGCGTGGAGCACGATGGTCGGGGTCAGCGCGACATCCACCGCCGCGCCGCCGCTGCGCTCGTCCGCCGCCGAGCCATAAGTGCCGACCGCGTCGATATGGAAACCGTTCTCCGGCACTGCGCGCGGAATACGGCGATCGATCACATTGACGGCGCCGCCGATCGCCTGGCTGCCGAACAGCAGCACTGCAGGGCCGCGCAGTACCTCGATCCGCTCGGCGGTGAGCGGATCGATCGTGACCGCATGGTCGGTCGAGGTGTTGGAGACGTCGAGCGAGCCGAGACCGTCGGTCAGCACACGCACGCGCTCGCCCTGGAAGCCGCGCAGCACCGGCCGCGAGGCGCCCGGGCTGAACGAGGTGGCGGAAACGCCCGGTACGCGCGTCAGCGTGTCGCCGATCTGTCCGCGAATGTCGCGCACGAGCTCGTCGCCCGACACCACCGAGGTTCCGGCGAGAAGGTCGAGATCGGCGACATAGGGGGCGGTGATCACCACATCGGCATCCGCATCGCCATGCACCGTACTGCGACTCGATCTGTCGCGTTCCTGATGCTCGCTGGTCTGGGCGAGGGCGGGGAGGGCAAAGGCGGTGGTGGCGAGGAGGAGGGTGAGACGCTTCATGCTACGCGGTCCTTGGACTTTAACCGCGCCCCTCTAATTGGAATGTTACACCATAACAAGCCCAAGACGTCGCAGGCATGGGGACCAGTCGCGTTACTGCGATCCTGCGACGCGATCGGTGACGATGTCCTCGAACCGCTCGCCGGTCCAGATCGATGCGGTGAAGCTGCGGCCGCCATCGGGCGTCATCGCCCAGTTCCAGCGCAGCGATCCGTCGCGCGATCCGTTTGCGCCCCGGTCCGGTCCCGCAGGGCAGGTGCCGGAGGCGGCGCCGATCCGCATGCAGCGTGGCGTACCCGCGGCCGTTCGGGCAAGGCGCGCGGGGTCTTCAGCGAATCGCCGCCGTCATAGACCCATTTCCATCGGCCATCGGCCTGACGGACCCAGACGGTGGTGAAGAAACCCGACCCGCGCGGTGCGGCCCATGGCCCGGTATTCACCGCCGCCGTCCCGTCGCACGACACATAGCTTTCCGCGGGCCACCATTGCACCGCGACCGGTGGGTCCTTGCGGTCCTTCAGAAACTTCTGCGCATTCTCAGGCCGGGGTACGAACATCACCGCATCGTCCGTGGCGTAACGGCGAAAAGCGGTCCATTGCCCCTCGGTCTGCGCGGTGCGGTTGAATTCGCGCTCCGCCTCGATTGCCGTCTCCGCCTGTATCAGGAGGAGAGCGGCGAGGATCACAGCGCCGCCTGATCCAGTTGCAGTCCCTCGCGACGATGCGCGGCGACCAGCGTATTGCGCAGCAGGCAGGCGATGGTCATCGGTCCGACTCCCCCGGGGACCGGAGTGATCGCACCCGCGACCGATGCGGCGCTGTCGAACTCGACATCGCCGGTCAGGCCGTTGTCGGTGCGGTTGATGCCGACATCGATCACGGTCGCGCCGGGCTTGAGCCACTCGCCCTTGACGAAGCCGGCGCGGCCGACCGCCGCGACGACGATGTCGGCGCGCGAGACATGGCCGGGCAGGTCCTTCGTCCGCGAATGGGCGAGCGTCACGGTGGCGCTCGCGGCGGTCAGCAGCGCCGCCATCGGCTTGCCGACGATGTTGGAGCGGCCGATCACCACCGCGTCCTTGCCCGAAAGGTCGCCGAGCTGATCCTTGAGCAGCATCAGGCAGCCGAGCGGGGTGCAAGGGACGAAGCCCTCCATTCCCGTCGCGAGGCGCCCGGCATTGACCGGGTGGAAGCCGTCGACATCCTTGTCGGGATCGATCCGCAGCAGCACTTCCTGCTCGTCGAGATGAGCAGGCAAGGGAAGCTGCACGAGGATGCCATCGACCGCGGGATCGGCATTGAGCCGGTCGACCAGCGCGATCAGGCTGTCCTGACCGGTATCTGCGGGAAGGCGGTGCTCGAAGCTTGCCATATTGGCGGCGATCGTCGCCTTGCCCTTGCTGCGGACATAGACGGCGGAGGCGGGGTCTTCGCCCACCAGCACCACCGCGAGCCCGGCCTTGCGACCTGCCTGCGCCTCGAATGCCGCCGCCGCGTCGCCCACGCGGGCGCGCAGGCCTGCCGCAAATGCCTTACCGTCGATGATCTCAGCCGTCATGGCCCGCCCCATATAGCGCTGCCGCGATTCCCGCCAGCGTCGAAGCGTCGCCTGCAATCGCCAGCCGCTTGATCCGCGAGGTTTCGCCCGCGATCAGCGATACGTCGCGCCTGGGCACCCTGAAGGTCTTCGCGACCAGCGCCGTCAGCGCGGCATTGGCCGCGCCCTCGACCGGCGCCGCGGCAAGCCGGGCGGCGAAATGCTCCGGCGTTCCGGCCAGAAACGCGTCCCTGGAGGCCCGCGGGGTCACCCGCACCGCGATGCGGATGCCGTCGCTGGCGGCCTGCCAAGGCTGCGTCACGTCCCCGGGCTGATCAGCGCCGCGTCGAGATTGGGGATCACCGCATAGTTGATGATCGCGATCAGGATCAGCACCACGAACGGCGCGAAGTCCATCGGCCCGGTGTCGGGCAGGACGCGGCGGATCGGGCGGTAGATCGGCTCGGTCAGCGTGTTGAGCCCGCGCCACAGCGCGCTCACGAAATCATTGTAGGTGTTGATCACGTTGAACGCGATCAGGACCGACAGGATCGCCTGCACGACGATGATCCACCACAGCACGTTCAGCAGGATCTGAACGATGTCGAAGCCGATCGCGAGAATGGTGTCCAACAGGGGTCTCCGGAATTTTCGAAACTATCTACCGGAAAGCCGCGCGATGCGGCAACCGTGTTAGATATATAATACGGTTCAGCGGTGAACCAAGGTGCCTGCACCTTGCGGGGTGAAGATCTCGAGCAGCATCGAATGCGGCACGCGCCCGTCGAGGATGACCGCGGCGTCCACCCCGGCATCGACCGCGGCGACGCAGGTCTCGACCTTGGGGATCATCCCGCCGCTGATCGTGCCGTCGGCCTTCAATGCCGCGATCCGGCCGGGATCGAGGTCGGAGAGCAGCTGTTTGTCCTTGCTCAGCACGCCCGGCACGTCGGTGAGCAGGAAGAAGCGCGATGCTCCCAGCGCGCCCGCGATCGCGCCCGCCATCGTATCGGCATTGATGTTGTAGGTGTGGCCGTCGGCGCCGAGCGCGATCGGCGCGATCACCGGGATGAAGCCCTGTGCCGACAGCGTCGTCAGCACGCTCGCGTCGACCGCGACCGGCTCGCCGACGAAGCCGAGATCGACATGCCGTTCGATCCCCTGCAGCGGATCGGCCTCGCTGCGCGTCACTTTCCGCGCGGTGACGAGGCCGGAGTCCTTGCCCGAAATGCCGATCGCCTTGCCGCCCGCGGCGCTGATCCAGCTGACGATTTCCTTGTTGATCGAACCGGCGAGAACCATCTCGGCGATCCGTGCGGTCTCGGCATCGGTGACGCGCAGGCCGCCGACGAACTCCGATTCGACGCCAAGGCGCTTGAGCATCTGCCCGATCTGCGGCCCGCCGCCATGGACGACGACCGGGTTGATCCCCACCGCCTTGAGCAGCACGACATCCTCGGCGAAATCGCGTGCCAGCTCGGGATCGCCCATCGCGTGGCCGCCATATTTCACGACGAAGGTCTTGCCCGCATAACGCTGCATATAGGGCAGCGCATCGGTCAGCGTCTCCGCCTTGGCGAGCATCTTGGGATCGGGAGCATGATCGGTCATGCCGCGCCCTTAGCGTGAGTTGCCGTGATGCGAAAGCGGCGGAGGGGTCGCGGAAGTTGTGGCCGCTATCGGGTGGATTCGGGAAATCGTCGGCGGGCAGAAAGCTGCCGCGAAGTTGACGAAGTTGCGGGAAGCGCGATTCATTCTGTCAACTTCGTCGCCTTTGTCCGCGGCGATTCGGGGATCTGATTGAACCCGGCGAATCAACGGAATCAAAGAGCGGCCGCCACGCAGCCTGTCGATGCAAGCAAACCAGTTCCAACATTGCAAGCGGGGCGGCCATCGGGGTCGCTAGCGGTCGTCCTATCCATCATCCCGGCACTAGGACGGGATGCATGGCCCAGGCCTAGTATCGCGGCGGCCAGCGTGTCAGCCGCCCTGTCCTCAGACGTCCCGGTCCAGGCTCCGCCCGATCGCGACGAAGCCTGCGATCAGCGCCGGGATCAGCACGATCGACAGAACGACCTTGGCCAGCATCTGGCCCATCAGCAGGTGGCCGATCGGGAATTCGCCGTAGAAGGCGACGGTGATGAAGATCAGCGTGTCGACAATCTGGCTGAGCACGCCGGCGATCGCGCCGCGCAGCCACATCATCCTGCCGCCTTCGCGCTTGAGTGCGCTGAAGATCGTGACGTTGAGTAGCTGCGACGCGCCATAGGCGGTGATCCCGCCCAGCCAGATGCGCCAGGTGCCGCCCATCAGCAGGTCGAACGCGGCGCGGCGATCGGCCGGCATGTCCGCGGCGGGGGGCAGGGTCAGCACCAGCGCCGTCAGTGCGATCGAGGCGAGCAGGGGGATGAAACCCAGCAGCACCAGCCGGTTGGCGGTGCTGCGCCCGTGCAGCTCGGCGACCGCGCTCGACACCGCCACCAGCAGCAGGAAGGCGAAGATGCCTGCCTCCACCGCAAGCGGCCCCAATGCCACCTGCTTGTTGCCCAGGACGCCCGCGATGCAGACCATGCCGCCGTAGAAGATCGAGAGGGTGAAGAGCGAGCGCGAAAGCGGAGCCGGTGTAGTCATGGGCGTTGCTAGCGCGGTTTCAGCGGATACGGAAGCACCTAGCGATGCACGATTCTCGCGCTATGCTGCAGCCCCATATGCCGCGCCGATAGCCGGCGCTGGGGGGCCTTCCACTTGAACAATCTTCCGATCGGTATTCTGGGCATCGTCGCGATTCTCGCGATCGCCTTTGCGCTTTCGTCGAACCGCCGCGCCATCCGGCTGCGCGTCGTCGGGGCTGCCTTTGCGCTCCAGGCGGGCATTGCGATCCTCGTCCTTTATGTGCCCGCGGGCCGGGCGGTGATCGAGGGGATGTCGCGCGGCGTTTCGGCGCTGCTCGGCTATGCGCAGGCGGGCACCGACTTCATCTTCGGCCCGCTCGCCAAGCCCGAAATGGGCGGGCACAGCTTCGCCATCGCGGCGCTGCCGGTGATCATCTTCTTCGCCAGCCTCGTCTCGATCCTCTATTATCTGCGGATCATGCCGCTGGTGATCCGGTGGATCGGCGGGGCGATCGAGAAGGTGACCGGGGTGAGCAAGGTGGAGTCGCTCTGCTCGGCGGCGAACATCTTCGTCGGCCAGAGCGAATCGCCGCTGGTCATCCGCCCCTATCTGGCGGGCCTCACCCCCGCGCAGATGTTCGCGGTGATGAGCGTCGGCATGGCCGGGGTCGCGGGCACGATCCTGGCGGCGTACGCAGCGATGGGAATCAACATCCAGTATCTGCTCGCCGCATCCTTCATGGCGGCGCCCGGCGGCTTGCTGATGGCCAAGATCATGATGCCCGACGAGCCGGTGAAGCAGCCCGAGCTGCCGCTCGACGGCGAGGGCGCGCCCCTCGATCCCGAGGATGCGGCGATCCGCGCGGTCGAAAAGGATCTCGATGAGGAGCGCCCTGCCAACATCATCATGGCCGCGGCGATGGGCGCGCAGATCGGCGTCAAGATCGCGGTCGCGGTCGGCGCGATGGTGCTCGCCTTCGTCGCCCTGGTCGCGCTCGCCAACGGCCTGCTCGGCGTGGTCGGCGGCTGGTTCGGATATGGTGACCTCACCTTCCAGGGGGTGATCGGCACCGTGTTCGCGCCGGTGATGTTCCTGATCGGCATCCCCTGGGCCGAGAGCGGCGCGGCGGGCAGCCTGTTCGGCACCAAGATGGTGCTCAACGAATTCGTCGCCTTCCTCAATCTCGGCTCGACCGCGGGGCTGAGCCCGCGCAGCGTCGCGATCATCACCTTCGCGCTGTGCGGCTTCGCCAATTTCAGCTCGATCGCGATCCAGATGGCGGCGGCCGGCAGTCTTGCGCCCAACCAGCGCCCGGTGATCGCCAGGCTCGGCATCAAGGCGCTGATCGCTGGCAGCCTGGCGAACCTGATGTCGGCGGCATTGGCGGGGTTGCTGCTGCCGTGAACGCCTGGCTGCTGCTTGGCGGCGCAATCGCGCTCGAGATCGCCGCCACCAGCCTGCTCAAGGCGTCGGATGGGTTCGGCAAGCCGCTCTATGGCGCGGCTTCAATCCTGCTTTACTCGATCTGCTTCTGGCTGCTCGCCTTTGCCTTCACGCGAATCCCGATCGGTGTCGCCTATGCGATCTGGTCGGGAATCGGCATCGCGGCGATCGCGTTGATCGGCTATCTCGCCTTCCGCCAGCCGCTCAGCCTGACGCAGATCGGCTTCATCGCGCTGATCCTGGTTGGCGCGGTGGGGCTGAACCTCACCACGCCGCCCAGCTCCGATCAGCGCGTCGGGACCGGCTCCGCGCCCGAATAGTCGTAGAAGCCGCGCCCGGTCTTCCGCCCGTACCAGCCGGCCTCGACATATTTCACCAGCAGCGGGGCGGGGCGGAACTTGGGATCGCCGGTGCCCTCGAACAGCACGCGGGTGATCTCGAGGCAGGTGTCGAGGCCGATGAAGTCGGCCAGCGTGAACGGCCCCATCGGGTGGTTGAGGCCGAGCTGGATCGCCGCGTCGATATCGGGGATCGTCGCCACGCCCTCGCCGAGCGCGAAGCAGGCTTCGTTGAGGAACGGCATCAGCACGCGGTTGACGATGAAGCCTGGCGCGTCGTTGGCGTGGACGATGCGCTTGTTGAGCGTCTTGCCATAGGCTTCGACCGCGGCGACCGTTGCGTCGCTGGTGGCGAGGCCGCGGATCAGCTCGATCAGGCCCATTACCGGCACGGGGTTGAAGAAATGCACGCCCATGAAGCGCGCGGGATCGGGTGAAGCCTGCGCCAGCCGCGTGATCGGAATCGACGAGGTGTTGCTGGCGAGGATCGCAGTGTCGGACAGCACCTTGCCGACATTGGCGAAGATGCTGCGCTTGATCTCCTCGCGCTCGGTCGCGGCCTCGATGACGAGGTCGCAGGGTGCGAACGCGTCGGTGCCGCCGACGCATTCGATGTTGGCGAGCGCGGCGTCCGCGGCTTCGGCGGTGATCTTCTCCTTTTCGACCGCCCGCGCGAGCTGCTTGGCGATGCCTGCCTTGCCCTTCTCCGCGCGCGCGACGTCCATATCGGACAGCAGCACGCGATAGCCCGCCTGCGCCGAAACCTGGGCGATGCCCGCCCCCATCTGCCCCGCGCCGATCACGCCAACCGTCTTCATGCATGTCCTCCGGAATCTGATATGGAGGCGTCCTACCGACTCGTTCGCGAAACGGCTAGAAGGGGGAATAGATGCTGACGATCGCGTTGCTCGCTCTGGCGCAGGCCTCGGCGCCGCAATCCGCGCAGAAGCAGGGGCCGATCAGGAGCTTCGGCGCATGGGTGGTGGCATGCGACAATGCCAGGCGGTGCGAGATGACCTCGATCTGGCCCGACGACAACCAGCCCGGCGACGGCTCGCCCTACGACCAGATCTCGGTCTTGATCGAGCGCGCGGCCGGGCCGGCGGGCGGCTGGTCGGTCGAGATCCAGCTGCCGGGAGAATCGGGCAGCGACCGGGTGCAGCTGAGCACCGATCGCGGCTTCTTCCTCTGGGGCGTCCCCAGAAGCGACCGGCTCGCCTTCACCGGCGCGCAGGCAGCGCAGATCGTTGCGGCAATGGTCGATGGCACCGACCTGCGGGTGGGTTCAGAGGTCGATGTCACCGGCATGGCCTCGCTCAAGGGATCGTCGGCGGCGCTGCGCTTCATCGATGCTGAACAGGGGCGCGCCGGGACCGTGACCGCTGTGGTGGCGAAGGGCGTGAAGCCCGCCAGCGCCGTCCCGGCAGCGCCCGCTTTGCCCAAAGTGGGATTCGTCCGCCCGGCAGGCGTGGCCGCCCCCTTCACACCGGCGATGCGCAAGGCGCTCGACAAGTCGAGCGAATGCGGCGCCGTCTATGAAGGCGGCACCGGCGAGCTCCCCGAAGTCGAACGGGTGGCGCTCGGCGGCGGCAAGACGCTGCTACTGCTCCCCTGTGGCAGCGGGGCGTATAATTTCTCGACCGAGCCCTACATCCTCGCGCCCGGTGCGCAGCCGACGCTCGCCAAGTTCGATTCGCCGCCGGGTTTCACCGAGGCGGACGATGGCCGTCCGTCGCTGGTCAATGCCAGCTTCGATGCGAAGACCGGACGGCTCGACAGCTATTCCAAGGGCCGTGGCCTGGGCGATTGCGGGAGCATGGAGGGCTATGTCTGGGACGGGTCGATGTTTCGGCTGGTCGAGGCACGATCGATGCCGGAATGCCGTGGATCGGTGAACTGGCTCACCACCTGGCGCGCCGAGCCGGTCGCGAAATAGGGTTCAGCTGCCCGGCAGCGCAATCTCGAACAGCTTGGGCCAGCGCTTGCCGGTGACGTAGAGCTTTCCGGTCCTGTCGTCCCAGGCGATGCCGTTGAGCACCGCCTCGCTGTCGCGAACCTCGACCGAAGCGATCACCGGGCGCATATCGATGACGCCCTTGATCGCCCCGGTTTCGGGATCGATCCGCGCGATCAGGCCGCTGTGCCAGATGTTCGCCAGAATCTCGCCGCGGACATATTCCAGCTCGTTGATCTGCCTTACCGGCTTGCCGCGCCAGGTGACGGTTACCCGCCGCTGTTCGGCAAAGGTCTTCGGGTCTAGGAAGCGCAGCTCACTGCTCCCGTCGGACAGGATCAGGCTGCTACCGTCCTGGGTCAGTCCCCAGCCCTCACCCGGATAGGCGAACTCGCCCAGCTTGCGGAAACTGTCGCGATCCCAGCGGAAGGCCTTGCCGTGCTTCCAGGTGAGGCTGACGATCGTCTTGCCCCAGCCGGTGCTGCCTTCACCGAAATACTCGGGCGGCAGCTTCGCTTCGCGCTTCACCTTGCCGGTGGCGAGATCGACTTCCCGGATTGCCGATTCGCCATGCTGGCCGGTGCTCTCGAACAGCCGTCCGTCGCTGAAGAACAGGCCCTGAGTGAAGGCCCCGGTGTCGTGCGGATAGGAGGCAATCACCCGCGCGGCCTCGACCGGGGGAGCGGGCGGGGCCGGCGCTCCGACTGCCTGTTGCCGCGCGGAGAGGGAGGGCGCCGGCGCAGAAACAAGCGGGGCCGCCCCGGCCAATATGGCCAGGGCGACCCCCATTGTCGCTCCGCGCCCGGCCGTGATCAGCCGGAGCATGGCGTGATTACTGCGACGGCGTCAGGTTCACCGCGGCGTACTTGCCACGGCGATCGACTTCCAGCTCGAACTCGAGCCGGTCGCCCTCGTTGAGCGTCGGCATGCCTGCACGCTCTACGGCGCTGATGTGCACGAACGCATCGGGCTGGCCGTCGTCGCGCTGAATGAAGCCGAAGCCCTTCATCGCGTTGAAGAACTTGACCGTGCCGGTCGCC
>FUFK010076783.1_pt1 | contig 11660 bp, 4 predicted proteins | sample 1021851 | NCBI WGS metagenome assembly FUFK01 (sample SAMEA51879418, study PRJEB19060) | metagenome
CAGCTCCTGCTTGCCACTTATTTGTTCTGGCTCCATATTTTTTTGAGCGAGTTCATTAAGTTGTTCGAGGTTTACTCCACCTTGTTCAAACGATTGTCCATCTCCGCTATCAAAGCTTGCATATCTATTAGACTTAAGCTTTTTGTAATTGGGATCTTCGAGAATTTCTGAAGCAATCATTAAACCCCTTGCAAGTGTATCCATCGAGTTAATATGTCCAATAAAAATGTCCTCCAAGTCAGTAGAATTGCGTCTGGTTTTTGCATCAAAATTCATCCCACCACTTTTGAGACCTCCCTCCTCTAAAAGAACAAGCATGATATGTACCGCATCATAGATATTGTGGAGAAATTCATCAGTATCCCAGCCATTGTGAGGGTCACCTTGGTTTATATCAAGGCTGCCAAAGAGACCATAGTTGTAAGCTGCCTGTATTTCATGNTCAAAAGTATGCCCGGCTAGAGTGGNATGATTGTTTTCGATGTTNATCTTAAAATCATTATCTAGATCATAATGTTTTAGAAATGCTGCTACTGCAGCAACATCAAAATCATACTGATGCTTTGAAGGCTCCATAGGCTTTGGCTCAATAAGAAAAGTCCCGCTAAAACCATTGTTCCTTCCATAATCTCTTGCTTGAGACAAAAACATTGCCAAATGATCAAGTTCTCTCTTCATGTTGGTATTTAACAGCGAACTGTAGCCCTCTCTCCCACCCCAAAATACATAATTCTCCCCTCCTAATTTTATGGTGGCATCTAGTGCAGCTTTCACCTGAGATCCTGCATAAGCAACCACATNAAAATCTGGATTGGTNGCGGCGCCATTCATATATCTAGGATGAGAAAATAGGTTTGCTGTACCCCATAGCAGTTTAACGCCTGACTCCTCTTGCTTATGTTTTGCTAATTCAGAGAAATCTTGAAGAAGTTTGTTGGTTTCTTTCACATCTTCTCTCTCCGGTGAAATATCTCTATCATGAAAACAGAAAAATTCAGTTCCTAGCTTAGTAAAAAATTCAAAGGCAGCATCTAATCGTTGATGGGCTGATTGAATGGGGTCCTTTGCTATATCCCACGGGTAGATCTTTGTTCCAGGCCCAAATGGGTCACCTCCTGTTCCGCAGAATGTATGCCAATAAGCAGTAGCAAACCTGAGGTGTTCTTTCATCGGTTTGCCATTTATTAGTTTCTCGGGGTCATAATATTTAAATGAAAGTGGATTGTCCGAGTCTTTACCTTCAAACTTTATTTTTTGAATACCGGGGAAATACTCCTTGTCTCCNACTACAACATTTAATGACATGTTACTANNATTAGCCTCCTATGCCAAGTGGTGAAAAGTAAATTAAGATAAGTGCAAGAATGATCAGGATGACATAAGANTNTATTTTATCACGTGAATNNTCACCTGATTCTTNACCTTTATCAACTGTATCATAGGTAAGGCCCTTAATTTTTTCATAGTCTGGCTCATTAGTTGCCATACTTACAGCTATCAAAATAAAGATGCACGTTACGAATGATACAATAGCGAAGTAAAGAAAGTTCAAATCAGCTATGGCATGTAATACGCCATTAGTATCAAGACTATTTTTATTAATCTCTAAGCCTAATCGAATCATTCCAGCGCTAAATCCACCTACTAAAGCGGTAAACGCTCCTGTAGCATTAATNCTGCTCCAAAAGAGTCCTAAAAGGAAAACAGAGGCAATAGGCGGAGCGATGTATGCTTGAACACTTTGCAAATAAGTGTATAGTCCACCACCTGACACTGCTTTCATAAATGGTATCCACAATATTCCTGAAAGGACAACCACTCCAGTAGCTATTCTCCCAACGAGTACCAATTTTTTCTCACTGGCGTTGGGATTCAGTTTTTTATAAATATCCATTGTAAAAAGGGTTGAACAAGAGTTGAAAACAGATGAGAGCGAGCTCATCAAAGCAGCAAGAAGTCCACCAGCTACAAGACCTCTCATTCCAGTGGGCAGTANTTCTCTGACNANTGTTGGAAATACCTGNTCTGAGGAACCATAGTCCATCTGCCCAGACTTGCTCATTGCATAGGCAATAAGTCCGGGTATAAAGAACATAAATATAGGGAGTAATTTTAGATACCCTGCAAANATGGTCCCTTTTCTTGCTTGGTGAATGTCACTAGCTGATAGCACTCGTTGAACGATATACTGGTCCGTACACCAATACCATATTCCAATAATTGGAGGCGCAAAGACCATACCAATCCAAGGAAAATCTGGGTGATCTGCTGGAAGAAACATATTAAACCTGGATGGCTCAATGCTTGAAACAAGGTTTCCCCAGCCTCCAATTTTTGTCAATCCAATAATTGAAATAGTTATAGAACCTATAATCAAAACAAAGGCCTGCAGAGCATCAGTAAAAATAACCGCTCTTAAACCACCAAAGATCGTGTAACATCCAGTAATCAGCACAATCAATAAAGCGCCAGACCAAAATTCAATACCCATTAGAGTCTCAAAAACCACAGCACCNGCATATACGGTTACGGAAACTTTTGTGAGCACATAGCTTACTAGAGTGATAATCGTTAACAACCACCTTGAATTTTCAGAGAATCGTTTTTCCAAAAATTCAGGCATGGTAAACACAGTACTATTTAGGTAGAATGGTACAAAAAACCAGCCAAGAAGCAATATAATCCAGGAGTGAAGCTCATAGTGCCCCATGACCATACCACTATTCGCAGCAGTTCCAGCAAGACCAACAATATGCTCTGAGCCTATGTTTGATGCGAAAATAGATGCGCCTATCACAAACCAGCCAAGGTTTCTTCCAGCTAAGAAGTATTCTTCAGATGTATCCTGTTTTTGATTAATTACCCAATAAATGATATACCCTAGAACACCAAAAAATATGAGTAATACGAACCAGTCTAATGCAGTAAAAATATTCATATGTAATTAAAAATTGAAATATTAGATGTAACAATGTATTATAATATTAAAATGCCATAGTAAAAAGTTAATTTGATAACCTAAAATATTTTTGTTTTAAACCAACAATATATGACAAATGAAAATTATTTATCGATTGGTCTAAATATAGTTAACTAGCTCTTTGCAAAAAGTTAAATAACAAAATTGTGAAATTTGAATTGACAGTGAAAATCAAGTATATGTATGTTATAATGTAGTATGTGATATAGTGTCTAGGACTTATTTAACACAAAATTCATATTTTTTAGAAAAAAAATGGAGAAAAGTAAACATGAAGTTAAAAGATAAATTTATTCTAATAATAACGTTGGCTGGNTTAACCCTGACTGGCTGTTTGGAAATGGAGCTAAAAGTCCAACCAAATCACGCAGCTGTTGGAAGCTCTTTTTCAGCGACTACCGAGGTTGTTCAAACTGGAAACGATGGTGAACGCGCTATGCTTTTTGCTGTAAATAAGCCAANTGGCTGGACAATAAATAGTGTAACATTTTCCTCTCCAGAGCAGGGCGAAGGGACTTTTTCCTATTTGGGTAACGAAACAGATGCTGATTTAGCTGGAGCTGGAGGTATAGATGTTGGTTGGGAAGATTCTGTTGAAGCAGCTCACCCTTCAGAAGAAATGATGCATTGGCAAATGTACTTAAGTGATGGAGTTGCCTCCTCAGCTGCTTCAGAGGAGAATCCGGACACGTTTCATGTTACTGTAAATTACACCGTTGATAATTCTGAAGGAACCTACGGCCTTAAATATTGGGTCTCATATGATAATAATGGAGAGCATGAAAGCGAATCTGGTACCGCNAATGATGGTAAATCAATTGTAGTATATGATCCAGCTGTTTCATCACTAGTTACATTTACTGTTGATGACCAAACCTGGTTAAACGAAGATATAAGAATCAAAGGTAGTATGTCTGGTTGGAGTACGTTTCAAGCATACGATGACGGTACTAATGGAGATGCTACCGCAGGTGATTATATTTGGACAGCACAGTATGCCGTCATTACAGATGGAGACTATGAGTGGGGTGCCATTGACACTGATAACGGTGATGGNACTANTTGTGAAGCGTGTGATGGGACAGATGGCTGGGGAACCTGGCTAATTAGTGGACCTAATCAACAATTTTCAGTAAGTGGANCAGATGTTAGCGGAACAGTTGACTATATGATTCCTCCGGACATGGCAGTTTCCGAAGGNNNNGTTATGTTNACNGTNCATGATGANACAGNAGAATGGACNGACNTAATGTGGAAAGGNTCNCCAACNNNNTGGGCTGTACAACAAATGTATGANGANGGTACTAATGGAGATGAAGAGGCTGNTGATCACATTTGGACAGCGCNTGTTTCTGGAGTNACTGCTGGTGATCANAACTGGGGTGCAATTGATACCGATAATGGTGATGGAACAAACTGTGAAGCATGTGATGATTCTGATGGAACTGGAATGGGAACNTGGCTAATTGTTGGNGANAATCCTNCNTTCAANCTGGAAGATGATTTATTAACNCTNCACGGTGCAACTGATTATGTCATCGAAGATGTTGCCGGAGAAGAAATTACTAAAACTGTTTTATTTAGCGTTGACATGACTGAGTGGCTTGATGAGGAAGGCAATGAAGGAATGAGAGCCTTTAGCATTGCAAATGGCGACGAGGTTCAGGTTAGAGGAAGTTTTAATGGTTGGGGTGACTGTCAAGAATGTACCATGACCAGAACTCCTGGCACAAATTTTTTCAGTCACGCTATTGANGTTACNTCNCTNCCAGATGTAGAACATGAGTTTGCATATTACATGCACCTTTCTGAGGCATCTCTTTCTGCTCTCGCNGANAGNTTTAANGCNTNTGANTCNGANGGTAATCCAGCCATAGTTGACTGGATTGGTTGGGAAACATCACCACAGTACGAAGGTAACCGTAATTTTGTTCTTGGTGAGGAGGATGAAACAAATCTGGTTGAACTACCAAGCGAATCCTATTACGATGCTTTCCCAGGGTCAGTTGTTCCAGAAGGAACTTCCATTGACGTGATATTTTCAATAGATATGTATGGAGTTGAAGGTTTTAATGCATCTGAAGATTCCGTTTATCTTAGAACACATGATAAGTGGCTTAATTTTTCACAAGGTTATTCTGATGGTCAAGATTTGAACCACTATGCTGCTGAAGCTGTTGGAAATGGTGTTTATGAATTCCCTGTTACATTGAATGGTCCTGTTCCATGGTGTATTTACTATAAATGGGGCTGGTATGACACATCTGAGAGCACAGAGAATGATGAAGCTGGTGGTGGATTAGGTGGTGTGCCAAGAATTAGATACCTTCATCAAAGCTTAAATGATAATTGTGAATGGCCAAGCAGTTACAGGTTCCCATTAGATACTGAGTTTTATCTTGATGAGAATGATGGTCAAGAAGCCTGGGATCCAGAGGGCATATGTATGGTTCTTATGGCAAATGATGAAAGCGAAAATACAGCCTTACCATCAGAATATCGCATAAGCAATAACTATCCGAATCCATTTAACCCTACCACTGAAATGGAATTTTCTCTGCCGATTGAATCTGACATTAGTTTCTCAGTTTATTCATTGACTGGCGAAGAGATTTATTCATTTGATAGAAGCTCCGTCCCAGGAGGTAATTACAAGATTACCTGGAATGGTAAAAATCGCTCAGGGATTGCGGTCCCAAGTGGTGTCTATCTATATGAATTCAGAGCAGGAAATGAGTTTAGACAAGTAAAGAAAATGACCTTGTTAAAATAATACTGATCTTAAAAAGGGCCCATGATCATGGGCCCTTTTTTTATTAGTTCAACTCCTCTCCAACATGAATCAATTTTTTGCAGGGATTGATGTCTCAACTCAGAGTCAAAAGTTAGTTGTCATTGACCTCAATATTGATTCAATTATTTATTCTGATTCCATTAACTACGATAATGACTTACCTGATTACAAAACATTTAATGGAGTAATTAGAAACAATCCACCTGGTGTATCTGAATCAGATCCAAATATGTGGATTGACGGCTTACATATATTATTCAAAAAGTTAAGCAAAAGAACAGATATCATCTCTTCAATTAAATGNTTATCTGTATCTGGACAGCAGCATGGTCTTGTTGCATTAGATAGGAAAGGTAATCTTGCAAAATCAACTTCCAAGTTGTGGAATGATTTTTCTACCCAAAAAGAGTGCGATATTTTAACAGAAAATATTGGTGGAAAAGATAGGATGATTGCAGAAATATCCAATAGTCAGAGAACGGGATATACTGCATCTAAAATTTTCCACATGCAAAGAAATGAAATAGAATTATTTAATAATACCTATCAGTTTATGCTTGTTCACAACTACGTAAATTATTTTTTGACTGGTGGTGTGTTCGCTATGGAAGAAGGTGATGCTTCGGGGACTGGACTCTGGGATCCAGTAAAAAAGAAATGGTCCGAAAGTTTAACAAGTATCATATCTAAAGATTTACTATCAAAACTCCCTCCTGTTTCAAGCTCGATAGAAAGTATAGGAAATATTTCAAAAGAACTTGTCAAAAAATATGGGTTTAACTCGACGTGTAGAATTGATGCTGGGTCAGGCGATAATATGTATGGAGCCATTGGCACAGGAAATATAGATCCAGGTATTCTTACTATTAGTTTAGGAACCAGCGGGACGGCTTATACTATTGTTGAGAGCCCATTTGTTGACCCAACAGGTGAGATTGCCTGTTTTTGTGATAGCACTGGAAGGTATTTACCTCTTTTATGCGTGTCAAACATGGCAGGAGGTTATAATTCTTTCTTAGAAAAAAATGGCTTATCACACTCAGAATTTGAAGCATTAATGACTTATACTCATCCAGGTAATGATGGGAATGTTATTGTGCCTTGGTATGAAGGAGAAAGAACACCAGACCTGCCTAATGCGTCCCCAATTTATTTTGGATTTAGTTATGATGATCTCACTAAAGAAAAGGTTGCTCGAGGCTTAATTGAAGGCCATGTTTTAAACCTGTACGAAGGTTTTTCTAAAATGCCTATAAAACCTAAAGAGATATATCTTACAGGTGGCTTATCTCAATCAAAAGTGTGGTGCCAAATGATAGCAGATATTTTTAATTGCAAAGCAACGCCGGTGCTTGGCGAGGGTGCAGCATTAGGAGCTGCACTCCATGCTGGATGGATCTGGAATAATGAAAATGGTTCCAATGAAACATTATCTAAAATCGTTAAACCATTTATTACGTTCAATGAGCAATTGCGATGTACGCCAAAGGATGAAAATATNAAANTNTATGATAANCTTAAATCGCTTTATAGTTCAATAACCATGAGAATNAGAGGGCTTGATGGAAAAGATCCTTTTGAATTAAAACAAGGTTTAAAAGGTTAAAGATTGAGAGGAAAAATTTCATTCAATCACTGCTTCATCATTTTACTTGTATTTGCTTTTACTAGTTGTGAAAAAGGAATAGACGCAACGGTGGTGGAGGTTGATGAAGAAATCATTTACTTATCCTCATTCAAGGAGCAGTATCAAAAATACATGGACCATAACTATCAATCAGATAACCTTCTTACTAGATATTCATTTTTGAACAAGTTGGTCGAAGAAAAATTGATACTGAAATATGCTAGAGAAAATAATCTTGATAACGATCCATCTTATGCTAAAGATGTTGGAGATATTTATGATCAAATGCTCCTGAACTATTATTTNGATAAAAAGGTTAATAAAGATTNTAGANCNACTGAAATAGAGACTAGAAAATTATTTATCTGGCAAAATCAAAAAGCTCACATTCGCCATTTATTTTCTCGGAGTGAAAAACAAATCTGGAGTATACATGAAGAGCTAACCAATGATAACAGTAGTTGGTCCAGCTTGGCGCAGGAATGTTTCAAAGATTCAATACTACAGTTAAATGGAGGAGATATAGGTTGGCAGGCGTATGATGATTTAGACCCTGTTTTTGCTTTTCATGCCTTTTCTCTCATCCCTGGNAAAATTTCTGATCCCGTTCGTACNTCAGATGGATACAGTATTATTAAATTGGTAGATGTAAAAAACAATAACCTGTTAACAGAAAATGATTATCAGCAAAAAAGAGAAACCCTATCGAAAGCAATTAAAAGTTTTCAACAAAAGCAAAGACTTCTGGAATTCACTGATAGTACCTCAAAATCTCTAGATATAGCTTTCAATGAATCCATGGTGCTTAAATTACATCAATCCATAAGGTCGTTGCCTTATCATGAGATAGAAGATCTTTATCAGGAACCTTTAGTAAGCTTTATGGATCAAGAATGGGATGTTTCAAAATCGCTTCAAAAAATGTCCTCGCTCTCAAAAAGGCAGCTTTCAAAAATCATAACTCCAATTGACCTAAAGCAAAGTATTATTGGACTTATTACTCGGGAAAAACTCTTAGAAAGTGCAAGGAAGGAAAAGGTATTCCAGAATAAGCTGTTTGATGAGGCACTATCTTTAAAAAAGGATAAAGCCATGATTAAACATGTTTTAAATATTGAAAGAAATCAGGTAAATATTGGAATTGATAGCACCAAAAAAAATTATTCATATTTCAAAAAAGAATTACTATCTAATTCGAGTATTGTAATCGATAGTACAATCATCAAAACGTTTATTCTGTGAGTATAAAATGAAATTCATAATCAGAACATTGCTTATTACTTTTTCTTTATTTTCATTTATTTTAAGTGGAACTACAGGAAAGCTGACAGGAAAAATAATCGATGAAAACACTGGGGAACCATTAATCGGCTGTAACATAATATTGGATGGAACTTATTTGGGGGGATCATCTGACAACCAAGGAGAGTATACCATATTAAATATTTCCCCGGATACTTACATCATTCGTTTTGAGATGATTGGTTATAAAAAAGTTATTAATGAAGATGTTAAAATTTTTGCAGATAAAACCACNACGNTAAATGGTATGATGAATGAAAGTGTCATTGCAGGTGAAGAGGTTGTTGTGGTTGCACAAAAAAAATTAATTCAATTTGATGTTACCCAATCAGAGGCAATTATATCTTCTGAGGAGCTTGAAGGAATGCCAGTTACAGAAGTTTCAGAAGTTTTAAGGTTACAGGGTGGTGTCACGGTTGACTCTGATGGTGGAATTCATATGCGCGGAGGAAGAACAAGTGAGGTGTCCTACATGGTTGACGGAGTTCCTATGTCAGATTCCTATGATGGAGGGATTGGGATACAGATTGAGAATGATAATATTCAAGAGCTACAGGTGATCAGTGGTACCTTCAACGCCGAGTACGGNAAGGCACTCACAGGAGTGGTAAATATGATAACTAAAGACGGTGGTAATCAGTTTGAAGGGTCCCTCCACACTTACTCAGGCGATTACCTTAGCGATGACCCATTATATAATAATCTGGATAAATTTAATTTTGATGATGACCAAAGCATATCAGGAACCCTAAGCGGCCCCCTACTCAAAGATAAAGTAACATTCTATTCAAGTGGCAGAATTAATAATTCAAATGGTTGGCTCAATGGTTTGCAGACCTTTACAATATATGGCGATACTGTCTTTAATGATAATAATGAGAATTTATACTATGATGGTAATGAAACAAGAANGAGTCCGTATTATAAGGGTCTAAACTGGCATTCCTCATGGTCAACGCAAAATAAATTAACGTTCAATATCATAAAGGAAACAACCATTAAATTGAATTCCATATTTAATTCAAGAGAAAGCCAAGACTATAACCATTTTTTACAGCTCCTTGAAAACGCACACCGAACCAATTATGATAATGGACAATTCTTAAGTCTTAGTATCTCCCATTCCTTATCCCCTTCTAGCTTTTTTCAGTTAAATATATCTGAAAATAGGTACAAGCGTGAGGTGTATTTATTTGAAGATCCTTTCGACAGAAGATACATTACACCCGATAGTCTTTTTCTTTCTCAGCTTGANNATGAAATNCCNGAACATATNGTTGCTGAATATGGTGAAAATGTCCAATACTATCCTGCTTACTCTCTTTTCAGAGCAGGTGTTGACAACAGGCGGTTTAATAGGCAAACAAGAACAAGAAACTATAAGCTGGACTTTACTAGTCAAATTGATAAATACAATCAGATAAAGTTGGGCATTGACATCTCTGAGCATCTGCTTACACTAGACAGTTATTCTATTTTAGACTCGACACTTACAGACCAGGTATACACCCCGCTAATCCCAGATATTGGAAGTTTTACAAGGAACAATTATAGATATAAACCAATTGAGTTTGCATTATACGCACAGGATAAAATTGAATACGGAGACATGATTATAAACTTTGGGATCAGATATGAAAGTTTTAATCCAAAAGCTAAAGTTCCAAATAATATCCACGAACCATATATTAAGGATCCAAGGAACCCAGCTTTAGATAGCCTCTCAATAACAGATTTGGAAAATATAAACTGGGGAGATATTTCTTACACAGAGATTGACAGCAACGGTAATGAAATTAGCCATACATATGCAGAATATTATGATCGTTTTAATGACCAACCAGATCTAGGAACCAAACAGGGGTGGTGGAAAAGTACAACCACAAAGTCATTACTCAGTCCAAGGGCTGCAGTTGCCTATCCTATTTCTGATAAAGGCGTAATTCATTTCGCTTATGGGTATTTCTTTAAAATTCCTGACTTCTCCCTTTTATATGATGATACAGAGTATAAGTTGAGTGAAACCGGTTCTAATTTTGGAATATTTGGAAATCCAGATCTGAAACCTGAGACCACAGTAAGCTACGAGCTGGGTTTAAAACAAGAAGTAGCAACAAACACAAGACTTGAATTAAGAGCATTCTACCGAGATGCAAGAAACTACGTTTCAAGCGGAATCCCCATTGACCTTGGTGATGGGAAAGCATACTACACTTTTGTGAATAAGGATTATTCTAATTCAAGAGGGNTTATTGCGACTCTCTACAGAAGATTTAGCACCTTGTTTGGAGGACAGTTGGACTATACCTACCAAATTGCTGAAGGGGCAAACTCAAATCCAGTTGAAGAGTTTGGTGCTGTTCTTGCTGGTAATGAGCCAACAAGATCAATTATTCCACTAGATTGGGATCAGACACATAGTCTAAATGGTTCAATATTTGGGAACTATAAAAAGTGGGGTGCAAATGCCGTCTTTCAATATGGAACAGGGTATCCATATACTCCAATGATTACGAACTATGAAAGTCAGGGCGAGGTACTGTCCAATGTGTTACTGAGAAACAGTAGAAGAAAACCTACCACCTTCAGAATTGATATTAGATTACAGAGGAAAATTAATTTAGGTAATATGGACGGTAAAGTTTACGTTCGAGTTCAAAACCTTACTGACAGAAGAAATCAGATTTCAGTATACGGTGACTCTGGAAAAGCAGATGAAACCATTGAGAGAGCCAGAGCAGAGAAGATTATTACTGATACATGGAAGTCAATACAACACGAGGACCTTGCTTATCTTTTAAGTTATGTGAGTCCAGGCGCCTCGCCGAAACAAAGAGTTGAGAAAATTGAAGGATTAATTAAGAAAACAAAAATTTCGGGTATAGAGGGGGATGTTGCTTTATGCAGAGCTTATATTGACGTGAAAAATTTCGATAAGGCAAAACAAGTTATAGAAA
>FUFK010038868.1_pt1 | contig 11659 bp, 15 predicted proteins | sample 1021851 | NCBI WGS metagenome assembly FUFK01 (sample SAMEA51879418, study PRJEB19060) | metagenome
GGATATACAGTNGANGCACAAGTTTGGGAAGAAACACGCACCACNAAATATGCAGATTTTACAACAACNTATACTGATCGTTCTGCTGGTTCTGTTTCTATAGCGTTNACAGACACACAAACAGCTACATTTACNCCTGATGTTTTAAAATATGATGTTTTGTTAACTGCTCCTTCGGGGTCGAAAGAATATTATTTAGANGGTACTATATATGTAAGTGAAGGATACACCNCATGACTTCAGTTAATGTTACAACTACAAAAAATACAGTTACNGTAAACGGAGAAACCCGTGTTGTNACTGTAAAAACNNNNGGTCCACAGGGTCCTAGNTTGCCTGATGGTGATAANGGTGANGTAACAGTATCCAGTAATGGAACAGCGATNAGNATAAATANNANTGCGNTAACAAGTGCCAAGATAGCNGATGGAGCGATAGTAAATGCTGACATAAATGCGAGTGCTGCGATTGCATTGTCAAAACTTGCCACAGGTGCATTGCCTACAGCAATTACAGTTACAAGTGCGAATATAAGTGATTTAAGTATTGTCGATGCTGATATTAGCGGAAGTGCAGCTATATCTTTAAGCAAGTTAGCAACTGGAGCGTTACCAACAGCGATTACAGTTACGAGTGCCAATATATCTGATCTCAGTATTGTTAATGCTGATATAAATGCCAGTGCTGCTATTGCAGGTACAAAAATTAGTCCTGATTTTGGTAGTCAAAATATAGTAACAACTGGAACGGGTGCTACAGGAGCATTAGGTGTTACAGGAAATATAACTGTTTCTGGAACTGTTGATGGTCGTGACGTAGCTACTGACGGAACTAAATTAGATGGTATTGAGACAGGTGCGACAGCAGATCAAACTGCAAGCGAAATAAAAACTGCTTACGAAAGTAATAGTGATACCAATGCTTTTACTGATGCTGACCATAGTAAACTTGATGGAATAGAATCTGGAGCAACTGCTGACCAAACCAAAGCTGATATAGATGCTCTTGGTATTGCAGCTTCTACAGCGACAACATTAGCTACAAGTAGAAATATTGGTGGAGTCAGTTTTAATGGTTCTGCAAATATAGACTTACCTGGTGTTAATACTGCTGGAAATCAAAATACTTCTGGAAATGCAGCAACAGCAACAACTCTTCAAACGGCAAGAACTATTGCTGGTACATCTTTTGATGGTTCTGCCAATATTGATATTTCATATACAAATCTAACTAATAAATTATCTGTAGGAGATGGAGGGCTAACGCAGAATAACTTTACAAATGCACTTAAGACTAAATTAGATGGAATAGAAACAGCAGCTACCGCAGATCAAACAGCAGCAGAGATAAAAACATTATTAGATAGCAATGGTATTGTCAACTCAAACGTAGATGCAAGTGCAGCGATAGCTGGTACGAAAATATCTCCTGACTTCGGATCGCAAAATATAACTACCACTGGAGATATTACCATTGGAGGAGATTTTCCTACAATTAGTTTTCTTGATAGTGACCATAATCCTGATTATCAAATTACTAATGCTAATGGTTTTCTTAGGATATTCGACACTGCTGGTAGTGGTACTGTTAGATTTAGGATAAATAATGATGGTCACGTTGATATAACTGGCAATTTAGATTGTGAAGCTGGTCTTGATGTTACTGGCAATATCACAGTATCAGGCACAGTTGATGGGGTTGATATAGCTGCACTCAATACAACTGTTGGAAATTTAAGTTTATCTGGCAGTGTTTTAGCTGATGGCACAACTGCAACGACCCAATCAGCAAGTGATAACTCTACAAAGGTTGCGACAACAGCTTATACAGATACAGCAATAGCAAACNTAGTTGATTCTGCNCCTGGTACGTTAAATACACTGAATGAACTGGCAGCAGCTTTAGGTGATGATGCTAACTTCTCAACAACAGTTACCAACTCAATAGCAACCAAACTACCTCTTGCTGGTGGTACGTTAACTGGTGATTTAACAATAGAAACTACTGAACCACAAATTTTTCTAAAAGATTCAAATAATAATGATGATTTTACGATTAGGAACACTAATGGAGTATTTACTATTAGAGATTCGACTAACGCTGTTGATCGTTTAACTATTGATTCTAATGGAAAAGGAACTTTTACAACTGCTCTTGATGTTACAGGCGATTTAACTGTTGAAAGCACTCTTCCACAAATCATTCTGAAAGATACAAATAATGATGATGATTTTACAATCAAAAATACTAACGGAGTCTTTACTATTAGAGATTCAACTAATGGTGCTGATCGTTTAACTATTAATTCTAGTGGTGAATTAAGTGCTACTGGTAATACATTTATCGGTAATGGCTCTTCAACCACACTTGGCACATCAGCAACTTTTAGAGTTGCAAATACTGGTAGTAGTTCAGCATATAGTACTTTTGAAGCGGAATCTGCTTCTGGTTCTATAAGACTTGGTAATGATGGTACATTTCATGTCACAGGTAACACAAATATAGGTGCAGGGCTAGATGTTACAGGAAACATAACAGTTACAGGCACAGTAGATGGCAGAGATATAGCTACTGATGGTACAAAGTTAGACGGGATAGAAAGCAACGCAACAGCAGACCAGACAGCCAGTGATATAAAAACTTTACTTAATAGTAGTGGACTTGTTAACGCACAGATTGATGCAAGTGCAGCTATCGCTGGCACAAAGATTTCTCCTAATTTTGGTAGTCAAAACGTACAAACGTCTGGCTATATACAAATTCAAAATACTAATCCAACTTTACATTTTACAGATACAGATAATGATGATGACTTTTCTATTATGAATAGAAATGGTCTTTTTGTAGTAAGAGATGAAACAGATGGAGCAGATAGATTTACTATTGGATCTGATGGAACTACAGATATAACTGGCAATTTAGATGTAGGTGCTGGTCTTGATGTAACAGGAGCTATCACTGGAACGACAGACGCAACTATAAATGGAGTTACTGTTGGTAAAGGTGCAAACTCTGTTATTGGTAATACTGCTCTTGGTGTAAATACTTTAAATGCTGCTGTTACTGGTGCAGATAATACCGCAATCGGAAATGGAGTTCTTACTCTAAATACATCTGGAAGAAGAAACACAGCAGTTGGTTCTGCTGCTATTGATGCAAATACAACAGGAGAATATAACACTGGAATAGGGTATGGCACTATTTCTACCAATTCAACAGGCAGCAGTAATACAGCAGTAGGTCATGTTGCGTTATTAAGAAATACAACTGCAAGTAACAACACTGCTGTAGGAGAATCTGCTTTAAAAGAAAACACAACTGGAGCATCAAATACTGCTGTAGGAACAAATGCCTTAGATGCAAATACAACAGCTAGTAATAATACCGCAGTGGGTGATAATGCTTTAGGTGCTAACACCGAAGGTAATGAGAATACAGCAGTTGGCCGATCAAGTATGGCTAATAATACAACTGGAAGTCAAAATACTGCTATAGGAAGAAAAGCTTTACAAGTCAACACCACTGGTAATTTTAATACAGCAGTAGGTGCTTTTACTTTAGATGCTAATACAACTGCTTCAGAAAATACTGCAATGGGTTATGGTACATTAGGTGGCAACACAACTGGAAGTTATAATACAGGACTTGGAAGAGGTGCGTTAAGGAATAATGAAACAGGAAATAATAATACTGCTGTTGGATATTTATCACTAGATGCAAATACTACAGGAAATAATAATACTGCTGTTGGATATTTATCACTAGATGCAAACACAACTGGAACTAGTAACACTGCTGTTGGTTATGAATCTATGAAGGCTAATACCACTGGAGTGAATAACGCAGCATTTGGATATAGATGTTTACTTTCAAACACTAGCGGAACTCGTAATTTAGCAATTTTACATAATACCTTAACTAATAACACAACTGGAAATGATAACGCTGCGATAGGACAAGGTGCTTTATTTGAAAATACTACAGGATCACAAAATGTAGCATTAGGAAATCATGCTTTAGACGCCAACACTACTGCTGATAATAATACAGCCGTGGGTTATAACGCACTTACAGCAAACGCTACTGGTTCAAATAACACTGCAGTAGGATATCATGCTTTAAATTCAGCTACAAATGCAACTTTTAATGCAGCATTTGGAACATCAGCTTTAGAAGCAAATACAACTGGTTTTTATAATACTGCTATAGGTGGGCAAGCTTTACAATCAAATACTACTGCAAGTCATAACACTGCTGTTGGCTTAAATGCACTAATACTAAACACTACTGGAGCTAACAATATTGCAATGGGTGCTTTTGCATTAGATGCTAACACAACAGCTTCTAACAATACTGCTATCGGTCATCAATCTTTAACTGAAAACACAACAGGATTTTCTAATGTAGCTATTGGAGCAAATGCACTTGATGCTAATACCACTGGAGGGCAAAATACTGCTATAGGACAGGTAGCTTTAACAGATAATACAACTGGTAGTAATAATGTAGCTTTAGGTTGTCAAGCACTTGGAAACAATACAACCGCAACAGGAAATACTGCGTTAGGTTCGTTTTCTTTAAGGGATAATTCAACTGGACATTCAAACGTAGCTGTAGGTAGTTCTGCATTAGTACTAAACACTACAGGTGTTAATAATACAGCTTTAGGTTCTGAAGCACTAACTAGCAATACAACGGCAGATAGCAATACTGGAATAGGTTTTCAGGCTTTACAAGGAAACACAACAGGAATTGATAACACTTCTGTTGGTAGAGGTTCTCTATATGGAAATGGTACAGGATCTAGAAATACAGCCGTTGGTCGTGATGCTTTATTTGCCATTAGTAATGGTTCTAACAATACTGCGGTAGGTCATGATTCATTAAAAAATAACACAGCAAGTAATAATACTGCTGTAGGAGAGTCTGCTTTAGAAGCAAACACAACTGGTACTCAAAACGTAGCAGTGGGTTCTTCTGCTTTAGATGCGAATACAACTGGAATTAGGAACACAGCGGTTGGTTTTAATACTCTAGGTGCAAATACTGCGAATGCTAATACAGCAGTTGGTTATGATGCTGCCANGGANAACACAAGTGCAGTCAATATAAATGCTTTTGGCTATCTAGCATTACAAGCAAACACAACTGGAAACAACAACTCTGCTTTTGGTACAGAAGCACTAGATGCCAATACCACAGGACAAGCTAACACTGCTTTTGGTTATGCGACTTTAAGTGCAAGTACAACTGGAAATTATATTACTTGTATAGGTGCTCTTTCAGGTTTATATATAACTGGATCTAATAATACAGCACTAGGATATAAGGCTTATCAAGGTGTTTCTGGTCAATCAACTGGAGCAAATAACACTGCTATTGGTTATGAAGCATTAGAACTAAACACAACTGGAAATAATAATGTAGCTGTAGGTTCACAAGCTTTAGATGCTAATACTACTGGTCTTATGAATACTGCTGTAGGCTCTGGATCGTTAGGAGCAAACACAACTGCTAGTTATAATACTGCACTTGGAAATGCCTCACTGATTAATAACACAACTGGTTCACAGAACACTGCGGTAGGACATGATTCTTTAAATGATAATACTGAAGGTCATTTCAACATAGCTATGGGATCAAATGCCCTGGCTTTTAACACTACAGGTGATAACAACACTGCTTTAGGAACAGGAGCATTATATTCAAATACAACTGCTGACAATAACACTGCTGTCGGAAGATCAGCTTTAAATTTAAATACAACTGGAATTCAGAACACAGCCGTAGGTGCTAATGCACTAGATGCAAATACTACTGGTGGTAATAACAGTGCTTTAGGTAAAGATGCTTTAGGTGCTAATACTACAGGAGATTTTAATACTGCTTTAGGTAAAGATGCACTTAGAGATAATACTACTGCTGACAATAACACTGCTGTTGGGCATGATGCTTTACAAGTAAACACAACTGGAACTTCAAACGTAGCCGTAGGTACTGAAACTGTAGATGCAAATACTACTGGTAGTAACAATGTTGGTATTGGATTTAGAGCTTTAACAAAAAATACAACTGCTGACTATAACGTTGCTATTGGTAGTGGTTCTATGCACGAAAACCAAACTGGAGAAAATAACACTGCTGTAGGAAGAGCAACTTTATATAATAATGAAAATGAGTTTAACTCAGCCTTTGGTTCGTTATCTTTATATCTCAACACAACTGGCACAGAAAACTCTGGTTGTGGAAGAGGTAGTTTGCAGAGTAATACTACTGGAAGTTACAACACAGCGATGGGTTCGCTTGCTCTACACCAAAACACAACCGCAAATAACAACACAGCGATTGGTTATCAAAGTTTAAAAGCAAACACAACTGGTACTCATAACGTAGCAGTCGGATCTACAGCTTTGGATGCAAATACAACAGGCGATAATAATGTTGCTGTGTCAAATGGTCTTACTGCTAATACTACAGGTTCTCAGAATATTTCTATTGGTACTAGCAGCTTAATTGCTAACACTACAGGTTCTAATAACACAGCTATTGGTCATAATGCTGGATATGGTGCAAGTACAAATGGTAATATTTCTGGAGATAATAATACATTTATTGGTAATAATTCAGTAGGAACTTCAACTACAGCAAGTAACGTTATTACACTTGGTAATGGATCAATAAGTACTTTACGTTGTCAGGTAACAAGTATTACAGCTTTATCTGACGAACGAGATAAAAAAGATATTTTTAATTTAACTGCTGGTTTAGAATTTTTAAATAAACTTCGTCCTGTATCATTTACTTGGAATACAAGAGATAAAGCAAAAGTTGATATAAAAGAAAATGGATTTATTGCTCAAGAATTGATTTCAGTTCAAGAAGAAACTGGAATCACAATACCAAATTTAATTAATGCAGATAATCCTGATAAATTAGAAGCTGCTTATGGAACTTTGATACCTGTTCTTGTAAATGCTATAAAAGAGTTATCCGCAAAAGTCACAGCCCTGGAAGCAGGGTAAAATAAAAGTAACCTAATTTTTTTATNATGGAAGAAAGAACCGCAGATGAAATCGCAGCAATCTTTTCTGCTGCGGGTGATAGCGTAACTGTTATCAATACTGCTAAAACATCAGATGAAACTGATAATGAATACAAGGACAAGATCAAGCGTAACGTAGATCATCTTGAAATTATCAAGGCTTATAAAAAAACAGATGATACTACATCTATTTGGACTAGCGAAGATTTTACTGCTATCGACAAAGCTATTACTGACGGCAAAAAAGTTTATTCGTAATACCTGCAACAGACAAAGACTTGACGTATTGTTATTATTGTAATAATTACAATTTTTTTATGTCAGCTTTATCTGAAAGATGCGAACAACGTAAAGCAGAAGCCCAGGCTCTTGCTGAAAAGTACAATGCAGGTATTGAAGAAGCACAAAAGCTAAACAATGCAAATGCACAACTTCTTGAACAGTTTAAAGTAGCTAATGCTAAATATGCAGAGCTAATGGAACTTGTGAAAGAAGAAGAAACAGCAGAAGAACCTGCAACAGAAGTTATAGATTAATTAAGTGGAGATTATTCTTCCACATTTACCAGAGACTAATAATATATTAATACCACCTACAACAATATTTTATCCACCTGTGGCAGAGATTCCATATCTAGACCCTCTACTCCTTCCAAGTTTGGAGCAAGTTCAGTCGGGACTTGGGGAAGATCAGGCAACTGATTCTTCAAAAAAAGAGGAAGCAAACGAGGAAGGCTTAAATATAAACCCAGAACAGATACCAACGAACCTGCCACAAAACTTAGAAAATACTTCATCTGAAACTGTAGGTACTTTTAATTTACCATTTTTTGGTGAAATGCCTATACCAGCACCAGAGGTTATAGCTTCTAGTGTTATAGCTGCTGGTACTGCAAGTGTTGTTAGTGTAGCTGGTGGTATTGCTATGCAAGCTGTAGTTACACAAATCAAAAAAATATTTAAAAAGATATTTACTAAGGTTTTGAAGAAGGAGGTTGCGAACTTGAAGAAAAAAGTTCAGGATTCTGACGAACAAAAGTCCTAATATTTATAACATCAGAGCAAAGGTAAGAAAAATCTGACTTAGGGTTAATCATATAGCCACTTGCGTGGAGTTGTGAACACTTTAAAACTCTCACTAATTGCTTATCATGCTCTTGCTTGCTTAATTCTTCTTTGGCTAAATCTAGTTTTACTTTTGCTAAATCAGAACAGGTTTCATTATTAGTTCCTAAGGGTACCATAAAAGACATTTGAAATCCCCAACCTTCATTAATACTGTATGTTTCTTCTCCTTGTGCATCATTACCTGTATAAAAAGGTGTAAATGCCATAGTTGGTTGGCTACAAACTAAATTACCAAATTGCAATTTACCTGTCATTCCATTATTAACATTCATATTTTGGTTGATAATACTAGAATTACCAACAGCATTAGGTTGAGCTTGGACGTTTGTATCGCCTTCAGCTTTTACTTGATTACTGACTAAACACAGACAAGCTAGTAATAACGCTTGTGGTTGTAATCGTATCATTCTGTGTAATCTGTTCTGTTAATGCTCCAGCAGCCCTTGTAGTGACTTGAAGCGACCAATCTGCTGAAGTATCAGCAACAGTAAATACAGCATCACCGCCAGCAATACCAGCAGATGCAGCTACAGATATATTAGATGCTTCCCAAGAATTAAGAGCAGAACCATATTTCTCAGTTACTATACTGCGTGTAATTGTCTGTGTAGTATTTTCAGTTCTATTGCTAGAACCTGTTGTCCAAGTAGGTAATGGATTGGCAAAACATGGTGTTGCTAAAAATAAACCTAGTAATAATAATTTTTTCATTTGATACCAACATTAGTGTCTTTATTATCTACTATTTTAGCAGCATTTGTTGGTTTCTTTTTGTTAACAGAGATACCATAGCTGCCTAAAACGCCACTGGTCAAGCCGGCTAAAAACGCGCCATCATTACGAATTTTATCCATATACCCAAGAGTCATCATTGCTAAAGACCAGCAAAGAATCATAAATCTAACAGCATGACCAAAGATTTCGCCCCAATCAGTACCTTCTTTTTCTTCTTGTTCTTCAGACATAAAATACTACCCAAATGAAGACAGGATGACCACCGCTTTAGGGTAGTATGTGCCAAATGTAGCAAATACTGTTATGTTTGAAAAGTAACACATGAATAAGTTATGTTAAAAATTTTAAAACCAATTCTCCTTAGATTTTTTACAACAACTGCAGTAAAGAGATTGGTTGTTGATTTATTAAGGTCTATCTCTAAACAAACCACAAACACCTTAGATGATAGAGCAGTTGACATTCTTGAAAGACAACTATTTCCAGACAAATGAACTTAAAAAAATTTCTCAACATAGAAATAGAAGAAGCACCACCTGAGTTGCAGTTATCTGTTGAAATGCGTTGCCGAGAAATTATGCAGAGTGAAGATTATGACAATATAAAAAGATACTGTACACATTTAGTAAGACACCAAATGCAACAAGATGTTTTTCTTGCATCATTGCTTGGTAGATTGGTTGAATTAGAAGCACAAGATGTAGTTAAACGTATAAGAGATAAACCCAACTTAGTAAAAAGATTTAAAAAAAGATTTTTTAAGTAATCTGGTAAAGTCTTTGTTTTTCTATAACTTTTTTCATTGACCAATATCTAATAAGTGTTTCAAGTTCATTTATGCGTTTTTTTGCAGCAATAATTTTATCTTTAGTTTGCATAATTTATGAGTCGTATTTATCTATGTAAGCTTGTATTTCTTTATCTGAAAAGTCCTTTACAAGTTTTTTCTTTGTTTCATCAACTTGAAAATTAAATTTTAAAATTGCTGTTCTTATATGTTCAGCAACCCAGCGACCTTGTTCTGTAACTACCTGTGCTTTACCTCTTTCATTTATAAAAACATAATGGTCGTAGCCTTTTAAAGTATCGTCTAGCAATTCTTTTTCTAAGTTTGCCAAACGCATTTCTTTTAATTTTCTTAGCTTGTGTGAATCACTCATTGGCGTCTCCTTTCTGGTTTACTTTGTCGTGTTGCTTTGCATTGTTTTTTTTGTTTTGGGCAACAAGCACTTCTTGGTTTTTTAGAAGTTAGATGCCAGCCATTACCCTTTGGACAAGCATATGCATATGTATGACCTTTACCAAGTCTAAACATATCTGCTGATACTGTTTTGGCATCTTTTTCATTTCGGTAACTGATCTTCTGACATTTCCAACAATGGTTTTGTACGATAAATCCCTTATCATCAATGTACTGTTGTAAGTCTTTTAAATCAATCCTTTTTCCCATGCGAACCGTCTTTAAAATCTTTTACAAATACTTTTTTTATCTGATTCCAGTTAGCCTTTATCAAGTTGTTTGAAAAGTTATTACCAGAGATTGTTTCGCAATCTTTTTCAGAAAATTCATAATTTAAGAAAAAGTTGTCCCAATCAATAAAAATAGCTTTATTAGCAACTGCATGGGCATATTCAGTAGCATTATCTATGCTTTCAAAGTCATAACAACGCAAGATGCTTACATACAAAATTTCTGTATTCTTTGCATATTGAATAGTTACGCATTTAAACTTCGCACCATCAAAGGTACGTTTTACTGTCTTACCCATTAGGTCGGCATAATCGACCACAAGCTTTCTACGATTTTTCTTGAACATCTAACTGTTTTTCGATTTCGTGTTTTTCATCTAATAAATTATGTATTTGCTTTGATATTTTTCTTTGTATTAAAGGGTTATCTTCTTGGAATCTTTGTCTTGTAAGTTGATTAAGCTTTTTATCAACTTCAATATATTTCAACTCAAGAAACTGTTGTTGGTCTGATGAAACAAAGTCGGGATTAGGCTTTGTTTTACTTGCCTCAATAGTTACATCTATTGTTATGTGTTTACAAGCAGTTGGCTGTGTTACCGCTTGTTGTACTGTTATTGGAAAAGGACAAAGTTTAATCCAATCCTCAAGTGCTTTGTTTGTAAAATCTAATCGCATTCTGGGCATTTAAAATTAATAGGTTCTTGTATTACCATTGCTGATAAAACCAGCAAGGCCATCTTTGTTGGGGGTTGTTCGTTGCTAAATGGCAATATTTTTTTTTCGGGTATATGAATACCAGTATCAGAGACAATTAAACAGTATTCTGCTTTGCAATGATCTGCGTGGTGTTTATCGTATTGCGAAAAAGCTATGCCATCACCATATTCATTGTGTTTACAAGTCATTGGTGCAAAATCAAACCAATCTAGTTCGAAGCACTCAAGACCAAGTGCTAGATGGTCTTGAAATACTGCGACATTTAAAGGTAATTCTGGGTTAGAAACTTTGCGAAGTACTTTTGTCATAGTTAAAAGGGTATTTCCTCTTTTTCTGTCTTTGCTACAGAGATTGCACCCGATACAAATGGTGTACCGTTTCTTGACTCTTTATGCCAAGCACTAACTGGTACTTTGACAACTTTCTCGCCAGCATAGTTATCCTCGCCTTCTTGGCCTGTAACCCATTCTGCAAATGCCATAGCATCTGACAAAGTAAATTCTATGTTGCCACCTAAGTCTGGCGATTTAGCTGATTTTTTATCAGTATTATTAAAGAGGACAAG
>FUFK010037758.1_pt1 | contig 11655 bp, 10 predicted proteins | sample 1021851 | NCBI WGS metagenome assembly FUFK01 (sample SAMEA51879418, study PRJEB19060) | metagenome
CTGATAAATCTTTCTTGACCTGTATCAAAAAAAATTTTGCCCGGAACATTTGTAGTTTGCCTTGAGTAATCTTGAGGGCCATAATGAACAGCTGAGGAAATTAGGCCTGGATCATTACTTGTACTATCTTTTACATAATCCCCATGTTCTAAAATATCTAGCTCACCACAATTAGGCCAACCAATTTCATCAATATTTGCGCCAAGTAACCAAAATGCTGGCCACATTCCCTCCCAATTAGGAAGTTTTGCTCTCATCTCAACTCGACCATAAGTAAATTCAAATTTATCTTGTGTATTTATTCTAGCAGATGTGTAATTCTTACCCTCATAGCTTTCGTATTTAGCTGTAATTTTAAGTAGACCTTCTTCAACTATTATGTTATCTTCTTTATCAGTGTAAAACTGTAGTTCTCCATTCCACCAGCTACCATTATTTGGAGGTATAGTCTCAACATTCCATTTATCTTGTGAAACAGGGCCATCTTGGTCAAATTCGTCGGACCAAACCAATTCATTATTAAAAGTATAAGATTGGGTTGGAGTATTTGGTGTTGAATTGTTATAATTTCCAGAATTTGATAATGTAGGGTCATTTACATCTGATTTTGATCCACCACAAGAAATAAGTAATAGGACTAAAAAAGAAAGAAATCGAAAGTAGGAGTTCATAAAATCTAATTTTCCCCAAAGCTAATAATATTTATTAATTTTAGTAAAAAGTATTTTACATGGAACTAATTCCAAATGCAGGAATTTCAATTACATCCATTTACAGAGGTCTTATTGGTGTCACATCAATAATTGCCATCGCATATATGCTTAGCAGTAATAGGAAGATGATTGATTGGAAAACTATTATGATTGGATTAAGTAGTCAATTTATAATTGCTATTGGTGTAATAAAGATTGATTTTGTAAGAAAGTTTTTTGAGATAATAGGCCAAGGATTCCTTGCAATTGTAACTTTTTCCAGCGAAGGATCTGCTTTTTTATTTGGAGAGCTTGCTAGTTCAGATTCATTTGGTGTAATATTTGTTTTTCAGGTACTTCCAGTAATTATTTTCTTCTCGGCTCTTACATCTATACTATACTATTATAAAATAATTCAAAGAGTAGTTAGGGTCTTTGCCTGGATGTTGACAAAACTTTTAAATATTTCGGGGCAAGAAAGCCTTGCAGTTACTGGGAACATTTTCTTGGGACAGACTGAAGCTCCTCTTCTTGTAAAAGGGTATCTAGATAAAATGAATAGGTCTGAATATTTTGTTTTAATGACTGGAGGTATGGCCACTGTAGCAGGAAGTGTTTTAGCTGCTTTCATTGGATTTTTGGGAGGTGATGACCCAATTCAAAGAATTGAGGTTGCCAAAAACTTAATTGTTGCATCTGTAATGGCTGCTCCAGGGGCTATAGTTATTTCAAAAATTATGTTTCCTCAAACTGAAGAAATAAATAAAAGTGTTGATGTAAGTGCGAGTGTTATAGGTGAAAATCTATTGACTTCTATTACAAATGGTACAAGAGATGGAATTAAAATGGCTGTTAATGTTGCTGCAATGATTCTTGTTTTTGTTGCACTTATAGCTTTATTAAATGGTATTTTATTTCAAATTGCAGAGGTGTTTGGACTTAATGCTTGGGTGGATAATAACACTATATATAAGTCTTTTTCTATTGAATTAATTCTTGGATATCTATTTGCTCCAATTATGTGGCTTATTGGAGTAGCTTCTGATGATACAGCCTTAATGGGTCAGTTACTTGGCATTAAAATGGCAGCTAACGAATTTGTAGCATATATTGAATTAGCTTCTCTAAAAGAGGCAAGTAGTGTAATAAACTTAACCTATGAAAAGTCAGTTATTATGGCAACAATCATGTTATGTGGTTTTGCAAATTTTTCATCTATAGGTATTCAAATTGGAGGTATTGGAATTCTAGCTCCAAACAAAACAAAACTTCTTACTGAGCTTGGATTTAAAGCTATGTTAGCTGGGACTCTTGTTTCACTGTTATCAGCAACTTTTGTAGGTATGCTTTTAGGTTAACCTAAGAAGATAGTCTTCTCCAAAACTTCATTAAGATAAAAACTGAAATTATAGAAATTAATATAAAAATTAATCCGGTAGTTGTTTGTGAGTATATAATATAACCGATACCAAAAAGAATGCTATAAACGGAAATACTTCCAAAAATCATACAAAGAATACCAGTTGGCACATCCCACTTCTCCTTTTTTCCAACAATTTTGATTCCATTAGATTCAGAAATATCGATTATTTTTTTCCATCCAGGACCTCCCGGTTGAATTTTTTTATAAAAATTTTGAAGAGTTTCAATATTTGAGGGAGGCGTAATAAAAGTAACAGCTAACCAACAAATTGTTGTTATCGTAACACCAATAATTAGTTTTTCTTCTACCGAAAAGTTATTAGGAAATACAAACTCAAAGCCTAAAGCGACCAAAAAAGATACTATCATTGCTGTTAATTCGCTGTAGACATTAATTCTATACCAAAACCATCTAAGTATGAATATTAGTCCTGTTCCTGCCCCTATTTGAAGAATTATTCCAAATGCTTGAAGTGAATTATTAAGGTAAAGTGCAAAAAAAGCAGATACTATCATTAGTAAAACAGTAAATACTCTACCCATAAAAACATAATGCTTCTCAGATTTATTCTTAACATAAAATCTTCTGTAGAAATCATGAACAAGGTAGGAAGATCCCCAATTTAAATGAGTTGAAATTGTTGACATAAATGCTGCAATCAAAGATGCTACCAAAAGGCCTAAAAGACCAGACGGTAGGAAAGAGATCATTGCTGGATAAGCAAGATCATTACCTACTATTGTGTTAGGGAATGCTTGTTGTAGGGATTCAATATTTGGATATACAACTATAGATGCTAGAGCAATAAGAATCCAAGGCCAGGGTCTTACAGCATAGTGCATAAAATTAAACAGGAGTGTTGCCCATATAGCATTTTTTTCATCTTTAGCAGACAACATTCTTTGTGCTATATAACCTCCTCCTCCTGGTTCAGCACCAGGATACCAAACTGCCCACCATTGAACAGCTAGGGGGATTATAAATACTGCAATAAACAAATCTCGATCAGCTACATCAGGAATTAAACTTAATTTAGGAATGACATCTGGATGATTTAAAAGATTAGTTAAACCTTGTATTTGAGGGAGAGACACAATTTCATAAGCTGCCCAAAACGTAGCAAGCATTGCCAAAATAAATTGAAAAAAATCAGTAATAATTATACCTCTAAGACCTCCTATTGAACTATAAATTACTGTAATTCCACATGATATTAATAATGTTTCAACTGGAGAAAGCCCTAATAGAGCTCCTCCAATTTTAATTCCTGCAAGACAAACGCTAGCCATTATTAGAACATTAAAAATTGCTCCTAAATAAAAAGCTCTAAAACCTCTTAAAAAAGCAGCCCCTTTTCCACTATATCTTAATTCATAAAACTCAAGATCTGTAAGTACTTTTGATCGTCTCCAAAGCTTTGCATAAATAAAAACTGTAAGCATACCTGTTAATAAGAATGCCCACCAGACCCAGTTTCCTGCAACTCCATTTGTTCTCACAATATCTGTTACAAGATTTGGAGTATCAGCTGAAAAAGTGGTTGCGACCATAGAGATACCTAAAAGCCACCATGGCATTTTTCTACCTGAAAGAAAAAATTCAGTAATGTCCTTACCAGATTTTTTTGAGACTATAACTCCAATTAAAAGAGATATTACAAAAAAGGCAGATATTATTAGCCAATCAATGTTTTCTAATTGCATGTTAAAGGTTTATCTTAGTACAAAATTTTAAGATTGATTCATTCAAGTAAATATATAATTAATTTATTCTTTTCAATAACTTTTATTCTGTTTGGATATTCACAGGATAATTCATCTGGGTCCTCGGGGAGTCCATTTACTCCATTAAAGCCTGACTCTGAAAAATCTCTTTTAAATCTTAAAAAAAAGGAGAATCCTTTTCTTAAAAAATTTGAGGACAAGAACAAGAAAAACTTTTTTCCAGATGCTAATGTGAAAGAAAAAAAACCTGAAAGATTTATTAACTCAAACGAGTTTTATTTATCAAGACTTAATAAAAAGGAATCTGAATCTACCAAAAACATAAATAAATTTAAAGTAGATCAATTTCTCGGAGAAATCAAAAATGACGGAGAGTACGTAAATATTATTTTACGTGATCATGAGTATCCTGACGGTGATTTAATAAAGGTGGAGGTTAATGAAAATGTCGTTATGCCTGCCATTCTATTAACTGAGAAAGCTAAAGGATTTAAACTTGACCTTAGTAGTGGATTTAATGTTGTTGATTTTATTGCATTAAATCAAGGTACATCTGGCCCAAATACAGCAGAGGTTATAGTCTATGATGATCAGGGTAGATTAGTTGGGAATAATAGGTGGAATTTGGCTACAGGTGTTAAGGCAACATACATTATTTACAAGAAGTAATCTTATTAAGCTACTAAGTTACAGTCAATCTAATTTTTAAAATAAACAATTTTAACCATAAACCTCAAGCATAGCTTTCATAAAGACATCAACCTCTTCACTTGTTCCAGTACTAATTCTACACCAGTCATAAAATGGTGGGAAAGGTCGGCCAACAATTACACCTTTTTTAAGCATTTGTTCTGAAAGTTCATTTATATGTTTCTTGGATTCAAAGAAAACAAAATTAGTGCTAGAATTAATATATTTTAAATTTAGGTAATCTAATAACTTATAAATTTTATCTTTTTCTTCATTCGCTTTATTTAATGAGAATTTGTAAAAATCTTCATCTTTTAAAGCCTCAGAAGCTGCTGACACAGCAAGCACATTTGTTTGTGCCATTATGTTAGGTCTTCTGTAAACAGAATAATCTCCAAACAATTGATCTGCTAACTCAGGTTTTAAAACCAAATATCCGATTCTTAATCCTGCAAGACCATATACTTTAGAAAAAGTTCTTGATATTATTACATTCTCTCCCTTTCGTATAAGATAGTCCATCGAAGGATAATTATCTTCGTTTATATAATCATAATATGCCTCATCACAAAATACTATTGTTTTTTGAGACATCTCTTCACAAAAGTCTTTTAATGACTGTTGATTTAATAAAGTCCCTGTTGGATTATTTGGATTTGCAATAAATATCATTTTAGTTTCATCATCAACACTTGATTTTATGTTTTTTAAATCATACCCCTTTTCAGAATCTACAGGTACCCATTTAATTTTACTTCCCCATCCTTCAGCATAACTCATCAAGGCAAGATATGTAGGTTTTCCTGCGACTATATTTCCTCCTTGACTTGAAATTGCAAGACCAGTTACCCTAAGAGCCTCATTGGAGCCACCAGTTATTACAATACTCTCAACAGGTACTCCATGTTTTGAAGCTAATGTTTTTTGAAGTTCATGAATAAACTCATACGGGTACCTACATGCATCACTAAAAGAATTTTTAATTGCATTTAGGACTCTTTCTGAAGGACCGTAAGGGTTTTCATTTGAGCTTAACTTTACTATAGAAGATTTTGCTCTTGGATTATATTTTTTAATTTCTTCAGCAGATAAAATTGATGGAGTTAACATCAAACCTCCGATACCTATTGAGGATTTAAACCATTCTCGTCTTGATTGCATAAAAAAGTAATTTTCAATAATTTAAAAAAGATAGTATTCTTTTCAAAATTTAATCGTTAATTTTCGATATGGTAGATCTTTTTAATTCTATTGAATCTATAATTAATCAAATTATATCTCCTCTTAACTGGCTAATGCTGTTTTTAATAATAGGAGGAGGAATCTATCTAACAATTATTTCAAAGGCAAATCCATTAATGAGGATAGTTAGTGGATTTAAATTAATGCTAAGAAAAGATCCTTCAAGTATTGGAATTTCTAGATTTCAGGCATTATCAGCGGTTCTTGCTGCAACAGTTGGTCTTGGAAATATTTCAGGAGTGTCTATTGCAATCAATCAAGGAGGTCCAGGTGTTTTAGTATGGATGTGGGTAACTGCTTTGATTGGGGCATCAATAAAGTTTTTTTCAGCCTCACTTGCAGTTAATCTTAGAATAAAAGATGAAAATGGAGACTATCTGGGTGGTCCAATGTATTATATGAGTTTAGGTATAAAAAAATGGGGGCGTCCACTGGCAATTTGGTTTTCAATAGCTGGACTAGTTGGTGTTCTTCCTGCATTTACAGCTAATCAATTAACTCAGTCATATATTGATGTTTTAAACCCTAATGAGTTTTTAAACCTAGGCATTGTAGGATGGAAGCTTATTATTGGAATAGTATTTACAATTTTAACATCATTTGTAATTTTTGGTGGTTTGAAATCTATAGTTAAAGTAACTTCAGGTTTAGTTCCAATAATGGTAATACTATATTTCATTCTTGGAATCTACATTTTAATTGCTAATATGGATGTTGTTCCGTCTACTTTTTATTTGATTTTTAGTGAAGCTTTCAATTTTAACACAATAGTACAAGGGGGGTTTTGGGGGTTAGTATTAATTGGTATAAGAAGAGCTGTTTTCTCAAGTGAAAGTGGAGTTGGGCTTGCGCCTATATATCATGGTCAATCTACAACAAAAAAAGGAACAGATGAAGGTCTTGTTGGAATGTTAGGCCCTATTTTAGATACAATTTTAGTCTGTACAATAACAGGTCTGATTATAATTATTAGCGGAGCATATCTTGAGAGTGATTTGAATGGAATTGTTCTATCTCTCGAAGCATTTAGAAGATTATTCTTTGGGTTTGGAGATTATTTGCTTATTGTTATGATATCAATTTTTGGAATCTCCACATTATTTACTTACTCATATTATGGGGTTAAATGTTATGGCTTTTTAACAACACCAACAAAGGGAAAGTATTATAATATAATCTATGTTGCAGCTATAATAATATCCTCAATATTAACTGTTGAAATTGTAATTGGACTTATTGATATAGCTTTTGCATTAATGGCAATACCAAATATGATTGCTATAATTTATTTATCCAAGATTGTAACTAAAGAGATGAAATCCAGATCTTGGATTTAGTCAACATAATCAATAGGTGGAGGGCCTGGGTTTAGATAAGGATCATAATTATAATCTCCAATTCTTTCATCAAACTCTTTCTTAATCTCTTCCCTTAATTTTTTATCCTTGTAGATGTCTATCATTGACATACCAAGTGCTTTCGCAGCATGAAGCATTCCTTTGTGGCCAATAGACATCCCAGAGCTGGCAACTACTGACCATGAATGCCATGGGACTCCCTTAGGAGCTGTGGTTGCGGCTAGACTAACAACAGGCACATTATAGCTTACATCCCCAACATCTGTTGAACCTCCTCCTGGGCTCTCTAGTGTTTCTCTTAGTGGTCTAATTTTTCCATCAATTCCAATTAGTGGTTTTCCATTGGCTTTTTGCATGTCTAATGCAAAATCGATCTCGTCTTGAGTATATTGAATATCTCCAAGAATTTCAAGATTTTTCTGCATAATTGCGCCTCCTGTTCTATTTGGAAGAAGATCATGGATCCCAGAAATTAGTGAAACTTTATGCTCAACATTTGCCATTATTGCTGCACCTCCTGCCATTCTTCTAACTTGATCATAAACAGGCTGTAATCCTTCTTTAGTTATATCTCTTACTCTAACCCAAATTCTTGAATAGTCGGGAACAACATTAACAACTTGTCCTGCATCTTGTATATGATAGTGCATCCTAACTGAGGGCTTAACGTGTTCTCGATATGCATTAATTCCTGAAGTATATAATTCTAATGCATCATTTGCGCTTCTAGCATTCCATGGATCTGCAGATGCATGAGCAGATTGACCAGTAAACTCAACCATAAAATCAACAAGAGCTAATGAGGGTTGAACATTTGCTTCGGTATGGTCTGCAGGATGCCAATCCATACATATATCAACATCATCAAATACTCCATCTCTAATCATCCAAAGTTTTCCAAAAAATTTCTCTTCAGCAGGTGTTCCAAAAAATTTGACAGTACCTGTTATTTCTCCTTTTTCAATTAATTCTTTTATTGCAACAGCCGCGCCAAGACTTGCTGTACCAAATAGATTATGTCCACATCCATGGCCAGCTCCATCTTTAGTCAATTCATTCCTGAATGGGTCTGTTGTCTGAGATAGCCCCGGTAATGCGTCAAACTCCCCAATAATACCTATAACAGGTTTCCCCTCCCCATATGAAGCCGTAAAAGCAGTAGGCATTCCAGCTAATCCTTTTTCTACTTTTAAGCCATTTTCTTCGGCATATTTAATTAAATACTCAGAAGATTTTTCCTCTCTAAAGGCCACCTCTGCAGCTTCCCATATTTTATCACTTAGAGCTGTCAATTCCGATGATTTTTGTTCTATTGAATTGAGTAATTCTTTCTTTAATTTGTTTGCACTTTGAGAGTTTGCTAAAAAAGTAGATCCTACAATAAATACAATGGAGAGAAGTTTTTTCATTAGTTAATAATTTAGAGTTTTATTAAGATAGTAATTTACAAATATTATTTATTTTAGAACATGAGATTGTTTAAGGATGTCAAAGGAAATAATATTGATCCAGTAAACCATACTTTATTTATATTAAAGAATTATCCGCACGCAAAAATTCATATTGGATCTGATTCTCAAAACATAGGTAAAAAAACAAATTATACAAGTGTAATTGCATACAGACTGGGGACAAGAGGGGTACACTATATCCTCAGCAAGTCATCATGTGATGTTATTAACGATATTTGGAAAAGACTATGGCTTGAAGCTGAGTATAGTATTAAAGTAGCAGAATGGCTAACAAAGCAAGTGAGTGTTCAAGTTGAAATTGACATGGATTATAACTCAGATGAAAATCATCGATCTAACAAGTTAATCTCCGCAACAAAGGGTTGGGCAAACTCACTGGGATATAAGGTTAATGTAAAACCAAATAATCAAATTGCTACAAGAGCAGCTGATCACCATTGTAAGTAATAATTATTTAAAGTAATTCATCAAAAATTTTATCTCCACCATACCTAATAACGTCTGTTGCAGGCAGTCCAGTATTTTCCTCAACTTTTTTTATCATTTCAAGAGCTTCATTATTGTCCATTTCAATAGTATTTAGTGCAACACCTAACACTTTTGCATTAGGATATGTACCAATTACTGATGCAAGTTGCTCATTTAAATCTATAAACTTCTTTAGATCTGGAATTTTTATATTTTCTAAAGATCTAAGAGAATTATTTCTAGCAATATGACATAAAATCATATGAGTTGGACAAGTACCTCTCATTAAAGGTAAAGTTGCAGAGCTTCCTGGATGAAGGATTGATCCCTGACCCTCTACAATTACTAAATCTTTATCTGCTTGATCCATTACAGCAGATTCTACAGCACCACATGCATGATCTAACTTATATGCATCCAAGGGGATCCCTGCTCCTGTAACTGTTATTCCTACTTGACCAGTCGCAACAAATCCAACATTTACATTTTTATTTCTTAAATATGAATAAAGCTCAAGACCAACAGTCATTTTACCTGCTGCCATATCAGTTCCAATCATAAGTACTCTTTTATTTGACAATTCAGATGCCTTAGATGAACCTATTTTGGGAATAAATTGTGGAACTCTTGTATCCCAAATCCATTGTTCATCTTTTATTATATATTTTGAAAATTCTGGATTGATTTGATCATGCAGTCCGTTAATTATAGACATTCCCATTTCTATTGATTCTTTGATAACTGAATCCCAAGATTTTGGTCTTATACCTCCCGATGTTAATACTCCTAAAAGCATGACATTAGCTCCCATATTCCTTGCATCCTTTACAGAACTAACAATTGGTATATCTTTCTTTATAATTGATACCTCAAATATTTTCTTCCCTGCAAACACTGAGTCTATAACACAAACAATTTCATTTTTTAAATATCTTAGAGCGCTAATACCCATTTTACCAAAGTCATCGTCTACACTGGCTTCCATCCAAATTGCAATCTTATCACTTGATTTAAGCATAATTTTCAATTTTTAATTTTGATCCATGCCCAGGCTTGTTATCATTCATAGTAATTCCATCAATCATTGTAGCCCCTTCACTTGGATCTGGATCTAAATTATAGTGAGAATCTAGATCTACATAATCAATTATACCAGATATTGAAGCGCCAGCTGATATACTTATTGATGATTCACTCATACAACCTATCATGGTTTTTAAATTATGAGATTTGGCTACATTTAAAATTCTTAATGCTTCTGTTATTCCTCCACACTTCATTAGTTTTAGATTAACTCCATCAACATACTGATAGTGTCTTGCTACATCTTCGGAAAACCTACATGATTCATCAATAAATATTGGTAAGGGTCTACTTTTAAATAAATACTTTAATTTATCTTCTTCCCCTTCAACGAGTGGTTGTTCGATATATTCTGCTTTCCTCTCAGCAAGCCATTTCATCATTAACTTAGCTTCATCTAAGCTCCATCCTCCATTAGCATCAACTCTAATAGAGATATTAGATTTTTTTGTTGATTCCAAAACTTGGGAATATATAGATTTATCATATTCTATTCCATCTGGTGATCCAAGTTTTATTTTTAACGCTTTAATATGAGGGTTAGATAAAAGCATTTCAACTCTCTCTTTTATTATTTCAGGAGGATTTATTCCTATTGTTAAAGAGGTTGGTGTTGATGGAATTGGCAGTCCTAATAAATTATTTAAAGGTAATCCTGCTTTTTTTGCTTTCCAATCCCATAAAGCTATATCTATTGCAGCAAATGCACATGGCGGAATGTTAAGCTCTTTACTTCTCTGAAATATTTCATATATGGATAGTGAATCAATACCTGTATCAATAAGCTTTAATAACTCTTTTTCTACTTCATCAGCATTAGATGCCCCCTCAGTTTTGCCTGGAGCTGATTCTCCCCATGCAGTAATTCCATCCTTAATGATTTCAACAAATAAATTTTGAGATTTAGTATGTGTTCCTCTACTTATTTGAAGTGGATATTTTTTTTTGAGATTTACTTTGTAGAAATTAACTATCATCTATATAGAAAAATGATAGTCTAAGATAAGAGTTTTCCTTTATTATTTTCCTTAAAATTATCGAGTGTTTCTCTCTTGTAGATTGGAGTTCTATTTCTTCTTGTTATCCATTTAAGCTTACCCTTAAGATGGTACCTAGTTAATGTGCTTTCACTAATACCTAAATATTCAGCTGCCTGTTTTCTTGGAAGATAATTTACATGTTCAGGAATGTTAGAAACATCATAGTTAGATGAAGAAACTTCAAGGAAACTCCTCTCTATTTCAACATCCTCTTTTTTAACTCTTTTACCGTCTACATAAACTGATCTTACTCCCTTAGGAAAGTTATTAATTTGTTCCAAGTCTAGATAATTGCTTCTCACTTTTAAAATTGGTTTAAGTCAAATTTTTTGACAGACTATAAAGTTAACAAAAAAATTAAATCTATTTATCTAAAAATTAAATAATTAGGCTATAAATTTGCATAGTTTAATTTTTTATAAATGAAATATTACTATATAGTATTAATATCAATAATTTCTTC
>FUFK010067534.1_pt1 | contig 11654 bp, 13 predicted proteins | sample 1021851 | NCBI WGS metagenome assembly FUFK01 (sample SAMEA51879418, study PRJEB19060) | metagenome
GCTCAGATTGGTGAGAGATTTATGTCAGCTCTTGGAAAAGAAGATCCACTTTTAGAAGTTGACTCACAACCATTCTTAGCGACGTCTTATGCTGATGCCATGAAGTTATATAAAGCTTCTAAAGATGAAATTGTTAAAGGATTAGACGAGAAAGGCCTAGTGTTTCTTTATGCTGTGCCGTGGCCAGCTCAAGGCTTATATAGTAAAAAGGAAATTAATTCTGTTGAAGATTTAAAAGGTCTCAAATTTAGAGCTTATAATTCTGCAACAATTAGAATAGCTGAACTAACAGGAATGGCTCCTACAAAAATAGAAGCTGCTGAAATTAGTCAGGCATTTTCTACTGGAGCAGTAGAAAGTATGATTACATCACCAACTACAGGCAAAAATTCTAAAATTTGGGAAAATGGAGTGAAATATTTCTACGATATTGCAGCTTGGTTTCCAAAAAATATGATAATTGTAAATAAAGATGCTTGGAACAAACTAGATCAGGCAACTAAAGATCTAGTTATGAAACAAGCAGCCTTGGCTGAAAGAAAAGGTTGGCAATTATCAAAACAAGGNAACGTTGGTGATAAAAAAGCTTTAGCTGATGCTGGTATGGTAGTTGGTAAAGTAAATGCACCACTACAAGCTCACTTCGAAAAAGTTGGAGAGACTATGGCAAAGGAATGGTCTCAAAAAGCTGGTTCAAGAGGAGCTGCAGTTTTATCAAGTTATAAATAATTCAAGTCTTAAAATTAAGGCCACTTAAAATCTGAGTGGCCTTAAGTTATTATGATAAAATCATTAGATAGAAATTTAAATAAACTTTATAAAATTTCAGGTTTTATCGCTGCTTTTTTTTTAATTTTGGTAGCAGTTTTTATCCTTATTGGTATCTCATCAAGAATATTTGGTTTTTACATTAGAGGTCTTGCAGAATATTCAGGTTACTGCATGGCAGCAGCATCTTTTTTTGCTTTAGCTTACACATTTGTAGAAGGAGGACATATAAGGATAACACTTTTTTTAGAAAAGTTATCAGGTTTTAAAAAAAAATTGATTGAAATTTGGTGCTTAAGCATGGCAAGTTTTTTTTCAGGTTATTTAGCATTTTATTTTATTAAAATGTTAATTATTTCTTATAAATTTCAGGAACGTAGCGAGGGAGCTGATGAAATTCTTATTTGGATTCCCCAAACTAGTGTGGCTATTGGATCAACGATATTTTTTATAAGTGTTTTTCACCAATTTATTTTAACCATTAAAAGAAACAAATGACTGAAATACTTCTAACAATTTTCTTTATCAGTGTTTTATTATTTTTTTTAGGATCTGGAATTTGGGTTGCTTTAAGTATGATAGGGGTATCGGCTATTGGAATGATGCTATTTACATCAAGACCTGTAGGTGATGCTATGGCCACAACAATATGGGGCACTTCATCTTCTTGGACACTCACAGCATTACCATTATTCGTCTGGATGGGCGAGATTTTATTTAGGACAAAGCTTTCCGAAAATTTATTTAAGGGATTATCACCCTGGATGCAAAAATTACCTGGTGGTTTAATTCATGTAAATGTTGTTGGGTGTGCATTATTTGCAGCAATATCAGGATCTTCAGCTGCAACTGTAGCTACAGTTGGAAAGATGTCTATTCCTGAATTAAGAAAAAGAAATTATCCAGAAAAAATTTTATTAGGAAGTTTAGCTGGTTCTGGAACATTAGGTTTGCTTATACCGCCATCAATTATATTAATTATTTATGGAGTTGCAGTCCAAGAGTCTATAGCAAAATTGTTTATCGCTGGAATTATACCTGGGATAATGATTGCACTGATATTCATGTCCTATGTAATTATTTGGTCGTTAATTAATAAAAAATCTATGCCAAAAATCATGGAAGAGTATTCATTTTTAGAAAAAATAAAAAGATCAAAGCAACTTTTGCCAGTAATTCTTTTAATATTAGCTGTTATCGGATCAATATATACTGGAATAGCAACAGCTACTGAGGCAGCTTCCTTAGGAGTTATTGGAGCATTAATATTATCTTATTTTCAAAAAAGTTTGACATTCGAAACTTTTAAATCCTCTTTGCTTGGAGCAACCAAAACTTCTTGTATGATCGCATTTATTCTAGCAGGTTCAACATTTTTATCTTTAGCAATGGGATTTACTGGATTACCGAGAAATCTAGCTCTTTGGATACAAAATATGGATTTATCTCCTTATCTTTTAATATTNGTTTTAATGATCTTCTATATAATTTTAGGAATGTTTCTCGATGGTATTTCAGCAGTGGTTTTAACAATGGCAATCATTGAACCAATGATAAGGCAAGCAGGTTTTGATATGATCTGGTTTGGTATTTTTTTAGTAGTGGTTGTTGAGATGGCTCAAATCACNCCACCTGTTGGATTTAATTTATTTGTTCTACAAGGNATGGCTAATAAGGATATGGGATATATTGCGCGGAGNGCATTCCCATTATTTTTATTAATGGTTTTGGCCGTAATTATTATTATATTATTCCCAGAGATTGCGTTGTGGTTACCTCAACAAATGGTACAAAATATTAATTAATATTTAGACTTTTTTGTTCCTTGAATTACTTCTTTAAGNTCTAAATATTCTTCACAATTACAANTTTCTAAAACTTTTAANCTCTCTTTTGCAAGANCNATCCTGTTAGTTGCAACATAAAGTTCACCCAAATATTCATTAATTCCCTTATGAGANGGATCTATTTGTAAACCTTGTAAATAATATTTTTCGCCATTTTCAAAATCCCCAAGTTTTCTTGTTGTGAAGCCAAGATAATTTAGAGTGTCAGGTTGATTAGGTTTTTTTTTATTTTCTTTAATNAGTAATGTTAATGCTTTTTCGTATCTTTTATTTGCTTTATTTGTTTTTCCTTTTTTTTCATATTTTTTCGCAGACTTAATTAGACCAACTGCTTGATCGTAAAGAGATTTTGAATTTCCACTCGAGCCTCCGGCTGCATATAAAGTGTTTTGGAAAGAAAAAATTACTATAATTAATGTAATTATTATTTTTTTCATATTAACAAAATTTTTTCATCATATTTAAAGGTTTTAAAACAAGTTCATTTTCAATCAGATTTTGCTTTATCGATTTNGCTGTCGCTAATGAACTTTNATTATCACCATGTATACATACCGAGTCTATTTTACAAGGTATTTGTTTACCCGAGTGACAATTTAAAGCTTGGTTAGTAACCATTTTTAAAACATGTTTTTTTGCTTCCTCTGGATCTGTAATTAATGCGTTTGGTTTAGATCTTGATACAAGATTGCCATCATCCTCATAATTTCTATCAGCAAAAATTTCACAAGCTATTTTCATATTAAATTTTTTTGCTGCTAATTCCATTTTTGAACCAGTTGGGACTAAATAAATCAAATCCTTGTTTATTTCGTTAACCACCTCTGCTAAAGTTGTGGCTAACTCAATATCTTCACATGCCATATTATTTAATGCACCATGTGGTTTTATGTGAGTCACATTTTCATTATGTTGAAATGCAATTCTTTGTAGAATTTCGTATTGATCAATGATTAATTTTCTTATTTCTTTTTTGTTCAGATTCATTCTCTTTCTTCCGAAATTATCTGGATCATTAAATGAAGGATGAGCTCCTATACTGACTCCGTTATTTTTTGATATATTTATAACTTGATTCATTGTATCTTCATCTCCAGCATGATATCCGCATGCAATATTTGCAGAATTAACTATGTTTAATAAATCGGGATCATTCTCAGTTGAATGAAACTTTGATTTTTCGCCTAAATCGCAATTGATATTAATTTCCATACCCTAAAAGCTGGAGTATAACATGACATGATAAAAAATATATCTAATCTTGGTGACGCATCTGTTTATTGTGATTTTGGATCAGAAGTTAATGAAAATATAAATTCTGAGGTAATTAAATATTTTAATTACTTATCAAAATTAGTTAAAAATAAGAAAATTGAGGGAATAACAAACCTTTCACCATCATATAACAAATTAATAATAAGTTTTGATTTAAGTCTTACTACATTTTCAAATATAAAAAATAGTTTAGAAAAAATACAAATCGAAAATGAAATAAAACATCAATCAAAAAATATAAAAATACCTGTATGTTGTGAGGACAAATACGCATTAGATTTCGATAGACTTACTAAAAAATTGAAATTAAATAAAAAAGAAATTCTTAATTTATATTTCAGCAATGAATATTTTTGTTATATGACAGGGTTTATTGCAGGTATGCCCTTTTTAGGTGATTTGGAAAAAAATATTAGATGTGATCGACTTGAAACTCCTAGAGTCAAAGTGCCAGAAGGATCAGTTGGTATTACAGAACAATTTGCCAATATTTATACATTCGAAAGTCCTGGAGGTTGGAATATTATAGGACAAACACCGAAAAAAATCTTTAATCAAAACGAAATTGAAAATCCAGCATTAATTAAGCCTGGAGATAGAGTTACTTTTTACGAAATTACNGAAAAGGAGTTNTTAAACTGGAATGAGTGAAACTTTTTTTGAAATATTACGTCCTGGTATAAATACNACTATTCAAGATTATGGTAGAAAATATTTATACCACATTGGCATCACTGTAAGTGGAGCTATGGATTTAAGAAACCATAAATTTGCGAATGCTCTAGTTTCAAATAACACTCAAGAGGCAACANTCGAGTTTGCTTATCAAGGACCTTTGCTAAAGTTAAAAAATGGCAAAATAAATTTTGCAATAACTGGAGATGTATTTTTTAAAATACTTAGGAAAAATTCAAAAGTTGAAGAAGGAAAGTGCTACAAGAACTATGTTTTAGAAGAAGAGGAGCAGATTGATATAATTTCTACAAAAAATTCTGCTTATGGCTATCTAGCAATTGGAGGAGGATTAAAATTAAAAAGTTTTTGGGATAGTTATTCGATCAATACTAAAGCAAATATCGGACCAAATAACGGAAAAAAACTTTCTATAAATGAAAAAATACAAATAAAGAACACTAACAAAGTACAAGCGTCAGACAGAAAAATTGATTATAAGAATGAATCTAATAACTATATTCGAGTTATTAAGGGAACAAACTTCGATTATTTTTCAGCAGAATCGCAATCTAAATTTTTTAAGGAGGAATATTCTGTTACCAATCTCACTGATAGAATGGGCATGAGATTAAAGGGCTCAACTTTGGAAAATATAAAAAGTACTAATATAAAATCAGAAGGTTTGATAAAAGGTGTAATTCAAGTGCCCGCTGATGGTAATCCAATTATTTTATTAAATGACCATGGTACTATTGGAGGTTATCCTAAAATTGCTGTAGTCATTTCTGCCGACCTAGATAAAGTTTCACAACTTACACCAAATACAAAAATAAAATTTAAGGAAGTAAGTCTTGAAGATGCTGAAAATCTATTTAAAAGTTATTTATCTGAAACAAATAAATATTTAAATGAAATTAATTAGAAGTCTTCCAGGACCTGTACTTGTGTTTTTAGGAGCTTTTTCTCTAAGCTTTGGAGGATTGATAATAAAATCTTTTGAGGGTGCAACCCAGTGGCAAATTCTATTTTGGAGAACAGTATTTTTTTTATTAGTTATTTCTATTTATTTATTAATTACTTACAAAAAAAGTATTTTTAAATCATTCTATGACTCGGGCCTCCCAGGTTTTTTTGGTGGATTAATTTTATCTTTTGGTTTTTGTGGATATGTATTTGCAATGTACAATACAACTGTTGCAAACACAAATTTTATAATACAAACCCAAACAATTTTCCTTGCAATATTTGGATATTTTTTTTTGAAAGAAAAAATTTCAAAAGTTACCTTGACCTCAATTGTTTTAGCTGTATCTGGAATTACTTTAATGGTTGGAAANACANTATCGCCAGGACAAATGNTTGGNAATATAGCTGCCTTCTCTATGCCNATTTCTTTTGCTGTTCTAATACTTGTAGTAAGAAAATATCCAAATGTTGATATGGTACCTTCTCAATTTATTGCNGGTATATTTGCNTTAATNATTGGCTANCTGATGTCNGGAAAGATTNATATATCTTATCACGATATTTTTTTAGGATTTCTTGCAGGTTTTTTTCAGCTTGGTTTTGGATTTATTTTTATAACAATAGGAGCTCAACGAACGCCTTCAGCAATGGTTGGAATTATAATGTTAACAGAGGCTGTTTTTGGACCTTTATGGGCTTGGTTATTTATCAACGAACAGCCACCAAACGTAGTTTTATTAGGAGGGACAATTGTAATAATTGCGGTATTAATGCAATTTTTGCATCAATATAAACTGAGCAAATGAAAATAGCAGTTATTGGATCAGGTATTTCAGGATTAAGCGCATCATATTATCTATCAAAAAAATTTAAGGTAGACTTGTTTGAAAAAGAAGATCGTTTTGGAGGACATTCTTACACGCTTAAAGTTTTATATGATCAAAAAAATAAAAAACACATAGATGTTGATATTGGATTTATTGTTTTTAATGAAAAAACGTATCCACATTTAATTACTTTTTTTAATGAACTAGGTGTGGAATATGAAAAAAGTGACATGTCTTTTTCTGTTTCGGTTGAAAATACAAATATAGAGTATTGTGGAAGAGGGATTAAGGGAGTTTTTTCTAACAGAGAAAACATTCTTAATTTAAATTTTATAAAAATGTTTTACGAAATAATTAGCTTTTATAATAAATGTGAAAAATTGGACATAGATAAAATTAATAATATTACACTAGACGAATATTTAACAAAAGAAAAGTTATCAAGTTATTTTATTAATTATCATTTGATACCCATGGTTTCTGCAATTTGGTCAATGCCACCAAAAGAAATAAAAAAAATGCCTTTAAAGTTTTTTATTATTTTTTTTAAAAACCATGGTTTGTTTAAAATTAGAAAAAGACCTCAATGGTTTACGGTCACAAATAGAAGTAAAAATTATGTTGATAAGGTAATTAATAAAATAAGTGGCGAGCACTACAAAAATTATCATGTTAACAAAGTTATTAGAAACAAAAATAATGTAAGTATATATTACGGAGATGAAAGTGAATTTTTTAATTATGATAAGGTAATAATGGCAACACATGCTGATACAGCGTTGGACTTAATTCAAAACCCAAAAAAAGATGAAATTAAAATTCTAAGTAATTTTAAATATAAAAAAAATCTGGCACTTATACACTCAGACGAAGAAGTTATGCCAAAAAATAAAAAAAACTGGTGCTCATGGAATTCCTCAGTTGATAATAATAATTTAAAAAAAAGTACTGTAACTTATTGGCTTAATCTATTGCAAAATTTAAATATAGATAAAAATATTTTTTTAACAATTAATCCTTCTCAAAAAATTCCTGAAGAAAAAATTTATAAAAAAGTAATTTTTACACATCCATATTACGATGAGGAAGCTTTAAGAAATCAGGGGCTTCTTAGATTATTACAAAATAAAGAAAATATTCTTTTTTGTGGAAGTTACTTTGGTTATGGGTTTCATGAGGATGGAATAAAATCATCTTTGGAAATGATTAAATATATTGATGTTTAAAGAATCTTGCATTTATTCCGGACAAGTTATTCACAAAAGATTTAAACCTAAGGTACATTTTTTTAAATATAAAGTTTTCTCTCTTTTAATAGATTTATCAGAAATACATTTGATTTCTAAAAAAATTTTATTTTTTTCTTATAATAAATTTAATTTAATTAGTTTTTTTGACAAGGATCATGGTGATAGAGACGGGTCAAATCTTGAAGAGTGGGTAATTAAGAACCTAAAGACACATAATATTTCAGTCGAAAATATTAAAATTAAACTTTTATGTTATCCAAGAATATTTGGGTATGTTTTTAATCCATTAAGTATTTTTTTTGTTTATAATAATAAAAACTCTNTAATCTCGATACTTTACGAGGTGAAAAATACATTTGGAGAACAGCATACATATGTTTTTAAAGTTGAAAACCNAGAAAAAACAATTGAGAATAATTGTAAAAAAAAGTTTTTCGTTTCTCCATTTATGGATTTAGAATCATCCTATTATTTTAAAATTTTATATCCTGGAAATAAATTGTCGGTTGTAATTGATCAGAGAGATGAAGAAGGCAAGTTATTATACGCCTCTCAAGATGGCGACAGGGTCGATTTTACCTCTAAAAATCTTATTTTTTCTTACTTAAAACACCCTCTTATGACTTTAAAAATTATAACGGCGATACATTTTGAGGCATTAAGATTATGGGTAAAAGGCATTAGGTTAGTAAAAAAAAAAATCAAAATAAAAAATAATATAACTTTTGAAAAGTAAAATGGATTTTATTGCTGACAAAATTGTCTTCACCCCGTTAAAAAATATGAAGTTAGGTTTTATAGATGTAACTAACTATAATGGACAAAAGTTTTATTTAGGAAATAAAAATTCACTAAAAAGGGCTAGTTTAATAATAAAAAAAAAGGGTTTTACATTAGAAATAATATCCAAGGGCAGTGTGGGACTTGCGGAGTCATACATGCGAGGAGATTTTGATACTGATAATTTAACAAATTTAATTGAAATATTGGCTGACAATATTGGAGCAGTTCATAAATTTGCAGGAATAATGGATGCACCATTAATTAATTATTTTAAAAATTTTCTTTTTAAAAATACAAAAAAAAGAAGCAAAGAAAATATTTCAAAACACTACGATCTCGGCAATGAATTTTTTTCACTTTGGCTTGACAAAACATTGACTTATTCAAGTGCAATTTTTGAAAGTGAAAAAAATAATTTAGAGGAAGCACAAATAAATAAATACAAAAAGTTATCTAATTTAATTAAACCAAAATCAGGAGATAAAATGCTTGAGATAGGATGTGGGTGGGGAGGTTATGCAGAATTTATAGGAAAAAACTTTGATGTAAAACTAGACTGTATAACAATTTCAAAAAAACAATATGATTATGCCAAAGAAAGAATCTCTAAAAACGGTTTAAACGAAAAAATTAATATTGAAATGTTAGACTATAGGGATGTAAAAAAAAAATATAACTCTATAACTTCTATAGAAATGATAGAGGCCGTAGGTCAAAACTATCTTAAAAAATATTTCCAAAAAATAAAAGATAGCCTATTAGATAATGGAAAAGCAGCGATCCAGGCAATAACTATTGATGACAATCTATATGATCGCTATAAAAAAAAAGAGGATTTTATTCAAAAATATATTTTTCCTGGAGGTTTTTTACCTAGTAAAAATAGTTTAATAAATTTATCAAAGGAAACAAATCTTATTTTTGAGGAGAGCAGTTCATATGGATCTCACTATTCCAGTACATTAAATTTATGGAGAGAAGAATTTTCGAAAAAATGGGAACAGATATCAAGCCAGGGATTTGATTTAACTTTTAAGAGAATGTGGAACTTCTATTTGTCTTATTGTGAGGCAGGATTTAAGTCGAAAAATATCGATTTAATTCAATTTTCATTATCTAATAAATAGACATTCATGCGAATAATATTTAGTATACTTACATTATTTTTATTATTTGGATGCTCAAATAACAATATGAAACCAACAGATTTTAAAGATCAAAAGCCAAGACTAATTATAGAAGAATATTTAACGGGTAATGTTAAAGCTTACGGTATTTTACAAAATAGATCTGGCAAGGTTACTAGACAGTTTACTGCTGATCTAGATGGCAAATGGGATGGTCAACAATTAATTCTCGATGAAAAATTTAATTGGAACGATGGTGAAATTCAAACTCGACAGTGGAAGATTAACAAAATTGATGAACATAATTATGAAGGAACGGCTAGCGATGTTGTTGGAACCGCTAAAGGTTTCTCATATGGTCCCGCTTTTAAGTTTGAATATGTTCTATTAGTTCCTGTTAAGGGAAAAGAAATTAAAATTACCTTTGATGACTGGATTTTTAAGCAAGACGAACGAGTAGCAATAAATAGAGCAACAATGANAAAATTTGGTTTTAAAGTAGCAGAATTAACAGTTATGTTTGTTAAAAACTAATCAACTATTTTTTTCATACCTTTTTCTACAATTCTAAAATACAAACCATTAGGTATTACTTTTAAAACTTTCATTATGGTCGTAAAAGATTTAGGGAAATGAATTTCAAAACTTTTACTTTTAGTTAAACCTTTAAACATCTGTTCAGCGGCAAATTCAGCAGATTTAATCATTGGCATTGGGAAATCATTTTTGTCGGTCATAGGAGTTTTAATAAAACCAGGGCTTACGAGCGAAACTCTTACATTATATCTTTTTAAATCAAAGTATAGGCTCTCTGCAAAACTACTAAGTGCCGACTTTGAGGCGCAGTATGCACCAGCCGCAGGCAATCCTCTATATCCTGCCACAGAGGATACAATTGAAATATGTCCAGATTTTCTAGATTTATAATATTCATAAACTGAGTTAATTGAGTTTACTGTACCAAAAAAATTTACTTCCATTATTTTTTTTACTTTGTCTATATTTAAAGTTTTCTCAGATTTAGGGTCATGAATTCCTGTTGAAAAAACAGATATATCTATATCACCTAACTTTTTTTTTATTTCTTCGAAAACCAATTTACATTTCTCACTATCTGTTACATCTAAAGGGAAGTAACTAATATTTTTTTGACTTTTAGAAATTTCCTTTAATAATTCTTCTCTTCTAGCAGATATCGCTACAATCCAACCTTCTTGAGCAAATTTAATTGCTAAAGCTTTTCCAATTCCACTACTAGCACCTGTAATCCAAATAGTTTTATTATTCATGATATCTTCATGTATAATACTTTTATGCTTAAAAATAAATTTGTATCTTTTGNTCTTTTTGTTGCAGTAACTTTTTCAGCGTCTTTCGTAGGACGTTTTGCAACAATATCATCAAAAGAACCCTGGTATTCCTCTTTAAATAAATCTTTTTTAACTCCCCCTGATTGGATATTTGCTCCAGTTTGGACGACTCTTTATCTTTTTATGGCAATTGCGATTTGGCATGCTTGGCATAAAAATAAAAAAAATTTTAATTTNGTATTTATTTATATTATTCATTTATTTTTTAATACAACTTGGAGTATAGTTTTTTTCGTATACCATAGTATTTCTGTCGCATTAATAAATTTAATAATAGTAATACTTTTTATAATATATTTGATTTTAAAATATAAAGATTTAAGCAAACTTAGTTTTTACTTAATGATTCCATATTTACTTTGGAGTTGTTATGCCTTAATTCTAAATCTAACCTTACTTATTTTAAATTAAAATGGATGATGTTGTAATAATAGGCGGTGGAATTATAGGTGCAGCGACGGCATATTTTTTGTCGAAAGAGGGACGCAAAGTTAAAGTCATAGAGCGAGACCCAACATATAAAAATGCTTCATTCCCTTTATCTCTTGGAGGTTTTAGAAGACAATTTTTTCAAAAAGAAAACATTCTGCTTGGGAAATTTGCGAGAGAGTTTATTTACGAAATTCCTAATTTATTAAAAACAGATAAAAATCCAAATCCTACGGCAAGCATGGTCCCAAATGGATATTTGCTTTTATTTGGCCCGGAGCATGCAGAAGAACAATATAAAGCTTTAGAAAATCATAAAGCTTGTGAAGCTGGAACA
>FUFK010040999.1_pt1 | contig 11653 bp, 18 predicted proteins | sample 1021851 | NCBI WGS metagenome assembly FUFK01 (sample SAMEA51879418, study PRJEB19060) | metagenome
CCCGTGTTACAGCAAATGAATCTGCAATACACATCCATCTTTTAGCAATAACGCCAGCACTACATTGGAGGAGATAGTTTAGGGCTTTGTGCGGGCTATCGACCAAGACTCTTCGTCCGTCAATTGCCAACAGCCACCCATTAGTAGCCTTAGCTGAAACCGCTGCCAGTAAGTCAGCGAGTCCATCGATTGCAGATACGAAAGCCTTTCTAATTTCTTGTCCCTTTTTACTGGCTTTCGAGGGTTGTAGAGAGTTATCATAACTCAGTCCTAATTTGAGGTTTCCCGCTCCATACAAGAAGGCATATGTGACAGTCTTAACTTGTCGGCGGGTGATCCCTATTTTGTCAGCGTTAACTTGATGAATATCATCATTGAGTAATATGTCGGCATATCGACCTCCGTCATATCTGCCTAAGTAATGAGCAAGCATTCTTAGTTCTATTCCGCTTAAATCTGCTCCAACCATAGTCATACCAGGGGATGCAGTAAATAGTTCTCTAAATTCTTTGTCAGCTGGAACTTGCGCTAAATTCGGTTTACGATGAGCACATCTAAATGTGTTCGTACTAACCGAGCAATGGTGATGTATCCGACCTTCAGTCGTAACAAGCCTGTTCCATGCGTTCACGCCTTCGGATATCATTCCAAGCTTCTTCTTTATCGTCAAACATTTCGCACATAGTTTGGAGAAGGGAATATCGATCTCCATCAATGTAATCTCGTCTATAATTGGTTTCCCAGTCGTGGTGGTCTTGCTCAATTTGACTTTGAAATGATTCGTCAGAATCCATGCTATGTGGTCTCGTGATGTTGGGTTAAACTCCTTTATTCGTTGTATTTCACATCCTTCTCTGTATCCCTGTGTTGCGTTATCTCGTTTAGGAGTGAACAACGATCCTGCAACGTAAGGGAATTGTCCTCGAAGTATTTCTTGAGTTTCTTCCATCTCTCTTCTGAGATGTGACTCAAGTTCGAGAGCTTTTGATTCATCAAATGCCCATCCATGTATTTCTTGTTCTGTTAGTATTTCTGCGACTTGATGTTCTAACGAACACCAGTCAGGTAAGGGCGGAAGTGTTCGCATAATTTAGTTGTTACTTGTACGTCTTGTACGCAATAATCTTGCATTTCTTGTGACCATTCTTTCCAGTCACTTGTTTTACCAAACTCTCCTTTATATTCTCCGAGCCTATATCCATATGCTTCTAAAGAATGTCTACCATACAGTTGTAATGGCATCCTTGCCATGTTTCTTTTCTTATCTATCTCCATCATGTTTGGATGATACAGCCTAGATAAAGTAAGAGTATCAATAACATTGCTACAAGGCTCAAACCAAGAATAAATTTTCCGAAGAACAGGTAAATCGTAGCCAATAATATTGTGACCAACGATAAGATCAGCATGGGTAAGCCAATGCAGAGCTTCCGTGATCGGGTAGCAGTCACTACCTTGATTATTAAATACGAACGTCTTTTCTTTTTGGGANTCGTATATGGCGATGCAATGTATCTCAGAAACGTCATGTAATAGTCCGTTAGTTTCGCAATCAAAGACGAGCATTTGTTTTTCCGACATATGTCTTGTCCTTAAACTTTGCTTTTTTCTTTGCTTGTTTAGAGGGTGGGTTTGGTTTCTTCAGCTCAGAAGTCTGTGCTGGGATTGAAAATTGGGTCCGTAGTTTCATTGAATTTACAGGTGGTTTTGTTGTACTTCAATTGAGCAGCTACACCTGTCTCTCCTGAGTATCTGTTCTTCAATACTCTTAAAGTTGAGACATCATCAGGGTTCTGCTGATCGCGTTCTAGAGCTAAAACTGTGTCAGACAACTGGGAAATTGAAGCTGATCCTCTCAGCATTCCAATTGATACCTTTTGTCCGTCTTCTATCGCCTTATCTCCTTGCGCTCTTCTTAAGTGAGAAACTAAAAATAATTTAATTCCTGTTCTTTCAACCAGACTCCTTAAGTTAGTCATGGTTTGATCTATCATTCTTCTCTCATCTCCATCTAANCCACTAAGTANNATGGATAAGTGGTCGAGGAATATAACTTTTATATCTAAGCCCAGAGCCATATATTCNATNCGACTGTAGATANTATCCGCAGATAAACTACCAAAATGGTCGTATAAATAAAGGTNCCAACCNNAGATAGTGGAATCGTAGGCATCTTTNANGGTGGNNTATTCNTGTTCGCCTAAGTGCAGGGCTTTACCCACAGCTACTGACATAAGTCCTAGAGCTGTTCGCCTGTTAGATTCTTCTAATGCGATGTACCCGACTTTAGTTCCTGTATTTAACAACTCAGTTGCGAGCTGTCTACAGAATGTACTTTTACCTTGTCCTGTCCCTGCGGTTATCGTTGTAAGTTCACCATAGCGTATGCCATGGGTCATAGATTGCAGTCCAGGAAAGGGATATTCGTGATTACAAGGTAAGCTGGGAGTAGTTACTTGTTCTAGTAACGACTTCCCATCAACGATGCCATCCGGTTGATACGCTTTCGCATCCCAGATAGCCCTTCTAATAGCGTCTTTGTCATTCGCTTGGAGCGCATCTGACGCATCTTTGTATTGCTCCAATCTCGCAATCTTGACNTTNCCNAGCGGGAGNATNGNTGCTGCTTGTTCGACAGCTCNTCTTCCGGCATCGTCATTGTCGAAGAATAATACNATNTCCTCATAGCCTTGTAGTAAAGGTATTTGTTTTTGNANNTCNTTTNTGGCTNNCGCTGCCCCATGTGGTANCGAAACCATCGGCCAGTTNTCCATCGCTTCATANCAGCTCGCAGCATCTAGTTCACCTTCAGTAATAACAATACGTTTACCAGTACTAGGNAATAANTGCTGACCAAATAAGGTGTCAGTGGAAANTCCTTCATACTTAAAGTTNTTTAATTTGTCTTTNGTTTTGAATCCTTTAAGNCATCCAGAGCCATCGAAATAAGCGAAGCGTAAGTGTGTCTCGGTTCGATAGATTTTGTATTTTTCGCAGGTTTTTTCGCTAATTCCTCGTTTTTGCAGCCTTTGGGCTGATCCTTTAAAACTAACATTGNNTTGCATNTGATGAGTGTGTAATTGCCCATNNCCAGCCTTCCTAGTATGACAACTNAAACAGAAGGTATGACCGTCCGTNTACACNGCTAGTGCATCGGACGAGCCACAGTCTGGACATGGNTCGTGTCTNATAAATTCNNNTTCNGTCATGTCAGCCAATCAATNGGTATGGCGTGAAAAGCACACCATTTAATTCCATATCGCGAACACCATTTCGCGTAAGTCGTCTTTGATTTTTTACTAATTTTTTTATAGGGGTCTTGAAAGACCATTCTTAAGTCTATACCTGGATTCTCAGCTATTACACTACGAACTTTACGCCTGTCTTCAGGTCGCCAGTAGCCCTTAGTTTCTAACACAACTCCGTTGGGTAGAACAAAATCAGGTGTGTACTTATGTTGAATTGTATAAGGGAAGCTAGTTCCTTCATACTCATAGTCCACACCTAACTCACATAAAAGATCAGAGACTTTTTCCTCTAATCCTGATTTGAACATTAGAAGTCGTCATCAGGGACTGGTGCTTCCTCAGCTGGAGTAACGTTTGGGTCATCAGCTTTAAAACCAGCTGTCTTACCAAACAATTCTGCTACGCCATCTTCATCTAAATCACCAGTATCTACGCCAGCTCCTGACTGAATAGACACTACCTGAATCCCAGATAGTTTTAATGACGTTCCATAAGTAACGCCATCACGAAGTATGTAAGGCTTTTGATGGAATCCAATCTTAACTTTAGATCCCTCATAAACTGGTACATCCTCGTTAGTTATAGGTGTTCCTTCTGTATCAACAACAGGTGGTCTCTTATCTTCAGCCCAAGAGAACTTAACAATAAACTTCCCTTCTTCTACCTCCTCCCATGGAGTTGGTTTAAGAGTAGCTCTCTTTGGATTCTTTAGCTTTGACTCTGCCCATTTAAGACAGTCAGCTCTCTCAGCCTCAAGCGCATCAACTATGTCACTACCAACTACTGCCTTAAGTGAATAGCCAAATTTGCTTGGTCTTAATATCGCCTGATAGCCCTCTAGGGTTACAGGCTCTTTAGTTACGTGAATGTTCTTCATTAACAGAAAAAATAAGTGGATTCAATTACGGATTCCGGTTCAAGGTCTCCAATAATCGGTGGTTCAGTCTTTGCATTGATTGCCTTTGCAAAGTCTTTTAAGAAATCATGCTCCGCAAACAGGTGCATGTATGTGTCCCGTACCAATGTGGACAGGTTAGTCATATCTGTAGCTCTACATAGAACTGAATCATGTATAAGAGCTATAGGTGCATTGAATTTAGTAGCACTTAAATGTAATAAGCTTGCGTCTAATGAATGGATTAAGTTAGGTGCTGTAGCATTCTTGTGATGTCTAAGGTCTACGCCTTTCTCTCCATCAATAACCTTTATTCGACAACGACCCATTAAATGTAGTTCAACATTTTTGTGATCGTATTTCATAAGGCGTTGGTTCACTCTGAAACCAGAGGGAGTTACCCAAGTTATTTCAGTAGCTCCTTCCTTAATTGCATTAGACACCTCTTGCTCAATCCATCGCATAACCTTCATAGGTCCTGGTACGACTGCCTCCATGGCATCTCTAACGGCTTTAACAATTTGCGTTAGTTCATCATTTTCAACCTCAATATCTATATCTTCAAATGCATCTCGAATATATTGTCTATTACTAAAAGGCTTTGCGTTATACGGTATCGTCATCACACATCTTTTAGTTTTCTTTCTATCCCAGTAAGGTCTTAACCTTTCAGGTATATGTTCTAGACTCTTCTCTGCAATTACTTTATAGGCATCTTGAGGTTTATCACTTGGTATTACATTAACCAAGCTTGCTGTGGACTTATCCCTTGCTAACCCTGCCAGTATCTGTAGACCTGAGCATGTCGCATCGGTTGCCACGGGTAAACCAGTAGTAGGTCTATCAAAGACCATACAGCAGTGAAAGTATTCCTCACATGCAGCCAAAAATTGGAAAGGTTCGTCTGCTGCTTCCCAATCTCCTATGTTGTTAATAGGATCTGTTGCTACTCGTTTAATTAACTTTATATTTTCTGGTTTATCTACCCAAGCTAACCTCTCCTCCATAGTCGCTTTATCGAGACCATAAGTTGTAGCTACTTGGAAAGCTAACCATTTCATCCCATCATCAGTTATAGGTGCTTCATCAGCAAACCTAATTAAACTTTTTCCAAAGTCTGTATCTTGAGGTGTTAAGAAACTAGGTATTGGATATGCTCTACCACGATAGTCGAAACTCCAAGGAATAAAATACTCCTTGTCTTTAAACTCTCTGACACAATTCATTGTCATACGAGTTCTACAAGAAATCCTCCACTCATTGGCATTCTTATTACGTGCTATTGCTTTATCCTTTCTCCATTGTTTTCTACTCTCTTCATCCTCCATATTTGGAGGCTTGGGAGGGTCGGGATGATTGATGACAGGACGAAATTTTCCTACCTCTATTTCTCTCTCCTCTAGTTCTTCCGCAACCATCACTATGAATGGGTTTAAACGGTATTTAACTTTCTGTATTTCATTAAGGAACTGATAGGTAGTTTCCCCCTGTATACGTAGGGGTTTGCCCCTTCGCACCATTTCATGGCACTTAGTTAAATCATTTAGATAATATCCACCATCATGCATGGGTGACCAATCTCGTGGTTCGATGAGCATCGGCCACGCTAATGGGCTGAATAATTCAGCTAATCTTATAATTTCTTCCTTATTTTTATGGAACTTATCTGTAGGTACAACGAATTGTTGTGTCTTACCTCGATGCATAGAAAGTTCTCTTTCAAACCATTCAGAAGATTCCATAAGACAATCTAAGAACCACGTCCCTACCTTGATACGTTCAATCCTGTTCCATGGCTTCCATCGCTCTAAGTCTTCGTGTTTATTCATCAAGGTTGTCATGGATTTAGCTTTGTAAGCTGTACCCTTTGCTTGATGCCAATAATTTTTCTTTAATGTCTCAAAAAGCCCTGGTGCACTGGATTCATAGTATCTCATCTGGCATTCAGCTTCTAAAGCCGAACCGATTGCCTGTACGACATTAGCGACCTTGCTATTGTCTTTGCGTGGGGAGAATAATTTATCAAAGGTTATCTTTGCTGTAATAGCTCCTTGTGATTCTGAATCGAGAGAAAATAAATAAGGCAACAAATGTATATGTCTGCCTGTACCATTAGGCGTATTTATAATCGCAATTCTGTCTTCTTTCTTTTGATCAATATATTTTACTAAATAGGGCAAAAGAGTTTCTATTGATGACGAACCAAAAACTGTGGCTGAAGCATAGTTCTTGTCTATTAACTTTTTAGTATCAGACCTGAACCGCTCTAAACCACCCTTAATCTGTTTCCGTTCAAACCTCTCTTGCATCTCTAAATCAGCAGTTGTAGGCATGTGATGAGTGTGTTAAATGTGCGCTAGATATAAGTTGGATATTTATACTAATGTGGATAAGTTATAAATTAAGAAAGCGACTGGCTTTTGACCAATCGCTATAATGTGCTGTACGCTAGTGTATTTATATTTTGGTTAGTTTTTAAGTCCGGCGCGTCTACCAATTCCGCCACACTCCCAAGGGNTTTGNNCNTATTGATTATAACAAACGCGCTTAACATAACAAAAANCCGTNATAAAAATACTTGTTTAACGACAGCGGTGGACACGCTAGATATTGTTGATATCATGCTGCTTACCTTCATCGGTAGCATGACCATATCCTAGGGTTGTCGCTATGTTTGCATGACCCATCATCTCCATGAGATTTCTAGGTTTTGTGCCACCAGCGAAATGCCACGTACCAAATGAATGGCGTAGGCTGTGAAAACAATATCCGTCCTCGCTGGCAAGGTTAATTGGATATCTGTTTATTACCTTTTTAAAGGCACGTAGTAATTGATCCTTGTCCTTCCAGTCGTAACCAAACACTAAATCCCTCGNACCCAAGTCCTGGACACGGGTTTGAAGCATATGCTTTAACGATGAATGGATAGGAACAGCACGATACGTACCAGTCTTGGTAGTATCTTCTCTTCTTGCACCTACGTGGATGCAGTTTTGTAAGAAGTCAACGCGGGATGCTGATAACTTAAGGATTTCTCCTTGTCTCATGCCTGTATAGGCAGCGAAGTTAATGATGTCAGCTAAGTCTTGCCGTCCATGTACTTCCACAGCTGCGGTTACAATGGCTTCGACTTCATCCTTAGTGAAATGGATGCGTTGATATTTATTCTCTTTAAGTTTTTTCCATTTAGGAATCTCAAAGAAAATTAATCCATGATCTTTACAGTGATTGAGTACTGTTTTTATAGAAGACAAACATCTATTGATAGTTGCGTTAGCACGTCCATCTGTTTTGAGATGCTGCTTAAGTTCATCTATCAATGGGATAGTGATCTTTTCTACAGGGAAACCTAGTCCTCTAAACTCTGTGAAGTAGTTGGCGTATGTGATGGCAGACTTTGCGCCAGTCCCATAAATCCAGGAATCACGGGTGTTTATAGTATGTTTGAGGCAATTACCCCAAGTCGCTTTGACCATAAAGAATTGTTTTAAGTTGTTGTACTAGTATTCGACCTTTAGGACTTAACTTAACTATCTGCTTCCTTCTGTTAGTTGGATCTCGATACTTAATTAAAAGTCCTAGTCCAGCTTTATTCAATCTATGAAACTCACTGAGCCAATCAGTATTACGGCTACCACTTGCGCTTGAGAAAGCGAGTGCCTTTTCCAGATCGACCTTAGAACAGTCGTCATGGGAAGCAACATATAAAAAGGTAGCAATAACTTGGGCAGGTATTTCCTTATCTAATGTGCGAAAATGTTCAATTGCTTGCGCCAGCTTCGCCATTTGATAATCGGTCACCACCCTGCTTGGGTCTGAGTTCGTCATCTGATTGTTTAGCGGATGGACATTGATATTCTAGCAGTAAATTACCTAAGTGGATAGAACAATCGCAATATTTATCTTCTTCTATACCTAGATAAAAGCTGCCAATTGAAATTAATTGCATGTGGATAAATCAATTTATGTGAATAGAGTACTATTAAATATTAATTAGTGCATAAAAATAGTAACTGTTTAACTGCTTTAGCAGTCAGACTGTATATACATTTTAACTGCTTTAATCACTTCATTTTCAAGGGTAGATTCCCGTTGCGCTGCAAGGATTTTCAGTTGCAAATGAATATCTTTTGGCATCTTAATCGTTACTCTCTTTATGTCCAAATTATACCTATTATTTAGTATTAAGTATTAACTGTAACACAATCTTCAGCAAGCTGTTGTTGCATAATGTTAAGCAATTCGTCCCTATGTGGATGTTTGTTAATGTCTCGTAACAATTCCGCTTTTCTTATGTTAAAGGTTCTTTCGTTCATTTGTCGTTATTAAAGTCAATTGGTAAATCGGATGGTTTGAGGTGATACATGCCTTCCATNGTTGCCATGTATATCTCTTTGTTTTCGTGCATACATTTAGTAATGCAGTTCTTCGCACCTCGTTCGGTGTTGTAGAACTTTTCTGAATATCTGCCATTGCTATCCTTCATGCGGATAATGCAAAAGACAGACTCTGGTATCTGATAGCCATATATCTTCCAGTCCTCAAACTGTTCGTATGGCATGGATGGGAAGTATTTATCAGGTGTATTCCGTATCGCTTCACAGCTGTTAGGGAAATACCTTTGATTTTTGTTTGGTTTACGTTTCATAATGGATAACTCCCTGTAATTGGTTTAATATCAATAAGCTCAAATCCCCTGGTATCACACCAGTCCTTGGCTTTCCACGCTATGTCTTCATGGTCGTGTCCTTCCATAAAGTGCCAACGCCAATCGTGTTCCCAACAACGTTTGTTGCTGTATTCAACTTGATACGACATGCACCTGTGTACCTCCTATTGATGAGTGTGTTAAATGCCTGTCTCTTACGAGGGGTTTACTGACTGTCAGGTGTAGTCAATTGGTTACAAGTAATTAGTTTCTTTATATAGTTCGAGTACTTTCTTTAGTTTTGATGGCTTGATGCGTACGTCCATGTAGAGAACGCAATGCTCTGCTGCTCTACGAACAGTGTCATCATCCCAATCAGGTTCAGCCTTGCGTATAGCAGCTGAATAGTTCAGTGTTTGTTTAACGTCTATTGTCATAGTTTGTTTCCTCTTCTGTTTAGTTCCATTCCATAGGTTGCAGCTTGATCAGAATAAAAACCCTCTCTAATAGGATTCCAACCTCTCATTGCTTTCTCAGCATTTCTGCAATCTTCGATTGTATGAAGCAAAGACTCAGTGCTTAAAGCTTTAGCTTCTTGTCTCCATGTTTCAAAGTTTTCAGGAGTGGCGTATTCAGTCATAATTGTCCTTGTCTCATTGCTGCTTGTTGTGCTTGTGTTTCTCTCAAACTCGCACGCCTGGAATCATTTACAGGGAATAACTCAGGCTCATTAACTTTCTTTAATGCGTATTTCTCCTTGATCATTCCGAGTGCTAACTCATAAGAGCAGTCTTCATCAGACAAATACTCATAGTCATAACCAAATAGAAAACTCATTAACTCGTCTACGAATTGTGCTTGGTTCATGCTGTTTTTTTAGACTCCATAACTTCTTGATAAGATTGTTCGAGAATTGCATTTAACTCTTTGCCAGTTACGACATAAGATCCATTAATTAAATCTTTATCAACAATTTTGTATTTTTGATTTAGATTAATTTTCATACTCTCCCCCTCACCCATAGGTGTTCCTTCTTACCGAATTTTCCTATGGTGTACTTAGGAGTTTTTGTAAGACTTCCTTGTTTAGTTAAGTCAGACATAGCCCTTCTTATAGAAGTGATAGGACACTTAAGCTTGGTTAGGAAGTGAACCATTGAAGGACTTAAAGGTTCTTTAGCTGCTTTGAAGCAGTCAAGAATAATTCTTTCCTGTGTCCTTGTAGTAACCAGCGAACTGGATACATCATTAATAGTGTTGTAAAACATAAGTCAGTAAAGCCCTGCTCATTGCATGGGCAATTGCTAGTGGCGGAGTCGAACCGCCCTTGAGCCATCTAGCTAAAGGATTTCTCCTTTGATGTCGTAATCAAAATCTTGAAGTTCCATTACCCCGTAGTTACGAGCGAAAGCTTCAGCAATAATTTCATTTACTTTTTCTTTCTCTTCATCAGTGAAGAGTTCATAGACATCTATGTCCTTGAGGTTTAATACTTCAGGCATGGTTAAATAGTCCTCGCTCATTGCGAGGTAATTGGATGTAACGGAGTCGAACCGTCCATGTCCTTGCATCCTTGTAAATCCAGGTGGGCACACGTTTCCCTTGATCAAGTGCGTCCTTGCTTGATGAGTGTGTAAGAGCGTCCTTGCCCAAATAAAAATAAAAATAAAAATAAAAAAAAATAAGTGGACTTACTCAGTTACTGCGGAGGCATTACCCATGACCGCAGATGAAGCCACTAATTAATTACCCCCATTGGCTAGCCATGGCATTGGCTATGCCTTGATACGTAGTACTTCTGATCTTCCACCTATCAGGTGAAGGTGGTAAGTAATGGAGTCGTTGAGTTACCTTCTTAGGTAAGCCAGTCAAGTCCTTGATATCTGTTGGCTTGAGTGGATCAAGACCACGTAACCAAAGCCCAGTCTTCTTAGTTTCAAAGTGTCCATGCTCATATGGCTGTACATATTGAGTAGGCTTACCCAACTTGGACTTAGTACTAAGCACCCCGACTGGATTCTCTATACATATCCTTGGGATATCACAGTCATAGAGACGTTCAACGAACTCAATAGCCCGTTGCTGCCTACCATCCTTGATCTTCTCAGGGAAGTGAGCAGCTCCGCTGATAGCTAGATCTGTACATGGAGGATGGAAGATAGCTATATCCCAAGGTTGAGCGAGCATATCGAAGATATCTCCTTGAATATGTTTGGGATGTGGTCGGTCACTTGGTAACAAGTCACAGCTCCAAGCGTTATGACCTCGTGCAGCAAAGGCATCCCTTACTACACCGCTGTATTCACAGCCAACTAGAACATTTAATCTTTTCATGTTTGGATAAAATACTAAAGTGGATAGGTTAGTTATTAAGGAAAGTATTTACTTTCTTCTTGCCACCACCATGGGCAACGAATGCAATAACGTAGTTACGGTCAGCTTTAGAGCACAGCTTGCAAGTCTCACATTTAGTGGGAGCACAAGTCTGAGCTGGGCAGACAACCACATTACGTCCATCAGGTGTAGTGATTTTCTCTTTAACTTTAAAGAGTTCTTGTTTCTTACCTTCGTGTATTACTTTGTAAGACTCGATAGCTTTATGATCCGAAGGGATCACAGTTACTGCGGGCATCCCTTGATTCATAGCTGAATCAGCAGCACCTAATGATTCAGTACTACAGTTAATGGTGAAACCATTGTTGTTTGCATACTTGATTGCCTCCTTGTTGTGGGTATGAAGCAAGTGGTGTGTATATGTGTAGCCTTTGGCTTGGCTTGCTTGATTAGCTTGCACTAGATCAAACAAGTGTCTTAAGTTGATGTGTCCATCAACATGGGGCAAGTCACCAGCCTGATTATGTCT
>FUFK010042017.1_pt1 | contig 11653 bp, 12 predicted proteins | sample 1021851 | NCBI WGS metagenome assembly FUFK01 (sample SAMEA51879418, study PRJEB19060) | metagenome
GTATTTTGAATTATTTCTTTAGTTCCATAATCGCCATGATAACCATCACCTAATTCCATTAGAATTATTTCAGCGTCCTCAGACATATTGCTAATAATTGATGCTGAACAACTTTGTATGGTTTTTTTATCATTCATACAGGTACTAGGCAGACCATAATCTACAAAATCTGATGTTTTATAAGCACCATTATCCTCATAAGAATATAAATCTTTTTGTGAAGCGGTGCCTGCTAATTTACATGCATTAATTTTCTTAAAATAATTACTTAGAGTTTTGATTATAAAGGATGTGACAGTAGTTTTACCAGAGTCAATACCTGTTCCGATGACTGCAATAGATGGTACTTTATTTTTAATTTTCATTTCTTTTATTTTTGAATAATCAACTAGATTCAATTGTTTGTTACTATTATCTACAACCGATCCAAGGACTTCACATTCTGTAGCTGGTCCCAGAAGAATATTAAAATCTTTACAATTACCAATAACTCCTCCTAAATTTAAAATATGAATTTTGTCGTGTTTATTTAATTCAGTAGGAACAGAACCTGTCATTCCTGAGGAAGCAATTCTATTACCCAAGGCACCAACGATAATATCTCCCTCAGTTAATTCAGTAATTCTTCCAGAGACTAACTCCAATTTATTATAATTTGGATTGACTGAAATTACTTTAACAGCAATTAATTGACCTTGATTACAATCAATTACATCTGAAATNCTCAATTCATCAATATTATTGATGTTTTTGAGAACAGANCCTATTTTTTTTGTGTTAATCATCTTAAGNTTGGTTTTATATAATTATCAAGAATATAAGCAATATTTTATTTGATTTGAAATATGAGTAAAAATAATACTAAAGCTTTAGATTACGTACATTTTTAGCTGCCTGACGAATTCTTTGCTCGTTTTCAACCAGTCCTATCCGAACAAAACCCTCGCCATATTCACCAAAGCCCACGCCCGGCGAAACCGCCACGCCGCCCCGCTGCAAAAGCAACTTGCTGAACTCTACTGATCCCATTTGGCGGAACGCCTCCGGAATTTGGGCCCATACGAACATGGTGGCTTTAGGCCGCTCAATCGGCCAACCCGCCTCGTTGAGGCCATCGCACAGCACATCGCGCCGGCGCCGATACATGTCGCAAATATCACGAACGCACTGCTGATCCCCCTCAAGGGCGGCAATCGCCGCCACCTGTACAGGCGTGAAGATGCCGTAGTCGAGGTAAGACTTGATGCGCGTCAGGGCGGCAATCATCTCAGGATTCCCGCAGCAAAAGCCCACGCGCCATCCCGGCATGTTGTAGCTCTTGGAAAGCGTGAAGAATTCCACGGCAATATCTCGTGCACCGGGCACCTGCAGGATGCTGGGCGCCTGATATCCGTCGAAAACGAGATCGGCGTAGGCCAGATCATGTACCACCCAAAGATCATGTTGTTTTGCGATCTCTACCACCCGCTCAAAGAAAGGCAACTCGACACAGTGCCCCGTCGGGTTGGAAGGAAAATTCAACACCAGCATTTTGGGCTTGGGATAGGTATTGCGAATGGCGGATTCCAACTCCTCAAGGAAACCGTCCTCGCTCTGCATCGGCACGTGGCGCAGATCCGCACCCGAGATCACAAACCCGTAGGGGTGAATCGGGTAGCTGGGGTTCGGCACCAGAATCGCGTCGCCGACACCCGTCGTCGCCAGAGCCAGATGCGCCAGACCCTCTTTGGAGCCTAGCGTGACGATAGCTTCGGTTTCGGGGTCGAGGTTTACCGAGTAGCGATTTTGATACCAGTCGCAGATCGCTTTACGGAGTCTGGGTATACCTTTGGACTGGGAGTAGCGATGCGTATCGCCGCGCCCAACCGTTTCCCGCAACTTCTCGACGATGTGAGGCGGTGTAGGCTGGTCAGGGTTGCCCATGCCGAAATCAATGATGTCCTCTCCGCGAGCGCGCGCGGCCTGCTTCAATTCACCGATGATATTGAAGACGTAGGGAGGGAGACGCTCAATGCGTTGAAAATGGGTATCCACGGAGTCGACGCTCGTTTCAAATGCCGCTCAATCGAGCCCCAATANNGTAACCAGATCATCTGCAGGCCGNTAGCCCGGCACCATGAGGCCCGAGCTGGTGACAATTGCTGGCGTTCCGGAAACTCCAATGTCCTGACCCAACTGGTATTGGGCGGCGATGGGGTTATCGGCGCAGTCATTGACGGGCAGTTCCACGCCAGCCTTGAGCTCTGTTAGCGTGGTCTGCTGATCCTCAGCACACCATGCCGTGGCGAGCTTTTGCGCGCCCTCAGAATCCACTCCNCCTCGGGGGAACGCCAGGTAGCGGACTTCAATGCCCTTGGCATTCAGCTGGTCGACTTCCCGATGCAGCTTTTGACAGTAAAAGCAGGTGACGTCGGTGAAAACAGCGATGTAGTCGCGGGTCTCTCCCTCGGGAGAAAAGACCACCATGTCCTCTACCGCCACAGCCGCCAACTGCTCCTTGCGGGTCACCGCGCGACGCTCCTCGGTGAGATTGATGGCGCCCGTNGCACTNGTCTNGTGCAAGTCGCCATTGAGGAAGAAATAGTCACCGTCCTCTGTCGCGTAGATCATCGGACCGTTCTCGATTTGNACTTCTGCGATACCGGGNGCCGGGCTTGATCGCACNGNTTCGATNCNAATTGGCTGACCGGCAAATCCCGTCAGGGCGGCTGCCATTTTTTCCTTGAGATCGTCTGCAAATGACGGAACGCCATATAACAGAGCAAATAGCGTAAAACCGGGCACACNATACCGGTGGGCTCGCCGCAAAATGTGGCTAAAAGGGTTCATCTTCCTGATTCCTCCCGTGGTCTCAATANCGGCCCCGGCTNAACGGGGCCTGATTAGCAGCGCGCACGGCGCCGCTGGTTCAATCGGCGCTTGCGCCGTAAGCAGCCGTCGGGAGTTTAAAGGACCGCTCTGAGGGGCGCGAATAGCCCAGCCCGGTGATGCTGCGGGCGGGTTGCGCCCGCAAGACGGCGCTGCTCCTCAGGAGGAGAGCTTTTCCTTGATCCGCGCTGCTTTACCAGACAGTTCACGCAGGTAGTAAAGCTTCGCCTGTCGGACATCGCCGCGTCGCTTAACGTTGATGCTGTCCACCAGGGGGCTGTAGGTCTGGAAGGTCCGCTCAACACCCACGCCGTGAGAAATCTTGCGCACTGTGAAAGCTGAATTCAGACCACGATTGCGCTTGCCAATACAAACGCCTTCAAATGCCTGCAGCCGCTCACGGTTGCCTTCCTTCACCTTGACCTGAACNACAAGGGTATCGCCCGGTGCGAAATCGGGTATCTCNCGGCTCATCTGCTCGGCATCAAGCTCGGCAATTATTTTGTTGGTGCTCATGACCTTCTCCCATCACCGTCAAGCAGGCGGCGATCGATTCATCCTAGAACTGTCTTTACGGCCGCCCTGACTCATCAGTTTAGAAGNGGCGTCGCACCGGCATTTGGCTCATCTGAGCCCGGGCTTTTTGGGCCGGATTTCCCGGGAGCGCGCGATGATACCTGTTCGGATCAGGCTTGTCTGCCCCCGTCACCCGGTAAAAGATCCCATTTCTCAAGCAGCGCTCGGTCCGCCTCCGGCACCTCATCCCACACCAGCAGGTCGGGGCGCCGATCCAGTGTCCGGCGCAGGGCCTGCGCCCGACGCCAATCTGCGATTGCACCATGATCACCGCTCAGGAGCACCTCTGGCACAGCCTCACCCTCATACACCTCGGGCCGGGTGTAATGTGGGCAGTCCAAAAATCCCTCGGTAAAAGAATCCTGCTCTGCAGAGGCCTCGTGGCCCAACACACCGGGTAGCCAGCGGGTCACCGCATCAATCAGAATCATGGCAGGCAGCTCGCCGCCACTGACGACAAAATCGCCGATAGATACTTCGAGATCGACTTCTTGCTCGATAAATCGCTCGTCCATACCTTCATAGCGCCCGGCTACCAAAATCAGGCTGGATGCCTCGGCAAGGCGACGGGTAAGCGCCACATCCAGTTTGCGCCCCTGAGGCGTCAGCGCAATGACAGTTGAGTCCGCTCCGACCACAGACTTCGCCTTGTCCAGTGCCGCGGAGAGTATGGGCGCCTGCATGACCATACCGGGACCGCCGCCGTAGGGTCTGTCATCAACCGTTCCGTGTCGGTCGGTCGCCTCAAGACGAGGGTCTTGCAGGTGCAGGTGGCACAGGCCGTTTTGAAAAGCACGCCCGGTCACACCCCAATCAGTCACCGCAGTAAACGCCTCAGGAAAGAGGGTNAGCACCGCAAACCGGAACGCCGCGCTGTGCTCAGGCATCGACATACCAGTGCACCTCTATCCTGCGCTCGGTCAGCGCAATATCTTTGACCACCTCATCCGGGATCCAGGGTATGAGGTGCTCGCGGTCATCGATACTCCCCTCGCAGGGCGCCACCACCAGCACATCGTTCGCACCCGTCTCGAACAACGTTTTCACCTTGCCCAATAATGAACGCAACCCGCCTTCGGTACACCACACCTCAAGCCCCACGAGGTCACGCCAATACACTTCATCATCACCCGCAGCAGGGAAATGGGCGGCGGCGACCTGAATCTCGCGGCCGTTTACCACTTCGGCTTGGGTACGATCTGCAATGCCACTTAGTCGGGCGATATGCCCCTTGCCGTGAACCTGCAGCGCCTCTACCACGACGGACTGACGCGCTGACCGAGGCGCATCGGGCGCTGCAACCAGCGTCAGATCAGGTAAGGATAAGAGAAGATTTGGATCATCAAGGCGGATCCTAAGGCGGACCCAGCCTTTGATACCATAGGCGCCNACAATGTCGGCCAGTGTCAGAAAATCGTGGCTAGGGGACGAGGATTCATGCATCGGGCCCCTCCAGCCGCCAGCGACGCTGTTTAAGCAGCAGTCGCTTCAGCGCCCGCTTGGTACTCTTTGATCAGCTTTTGTACGCGCGGGCTAACCTGAGCGCCTTTGGCAACCCAGCCTTCAACAGCCTCAACATCAATGCGCAGCCGCTCTTCCTGACCGCGAGCGATCGGGTTGAAGAAGCCGAGTCGATCAATAAAGCGTCCATCGCGAGGCTCGCGACGGTCGGCTACTGTCACATGGTAGAAGGGCCGCTTCTTGGCGCCGCCTCGAGATAGTCGAATGACCACCATAGTGTTTTATCCTCAATATTGGCTAAGAGCCCCGTATTTGCTGGGCCCCGTATCAAAAGAGCGCGGAGAATACAGTAAACCGCGTGGCGTGGAAAGATGCACTCTGACCGCTAACGGCGCCCTCTAGCGGCGGGGAAAACCGGGCGGTAAGCCGCCACCGGGGCCGCCTGTCATCCCACCGAGGCCGCGCATCATGCGCTGCATGCCGCCGCCTTTCATTTTCTTCATCATTTTCTGCATCTGCTTGTGCTGCTTTAGCAGACGGTTGAGGTCCTGCACCGCCGTGCCCGAACCGAGTGTAATGCGCCGTTTACGGGAGCCGGAGATCAAATCGGGATTCCGCCGCTCCCGAGGCGTCATGGAGTTGATCATTGCCTCCATGCGATCAAACTGCTTGGTATCGGCGTTCTGTGCCGCCTGCGCCATACCGCCCATCCCCGGCATCTTGTCTAACATGGCGCCCATACCGCCGATGTTTTTCATCTGCTGAAGCTGCTCTCGAAAATCCTCCAGATCGAAACGGCCGCCTTTTTGTACCTTGCTGGCAAGCTTTTTGGCCTTGCCGTGGTCGACCTTCCGCTCCACCTCCTCGATGAGAGAGAGCATGTCTCCCATACCCAAAATGCGCGAGGCAAGCCGATCCGGGTGAAAGGGATCCAGCGCATCGGTCTTTTCACCGACCCCGAGAAACTTTATCGGCCGGTCTGTCACCGTGCGCACGGAGAGCGCTGCACCGCCACGTATATCTGCGTCGACCTTGGTGAGTATGACGCCGGTCAATGGCAGGGTTTTGCCGAACGCCTTCGCCGTGTTGGCCGCNTCCTGACCGGTCATGGCGTCGACAACAAACAAGGTCTCGATGGGATNTACGGCNTCATGCAGCGCCTTGATCTCGGCCATCATCTCCTCGTCGATCGCCAGACGACCAGCGGTATCCACGAGCAAGACATCAGAAAATGCCACTTTGGCGTCTAAGATCGCCCGCTTNACAATGTCGACCGGCTTCTCCTCGGCATGGCTGGGCTCAAACCGCGCACCCACCTCTGCNGCCAGCGTCTCCAGCTGGGCGATCGCCGCCGGACGATAGACATCAGCACTGACNACCGACACCTTTTTCTTCTCCCGCTCAATCAGGTAGCGCGCCAGCTTCGCGACCGAGGTGGTTTTACCTGCACCTTGAAGACCGGCCACCATCACCACCGCAGGTGGCTGGGTAGCGAGATTCAGCCCCTCAGACTCGCCCCCCATCACAGCCTGAAGCTCGGCCTGCACAACTTTTAAAAACGATTGCCCCGGTGTCAGGCTCTTACTGACCTCCACACCCACCGCGCGATCCTTGACCCGATCGGTAAAGGTTTTGACCACNGGCAGCGCCACGTCGGCCTCTAGAAGTGCCATACGCACATCGCGCAACGTGTCACGAATATTGTCNTCGGTCAGNTTCGACTTACCTGAAATTGCCTTCAGGCTACTACTCAGTCGGTCGCTCAATGCTTCAAACATGGTGTCAGCTTNCCCCGCGGGGATACCCAATCTCGTCTCGAACGGCGTAGTATAAGGACGCGATGAAAGAACCCCAAATCGACAGTTACCCNGACATGAGTCAGGACAGGGCGGAGACACCATGGACAGCACACCCAGCCTGCTGACGGCTGGTCTTGCCATATTCTCGGCGCTACTTTACCTGCTGGCNGTGTGGCGCCAGGTATTGAATCTGGAAACTGGCGAGGACCGCCAGCGCCAGCAGATCGCGTTGGTAGGTGTCGCGGCCCTGGCCACCCACGCGCTCGCTGCATATCTGCCCNCCCAAGCGGGNGAGTCGAGCCTCGGCTTCTATCGCGTCGCGTCGCTGATGTTCCTCAGTATGGGGGCGATCAGCTTGATCTTGCTGGTGGCGCGGCCGCTGCACACGCTGTTGATCGTGCTCTTTCCCCTCGCGGCGCTGTCTATTCTGGTGGCCACGTTTGCGCCGGATACCAGCCGCCCGATGAGTGACTTACCCGCAGGCATACTGTCCCACGTGTCCGCCTCGATCGTGAGTTTCGCGGTACTNGCGCTGGCGGTGCTGCAGGGCCTTTTGGTGACCGTGCAGTCGCGCCAGCTGCGCCAGCACCGCAACCGAGGCGTGATTCGCAAGTTACCCCCGCTCGAGGCCGCTTCCATATTGTTCTACGAACTGACCGGCGCCGGCTTTCTGATTCTGACCGTGGCCATTGGCACGGGCGTGGTCTTTATCGATGACTTGTTTAGCCAGCAACTGGTCCATAAAACGGTACTAACCCTGCTGGCGTGGTGCCTATATGCCGTATTGTTGGTGCAATACTTTCGTAGGGGCTGGCGGGTACAGTCAGCGATCACGGTCAACCTCATCGCGTTTGGCCTCGTGGTACTCGGCTTTTTTGGCTCCAAGTTGGTGCTGGAGCTACTGTTACCGTTGACGCAATAGCGGGCACGTAGCGCGTCAAGTCAGGCTTGTGTCACCACCGTTTTTTCTCCACCATTTCGATTCCACAGTCATAGAGGCGTAAGCCACCCTTGAACGAGACATCGCTGGGTCTGCTCTTCGGGGCGCTGGCAATTCTGATTTTGGTCTCCGCTTTTTTCTCAAGCTCCGAGACCAGCATGATGTCGCTGAATCGTTATCGGCTGAAACATCTCAAAGGCACGGGCCACCACGGAGCGCGGCGAGCCATCCAACTCCTGCAGCGACCTGATCGACTGATCGGTCTGATTCTGATCGGCAACAATCTGGTCAACATTCTCGCGTCGGCCATCGCCACCGTGATCGCGATCCGGTTATTCGGGGATGCGGGTATTGCCATTGCGACGCTGGTGCTGACACTAGTCATACTCATTTTTGCTGAAATCACGCCGAAGACAATCGCGGCGCTGCATCCGGAGCGGGTTGCCTTCCCCGCCAGCGCGCTACTGCTGCCGTTACAGAAGTTGCTGATGCCTTTAGTGCTTGCGATCAACTCACTGACCAACGGCATCCTGAAGCTGATGGGGTTCTCCCCCGATGAGGCGGGTGACGACGCGGTCTCCCAGGAAGAGCTGCGCACTATCGTGACAGAATCCGCTTCGATGATCCCCAGCCGCCACCGCCGGATGTTGGTCAATATCCTCGATCTTGAGCAGATGACCGTGAACGACATCATGGCGCCACGGAATGAAATCTACGGCATCGATATTGAAGCGCCTGATGAGGCGGTCATGCGCCAGCTTAAAAACAGTGGGTATACGCGATTGCCGCTGTACCGCGACGATATCAATCAGATTGAGGGCGTGTTTCACATGCGCAATCTGAGCCGCGCCCTGGATGGCGGCAGGCTGAATCGGCAAGCGCTTCGAGAGGAGGCCGACACCCCCTATTTCATCCCTGAAAATACGCCTCTCAATACTCAGCTCCTTCATTTTCAGCGACAGAAAAAGCGCTTNGGCATGGTGGTCGATGANTACGGNGACATCCTNGGGCTGGTGGCACTCGAAGATATCCTCGAGGAGATCGTTGGCGAGTTCACCTCCAATCTCGTGGAGGAAAATGAGGAGATCACCAGCCACGCCGATGGCAGCACGACCTGTTCAGGCACCGTCAGCATTCGAGACCTCAACAAGCAGCGCAAATGGGACCTGCCTACCGACGGCCCAAAAACGGTGAGCGGTCTGGCGCTGGAAGCGTTGGAAGCTTTCCCCAATGCCCGGACCTCGGTCCGGATCGCCGGCTACCAGCTGGATATCGAGGAAATTGCCAAGACGCAGATCAGCAAGATTCGGATTTGGCCCCTGGAGNCCGAAGCAGCATNTGATGACGAGCGTCCCGAAGCCNGGTCACTGCACTCTTAGGGCTTGGACCGCCGCTNATCGATCGCAGCCAATATCTCTCGCTTGCGCTCATTGGGTGCAGAGAACCACTCAATAATCTCGCTGGCCGTGCGATGACAGCCAATACAGACGTCCTCATTATTGAGCGAGCACACCTCAATGCAGGGGGATTCCACGGGCTGCGTCAAGTCGCTCATCATCCCTCCTCGGCCTGGGCGGCATAGAACCCGCGAGCGAACTCGTCTAACTCACCCGCCTCNATCGCTTGTCGAATACCCGCCATGTGCTTCTGATAAAACCGTAAGTTGTGAATGGTAGCCAACTGGGAGCCAAGAATTTCATTGCACTTGTCGAGGTGGGCGAGATAGCCCCGGGAAAAGTTTTCGCAGGTATAACAGTCGCAATAAGCGTCGACAGGCTCGGTGCTGGTCTTGTGTCTGGCATTGCGCAACTTCAGCACGCCGGTACTGGTGAAGAGGTGGCCATTGCGGGCGTTTCGGGTGGGCATCACGCAGTCGAACATATCGATACCGCGCCTGACGCCTTCCAGCAGATCCGCGGGTGTACCCACTCCCATCAAGTATCGCGGTTTTTCCGCAGGTAAGTGTTCCGNCAGACCATCGAGCACTGCCATCATTTCGTCTTTGGGCTCGCCGACTGACAGCCCCCCCACGGCATAGCCATCAAAGCCAATGTCCGTCAGACCCTCCAATGAACGCAAACGAAGTTCCGGATACATGCCGCCCTGGACAATGCCGAACAGTGCCGCAGGATTATCACCGTGGGCCTGCCTGCTCCGCTCAGCCCATCGCAAGGAGAGCTGCATGGAGCGCTCCGCCTCCGCCTCAGTGGCGGGATACGGCGTGCACTCATCAAAGATCATGACAATGTCACTGCCGAGGTCACGCTGAATACGCATCGAAGTCTCAGGGTCGAGAAACACCCGATCACCGTTCACCGGCGATTTGAAAGCGACCCCCTCCTCAGTCACCTTTCGCAACGCATCCAGACTGAATACCTGAAACCCGCCGGAATCTGTAAGGATAGGCCCTTGCCACCCCATGAAATCGTGAAGGTCGCCGTGCGCCTTGATGATGTCAGTACCGGGCCTTAACCAGAGGTGAAAGGTGTTACCAAGAATGATCTCGGCGCCGATTTGGGTGATGTCCCGCGGCAACATGCCTTTGACCGTGCCGTAGGTGCCAACCGGCATAAACGCGGGAGTTTCCACCACACCTCGAGGAAAGTCGATCTGACCGCGTCTGGCCAATCCATCCTGGTGGGATACGTGAAACTCCATCAGGCCCTGCGCTCTTTGGTCAGAAACATGGCATCACCATAGCTGAAAAAACGGTAGCGGTTTTCGATCGCTGTGCGATAGGCATGGCGGATGGTATCGGTACCCGCGAAAGCAGACACCAACATGATCAATGTTGATTCGGGTAGATGGAAATTGGTGACCATGGCATCCACCACATGAAAGTCCGCACCCGGATACAAAAAGATATCAGTGTCACCGCTGAAGGGTTTCAATGGCTGTTCTTCGCCCGACAGTTGAGCGGCGCTCTCCAACGATCTCACGGCAGTGGTACCGACCGCGATCACCCTGCCGCCTCTTGCCCGGCACGCCGCCACGGCATCGCAGCAGGTTTGATCGACTTCGATGTACTCGCTGTGCATGGTGTGGTCTTCGACATGTTCCGCGCGCACGGGCTGAAACGTTCCCGCGCCGACGTGGAGGGTCACCTCGGCCTTGGCAACGCCTAAGGTGTCAAGTTGCGACAAAAGTGTTTGATCAAAATGCAGCCCCGCGGTCGGCGCCGCCACCGCACCATCCCGACTGCCATACAACGTTTGATAGCGATCGCGGTCTTCAGCCGTATCCTCCCGCTCGATATACGGCGGCAAAGGCATATGACCATAGCGGCGCATCATGTCTTTGAGGGTGCCCGTCTCGGGCTCGAGCACAAACAGTGCGCCCTCCCGGCCCAGCACCTTGAGTGCCAAATCGGAGACATCACTCCCGGGGTCGGGGGTGATCAATAACAACGTGCCGTCGCGCGGACTCTTGCTGGCGCGGACGTGGGCCAATGCGCTGCCATCACCGCGGACCCGCTCAATCAGGATCTCTACCCGTCCACCCGTCTGCTTCTGGGCGAACAACCTCGCCGGAATCACCCTCGTGTTGTTAAACACTAGCAGATCCTCGGCCGTGAGCAGTTGCGGGAGATCCCTGAAAGTCAGATGCGAACATGCCGCCGTGCTTGCATCAACCGACAGAAGCCGCGAGGCGGAGCGCTCGGGCAGCGGCTTCTGCGCGATCAGTTCCTCGGGGAGTTCAAAAACGAAATCGGCAGTTTTCATTTATTTGGGTTGGGATTCAGTGGTGAGAGCCAGTGGGGAGCTTTACGGGGTCTGTGCACAAAAAAGCCGGCGTTGGCCGGCTTATTATCGCGATTCCCATTGGCGCCGCGTCACTTATCCTTCTCTTCACTCTCTTCCTCGCCCTCGTCTTCAGCCGCTTCTGAGTCGGCCTCCGCCTCGGGTTCTGCCTCTTCCGGCGCCTCCTCAGGTTCAGGTTCAGGTTCGGTTTCGAGTTCGCCAGCTTCGCCTGATGCCTGGGCCTCACCTTCTGCGTCCTCTGCCGCATC
>FUFK010042587.1_pt1 | contig 11653 bp, 18 predicted proteins | sample 1021851 | NCBI WGS metagenome assembly FUFK01 (sample SAMEA51879418, study PRJEB19060) | metagenome
TAAATTCATCGAGCAATACATACCGAATCCTCCACAGCTTGTTAGCACTGCTGTTATTGCTACTGTTGCTGCCTCTACTCCACTATTGCTTAATGTCATAAAACCTCTAGTAAAAAATTTATTTAAAAAGCTGACAAAGAAGAAAGATAAGGTAGAATAATTATCCGTAGATAAGTTTAATACCCGTGACTTGTCTACTGGCCTATTTTTAGTTCGTGAGTGTGCGGTATAACTTGATTAGGTTTTGGAGCAATACGAACCCCGTCACATAATTTTGCATACTGACTTTTTGGATCGAAATATATACCAGCTAACATAAGCTCACCACAATTTTTTAATCTTGCAATTTCGTAGTTAAGCATTTTTGCATTTAGTTCTTGTTTTTGTAATTTTATTTGTGTGTTAGCTGCATCGAGGCAAGAGTCTTGAAATCTTTTATCTAACGGAATATTAAATGTAAATGCAAATCCAAAGTTAAGTCCTAAAGAATCTTTGTTACCACTATAGTTTTCTTGATAATAAAGTATATTACCTGGATTATCTGGTACGTTATCATTATTGGCATCTGTGTTGTCGTACACGGGCGTATGATAGATGTAATCTTGAGGTCGTCTTTGGTTAAATGTTGTAGTTACGAAGGGGCTAAATCCCATCTGTGGACCAGAACAGACTATTCCATTTCCGTATTGATTTTCTACCATCGGACCACCTAAAACTTGGGTTGCGAAGTTAGACACTGAAGATGAGGATTGTGCCACGGGGGCAGCCGTATTGCTGGTATTGGCAAATACAGGATTACTTATAAGACTTATTGCGAGAAGATAGTTGTGGTATCTGTTACGCTTGTGCTTTCTATGGTTCGGGTTATATCGGTTACGGATTCCATTCCAGGTGCTTGATAAACTTCTGTAAATTGAAAGGCATCTCCCTGAGTTGTCTGAGTCCAGTTTGGTCTTTGATCTAGATTTAATCCCTGCCATGTATGAGTAGTTCCGTTTATAGTTTCACTAACAGTGGTAGCTGCTGGAGATATAGAAGATCCGTCATGCTGTATTCCTGATCCTGTAACTGAATACAAGAACCCAGAATTATATTCTGTTGTTCGTATAAATTCTGTAATAATTGTGGAAGTTTCTGTTCGACTCTGGGAACTTCCCTGCGTGAAAATTTGGAATAACTGGTACAGCGTAGCAAGGAGCAGATATAACAAAACCAAGAAGAAGTAGCCTCCTCATTCGATAGTAAGATCAACGACAAACTGACCTGTCATCACGATACCTGTTCCTGTTCCAGGTGTCATTGTAATATTGTGGTTATCTAGTGCTACTGCTGCTGTTCCTACACTACCAGCACTTGTAGATGTTAAATCACTAAAGTTTGGAACTGTACCAACAGTAACAGCACTACCTGGTGTTGCATCTCCTTCTAAATAGCTAGTAGAGAAACTAAATGCTTCTCCGCTAGTTGCTTGCGTTGCGGAAGGAAAAGTTACTGCTGGTACGCCATTAGTGACAGATCCGAAACCACCAATGGTAGCTGCTGAGTTAGAATCTACTGTTGTTACATTATTACCTGAGATACTATATGACGAACCAATTTTATCAGCCGTACTAGCTGCTGAAAGAGATTCAAATTTTACACTAGATGATATGTTGTGAGTCATGTCCGCATAAACTGGTGCGGAGACCATAAATAGAAAAGGAAGTAGTCTTTTCATTTGATACCTACTTTATTGTTCTTATTATCTACTATAACTGATTTCTTTCCGTTGCCATTCTTACCTTTTACAGCTATTCCATAGCTGCTTGCTATGTTTCCGACAAGGCCAGCAGCAAAAGTGTCCAACCTAATTCTTTCCATATATCCAAGAGTCATAACTGACAAAGCCCAACAAAGGATAATAAATCGGATTGCGTGTCCGAAATAATCTTTACTTTCTTTTTCTTCTTCTTCCATATAAAAAAAAGCTGCCTGTGGGTATCTCTAAGCATTGACCACTGCTTAACAAACAGCCATGTGCCAAATGTAGCAATTATTGGTATGTTTGGAAAGTAACACAAGATTATTATGCTCAAACTCTTAAAACCAATACTACTAAAATTCTTCACTACAACTGCTGTAAAGAGATTAGTAGTCGATCTGCTTAGAGCAATCTGCAAACAGACCTCAAATACTCTTGATGACAGAGCCGTTGACATGTTGGAACAGCAGTTGTTTCCTAAAATGAATTAAAATGAACAGTCAAGAGTTCTTTAAGATACTTATTGGTGAACCACCTCTTGAAGTTGAGTTAGAAATAGAAATGAAATGTAGAGAGGTGGAAGAGTTACCAGAAAGTATTATGAAAGCATATGCTTTTGCTTTGGTAAAAGAAAACAAAATGCAAAATTTACTTATTATGGCAGCAATGCAACGTATTACTGACACAGAACTTAAGTTATTAAGAACTGAAATGGCTCTTCATCATTACAAAAATAATTTAAAACCAAAAAAGAAAAGTTTACTCAACAGAATCAAGACTATGTTGGGCGTGTTCAGATGATCTATTATCTTCCCACAAAACCTTGTAATAATACATTTTACTACCTGCTGAATTTTTTCTTTCTATAGTTTCAGTAATATTGCCATACTTTTTTTTATATGTATTAGCTATCACAGAATAGTTCTTTCTAGATACACGATCATTGATCTGGAATCTTTGTCCGATTAGCTTATTAGGCATAATTTTCTAAAACAAGGTATATTAGTTTCAAAACCAATTCTAATTATGGGAAAAGAAAAAAAGTTAGAATTATTAGAAAATCTTCAAACTGTTCTGATACAAGAATTATTAGGAAGAATAAAATGTGGTGAAGCAAAACCAGGTGATCTTAACGTAGCAAGACAATTATTAAAAGATAATGGTATTGAATGTATTCCAACAGAAAAGAATCCTATGGAAGATCTTATGTCAAACTTACCAGACCTTGATGTGATACCTGCTCTAGAAAGATAATTTGAAAGTTCTTATTGCCTGTGAATATAGTGGTAGAACTCGTGACGCTTTTTTAGCGTTAGGACATGATGCGATAAGCTGTGATCTGTTACCCACAGAAGTAGAAGGACCACACTATCAAGGTGACGTAAGAGATATTTTAAATGATGGATTTGATTTGATGATTGCACACCCGAGTTGCCAACACCTTGCCGTATCAGGCAGTAGGCACTTTTGGAGAAAGCAGAAAGAACAGAAAGAATCTCTTGATTTTGTAAGGCTGTTGATGAACGCACCAATTAAAAGATGGTGTATAGAAAACCCTGTCAGCATCATAAGTTCTGCTATAAGACCAGCAGATCAGACAATACAACCTTGGATGTTTGGACATGGAGAAACAAAAGCAACCTGCCTTTGGTTGAAGAACTTACCCAAACTAAGACCTACAAACATAGTTGAGGGTAGAGAACCAAGAGTGCATATGATGCCACCTGGACCTGACAGGTGGAAGAACAGATCTCGTACCTATGAAGGAATAGCACTGGCAATGAGCCAGCAGTGGACAGAAGATGTACCTCTTCAGTTAAACTTTCTTGAACAATATGCAACCACTTCCTGAGAAACTACAAGATTTTAGATACTTTCTAATCATAACCTGGCGTCATCTTAACCTACCTGACCCCACACCAGTTCAATTAGACATAGCTGAGTATTTACAACATGGCCCTCGTAGAAAGATCATACAAGCCTTTAGAGGTGTAGGTAAGAGTTGGATTACATCCACCTATGTCGTATGGAAACTACGGATGAATCCACAATTAAAGTTCTTAGTTGTATCTGCAAGTAAGGATAGAGCAGATAACTTCTCTACTTTCACCATGAGATTAATCAATGAGATGCCTGTACTTGCTCCACTACGACCAGATGACTCTCAAAGAAACAGTAAGATAAGTTTTGATGTTGGCCCTGCACACGCTGACCACGCACCTTCAGTAAAGTCTCAGGGTGTTCTGGGACAGATGGCAGGTAGTCGTGCAGATGAAGTCATAGCAGATGATGTAGAAGTACCAAATAACAGCTTTACTCAACCGATGAGAGACAAGTTAAGTGAAGCTGTAAAAGAATTTGATGCAATCCTCAAACCAAACGGTAAGATTACTTTTCTAGGTACACCACAAACAGAACAATCTTTATATCTGACACTGGAAGAACGCGGATATACCACACGCATATGGACTGCACGTTATCCAGAACTTAAAAACAACTATGGAGACAGATTAGCTCCCAAGTTAGCTCAGAGCCTTGCAGAAGAGCTTGTAAAGCCTAAAGATCCTGTTGACCCTGATAGGTTCTCTTCAATAGATCTGATGGAACGTGAAGCTTCCTATGGTCGTTCTGGGTTCTCCTTACAGTTTATGCTTGATACAAGCTTATCTGACCAGGATAGATACCCTCTCAAACTATCAGACCTTATCATCAGCAGTGTTAATCCCGATCATGCACCAGAAAAAGTCATATGGTCTTCTTCTCCAGAGTATGTAATCAAAGAATTACCCTGTGTAGGGTTTAATGGTGATCATTTCTATCGACCTGCACAACAATTCGGTGACTGGATTGAATATACAGGCTCTGTTATGTTCGTAGACCCCTCTGGAAAGGGTCGTGATGCTACTGGTTACGCTGTTGTGAAGATGCTTAATGGAAACCTATACGTTCCTGATGCAGGGGGTCTTAACGGTGGTTACAGTGACGCAGTTTTAACAACCCTATCCAAGATAGCTAAGACCAATAACGTAAATACAATCCTCGTAGAATCTAATATGGGTGGTGGTATGTTTGCAGAACTGATGAAACCTTTTCTTATGAGGTATCATCCCTGTGAAGTAAAAGACGTTAGAAACAATAAAACCAAAGAACTACGCATAATAGATACCCTAGAACCTGTAATGAACTCTCACAGGCTAATAATAGACCGTAAAGTAGTAGAAAAAGACTACAGATCCAACCCTAACGAAGCACCAGAACGTAAACTGAAGCTTCAACTCTTCTATCAGATGTCTCGTATAACAAGACATAGAGGTTCTCTTGTACACGATGACATACTTGACGCTCTATCAGGTGCTGTAGCTTACTGGACTGAGTACATGAATCAGGATGAAGACCGTAATATAAGATCTCGTAAAGATGAATTACTAAGAGTACACCTTGATAACTGGGGTTCTCTTATGAATAATTCCATTACTCAGACAGCTATGGGTATGACTCCTTCTCAAATAAGTAATTCTAATGATAATACCGATGGCTTTATAAGTAATTCTTATTAAAGCCCACTTGTAGATAGATCATGGGGGGGACTATAGGGGGGGTCGCTAAGTTCCATCCGTAGACTTACCATAGTTAGATTATAAATTCACCATGGATTTGACCTTCATCAGCATCTTCTTTATAATTAATTCATAGGTTCTCTCCCCAATAGACCCTATAAAAGACCCTTGTAGTTTCCTTCTGGGTGGACCTACATAGGGTCTTATAAAAGATTTTTGCCACAAAAATTTGAAGGGCTTACGCATATATAGAAATCTAAGATTTACCCCATATATATAACTTTTTGCAGATATTTAAGCTATAACTATAGTCTTTTTTATGTAGTACTGTCATAAAGACAGCACTGCAAGTTAATCTATACCTGGTCTTTCGTAGATTTTATAGTGTTTTGGACAGTAAAAGGACAATAATTGGACAGGGTGGGGGGATATATAGGGTCTATTGTTACAGATTGTAAAGATTTTATATGTTTTTATTTCATCGGTTGCCAACTTATAGTAATAATTCAATCAGTACTAGAAATTATTTTTATAGTACTAATCCCAGAAACTTAATTAATCAAATGATTAAAACAAAAACAACTTTCAAAGAGAATCTAGAAACTCTTTATAATTCACTAGAGCAAAAACAAAAAGAACCTGGTCTAGGTTGCTACTATTGTTTAAAAGAAGATCTAGAGAATAAAGAAGAGATCCAGAGATTTATTCAATTACTACATAATGATGAAGCTCCTAATGATTGGAGATATGACATCATCCATTCCTTACTAAATAGTCTTTTAAATAATTATGACGTTAACAATGAAGATGAAGCCTATGAACATATAGACATTATTTCAGATTCTTTAGTCAACGTTTATAACTATGGATTAGCAAAATGGTTATGTGAAGATGTTTCCAGGGGTTACTTTGATAGCTCTTCTGAAATAAGTTCTATCTATGAAGTTAACCATTCTGAAAGTATTTATGGAGTAATTATGAAGCGACAGTATGAGGAGATTTATACGATGGCTTCAAAAATAGTTGACTATTGTTCCTAGAAAATCCCTTAAAGCCTCCTCGGAGGTTTTAAAGGGTTCTCTTAACCAGTGAACCTTAACCGCCCAGTTATTTATTTTTAAATGATTATTAAATCAAATAGCACTTTTTCATTAGTGCAAACAATAACCGATCAGCTTTTATTAGTTGTTAATGGTACTGTCTCTCAACCTGTTTTGAGATCCTGGCATATATCAAAAAAAGATGATGCTATTAATGAATTTAACAGGATTACAAAATGACCTCTAAATACATTTATAGAACTTATGACCAATCCTCTATTAAGGGGATTGAAAAAGGGGATAGAGAACACATGAGACTTCTTAATTTAGGTTATAGAGTCTCTCATACATCAAGTGGTTTGATGTCAGCACATATGACTTATGAGTTAATCAAATGACTAACAACAAATACGACTACGAGGCAGAATTAAAAGCTGCTAAACGTGCAGAAATAGAGCGTATATGGTTCGCCCAGGAAGCAACTAATAAGGAGTTACTGGAAGCCTATAAAGCTCTAGATATTAAGGAAAATAAAGAGCCTAGTTAATTCTAGGCTTTTACTTCTTTTTATTTTTTATTATTACTGGTCTTATTATTCCTTGGCGAACTTTTAAATGAACCTATTAAGAATTTTTTTAGTTGAATTTTTAACAGGTTCTTTATGAACCTTAAACCCAGTTATTTTTTTATTATGAAACTTTGTACAAATCAGAGTATCCCTTGCGAATATTTAAAGGGAGCTTGTATCTTTTTATCCGATGAGGATGAGGGGAGATATATAAAAGATGTATGTGTAGATCTTGAGAAACATTCTATTATCCTGATTGATGATGATGGTAATGGAATGTATTGGGAGTCTTTACGCAATGCGTCTATCCAATTCCAGGGGGGTAGATAGATGAGCGATTATCCTTACAACCTTACAGCAATAGCTACTCATTTAAGGGAGCTTGCACAGTCTATTGCTAAGAAACTGGACATAAGTGAGGAAGACGCCTGGGATCTTTGTATTGAAAAGCTTGAATCTAAATACCTAAAAATGGACAGCCAGTATCGTATTAAAAAAACTTTATTTAATGATGATTGTTTAACAAAGGAGGAGGATCAATGAGAATAGAATGTTTTAGCAGAAGTGAATGGTTACAAATAGCTGATATTATTTCTGCACATTGCCCTAGTGAACCAATAATAGAAAAATTTATTGCAGCTATAGATGACAGAACAAATCTACTTTCTTATGCACATGATTTTTTTATAAAAAATAATTTTAATCCTGTATTTTTTCCAGACAGAAAAACTATAGAGTCTTGCAAAGATGGTAAAGGTTTAACCAAAAGATTATCTGTATATTCATCTAAGGATGGCAAGGGAATGAAGCAATTTAAAATAGATTATCAAAACTATATTTTAAAAAAGTATCAAATTACAGAAAAACAGGAGACTAATAATGATTCAATGTCCTAACTGCAACAGCGACAATACTATTGTTTTACATACAAGAGAAAGGGAAGCTGCATATCTCTGGAGGTCTAGAACCTGTAAGGAATGTGGTAAGAACTTCAGTACAAGAGAATACAGCTTGGAAGAACTTGCCAAGCTTATTGATGAAGGTAAGGAATCTCTTGATATCATGCGTGGTCACTGCGATGAACTGCTAAGTGACCTACAGGTTTTAATCTCTCAATACTCAAATCGTAAGGAGGTTAAATGATGGAAGTAACAATAGAATTTATGGAAGCTGGTTTCTTTTTTAATAAAGAAAGCGGTATGCACCCAGAAAAACCTTTGATAAATGTTGTTTGGGTCGAAGATGATAAAGCTCATGGTGCAATAGAAACAATAGAAAATATCTTTGACCCTATACCAGAATTTATAACCATACCAGATAGGGTAAGACTTGAAGTAATTAGAAAGTATGAAGATAAACTTAAGCCTTATTTGCAATGACAAAGCAAACTGATTTAGAAGATCGGATGTGGAGTCGTGGTTTTGACAGACGACAACGCAACATTAACAACAACTTAGCCAAGGGTAGAGAATCAGAAACAGATTATGCAAGGAGCATGATTAAAGCTGGTCTTCTACCTTTTGTTGAAGCGATACAACAGTTTCTTGACAGGGCTTGGAGAGGTACACCAGGGGTAAAAGCTACAGCAGCAATAAAACTACATAAGTTTAAAGATGTAGATGTTATAGCTTTTATTACTTTTAAAGGTGTTATTGATGGTGCTTCCCAAAACAAAACAGCTACACAGACAGCATTACAGGTAGGACATATGCTGGAGGATGAGCAAAGGTTTACTTTGTTTGAACAGCAAGATAAAAAACATTTTACAAACGTCAAGAAACATATATCAGATACCAATCATCAGAAATACAGACGCAATATGATGATGGGTCACATGAGAAACAGAGGTTTTGTTTTTAAATCGTGGTCAAAGGAGGACAAACTTAAGGTTGGTTTGAAACTTATAGATATAATGATTAATGCTGTTGGAATGGTAAAACTTTCTACTGTCAGATCAGGTAAACAAACAAAAACATATGTTGAATTTACTCAAGGTACTATGGATTGGATAAAACGACAACGCAAAAATAGATTAGCTTGTTATCCATTGTATGAACCATGTGTAGAACAACCCATTGATTGGACTAGCACTACTGAAGGTGGTTTTCATACAAAAAGACTAAGACATATCAAGGCAATCAAATCAAAAGACCTTACCTACCATGAAGAAGTAACAAAAAAAGAACCAACAGCACTTTATACAGCACTGAATTGTCTTCAACAAACAAAGTGGGAGATAAATACAACTGTTCTAGATATTGCTCAAAGCTGTTGGGATAGAGGTATAGAAGTAGGTTGTCTAATAGATGCTGAACCACTGCCACAAACTCCAAAGCCATATGATATTGATACTAATGAAGACTCAAGATCTTGGTGGAGAAGAGAAGAAGTATTAAGACATGATCAAAATGCACATGATCGTATGAAAAGGTATCAATGTATTATGTTGCTTGATACTGCTACCAAGTTTGCAGAAGAACCTTTCTGGCACGTTACACAGGCAGATTTTACAGGCAGAATCTATTATGTATCAGGTATTTTCAATCCACAGGGTAATGATTTAGCTAGATCTTTACATAGATTTGCTGAAGGTGCAGCAATAACAGATGAAAAGGCAAAGAATTGGTTAGGTATAGCAGGTGCTAACTCATGGGGTATGAGCAAATACAGTTATGAAGAACGTATTGAATGGTCTAAGACAGAAGGAGAAGCTTTAGCTAGGCAGATAGCAAGCAATCCAGAATCTTATATCAGTATATGGAGTAAGGCAGAAGAACCTTGGCAGTTTCTTGCCTGGTGTCTGGACTTTAACGAGCTATTGGAACAGGGTTATGGTTATGTAAGCAAACATCCTGTATTACTTGACGGTACAAATAATGGCTTTCAACATTTTGCAGCTATGTCTCTTGATGATAATCTTGCAGCAAAAGTAAACCTTAAAAACTATGACCAGGTGGAGGACTTGTATGAAGATGTAAAAGATCAGGTAATAAAAGAGCTTCGTGATCTGAGTGATGAACAATGTCTAGCTGAAGATTGGTATAAACATCACCAATTAATTACACGAAAGATGATAAAAAAACCTGTGATGATGATTCCTTACAGTGGTAAGACTTTTGGTATTGCAAGTGCTGTTCGGGATTACTTTGTAAACAGTGACGAAGAGTTGTCTTGGGATAAAGATTGCTTCTTACATAATCATTATCTTGCAAAAATTATAGAGAAAAGTGTAAATAATATCAGCCCTAAATGTATAACAGTAATGAAATATTTAACAGACATTGCAAGATGTTTTGGAAACGAAGAAAAAAATATATCATGGATTACACCATCTAATTTTTATGTAAAACAGCAATATTACAACTCTAATATGAAAAGAATACGCACGAAACTGCATACCAGTACTGTAAAGTTGTCACTTCTTACCGATACAAAAGAGGTTGATAAAAGAAAATCTACACAGAGTTTTGCTGCAAACTTTGTTCATAGTTTAGATGCTGCTAATGTACATTTAGCATTAACAAAAAGTAAAGCTAGTGGTCTAAATCAGTTCTGTACAATACACGATTGTTTTGGTTCACCTGCTGCACATATTGAAGAGTTTATAAGTTATGTAAAAGAAAGTTTTGTTGATATGTATAGCAAAAATTTATTAGATGATTTATATCAACAAGCAGTAAAGCAATTAGAAGATTCAAGCAAGTTACCCATACCACCAGACATAGGGGATTTTGATGTATGTGAAGTTTTATTAGCACCATATGTGTTTAGTTAAACAAAAGCGTGACAAGTAATTTATCTGCGATACCATCAGTGATACATCCAACATGGATGCAAATAAAAGAAAACTCTAACTGAAATTTCCAAATGAAACCAGAAGTTTTAAACATCACGACACCAGTATGCCTATTTCAATTTGCATGGCTGGTAGAACCTGACACTAAATTTGATGCGTCAGGTATTTGGCAGGTCGAATGTCTTATTCATCCTGATGATGCTACAGAAGTTGAAGAACAACTTAGTGGTTTACTTGAAAGATGGAAGGCACAACTAAAAACAGCCAATCCAAACAAAAAATTTAAGCTTGCTTCTTTACCTTGGGAGTTTACTGAAGTTGATGGTAAACCATACTTTAAAGTAAAAACCAAGATGAAAGGAGGTGGAGTCAGAGCAGATGGTACACAGTGGAAGCAAAGACCACCAGTATTATTTAATGCTGATGGTTCTCCTATGACAGAAGAGCAAAAGGAGAAGGTAAACAAGTGTGGTCCTGGTACAACTGGTCAGGTCAATATGCGTTGTAGTGGATGGGAAACAGCAGCTTTTGGTGTTGGTATAAAGATCCAACCAGAAGCAGTAATCATTCACAACCATGTCGAATACATTAAAACCGCACAAGGCTATGGCTTTGAAACAGAAGAAGCAACCATCGAAGAGGAGAANCCTAAAGCGAAAGCAGGGTTTGAAACAGTCGGAGCAGACGAATTTTAGAAGTAAGTTTGAAGCTGCAATAGCAGCTACATTACAAGCAGAAAAAGTTCCTTTTACTTATGAAACACTTGATGTTAGCTACCAAATCAGTTGCGTTTATAAGCCTGATTTCATCCTTGACAACGGCATCTGTATTGAAACTAAAGGCTTCTTCTCAAAGGAAGACCGCAGAAAACATATTGCGATCAAGACGCAACGACCCGACCTAGATATTAGGTTCTGTTTTCAAAACAGCAAAGCAAAATTGAGTCGTGGC
>FUFK010049607.1_pt1 | contig 11650 bp, 10 predicted proteins | sample 1021851 | NCBI WGS metagenome assembly FUFK01 (sample SAMEA51879418, study PRJEB19060) | metagenome
TAAAATCAATGATTCATACCTTGTGCATAAACAAGTTCTAGCTTCAATTGGTCAACCAATGCTTATGAAAGCTTATGAGAATTTTTTTTCTAAAAACAACAAGGGGATTTCTCAGGCATTAATTTCCAGAGAAGATTTTGAAAACCGTTCAGGTTACTTGAATGTTAGAAATACATTGAATGAGCTTTTAGCAATTCAGATAATTCCTATTATCAACGAAAATGATGTTGTTTCAACGGATGAACTTGAGAATAAAGCTTACGGAGATAATGATAGATTATCAGCTATGGTTGCCAATGCCGTAGATGCGGATATATTAATATTATTAGGTACAATTGATGGACTTTATACATCTGATCCTAATTTAGATAATAGTGCAGAAAAAATAAACTTTGTTGAAAAAATTTCAGATGATCACATAAATTATGCTTCAGGGCCATCAGACAATACTGGCTCTGGAGGAATGGTTTCAAAAATTCAAGCTGCTAATATTTCAGTTAACTCAGGAACTGATATGTTTATAGCTTCAGGCTTAGAGAAAAATGTAATTAAGAGAATTGTTTCAGGAGAGAGTATTGGTACAAAATTTTTAGCCAAAGAATCACTAAATGAATCAAGAAAACGTTGGTTAATGACAGGATATTCTTCTTCAAAAGGTGAAATCATTNNNGCAANNATTNNTGCTATAAATGCAATTAAGAAAGTTCCTGTAAATAGGGGGACTGCACCAAAGGCACCAGAGGAACCTACTTGACCTTCTCTAATTGGTATTTGAGGACTCCAATGAGTTCCAAATAAAAATTCAAAAATAGATACTGTACTAAAAAATCTGTTAGCCTCTACAATGACTGACATTATTATTCCTATAGTAGTAATGATTGCAATAGTTGAACATAATAAAAGTAGAAATTTAATAATGTTTTCAACTTTATCCCTAGCTTTAAACGAAAAGTCTACCCTTAGGTAATTTATGAATGAGGAAATAATAATATACATAATTATTATAATGTATAAGAACATACGCCCATCATCTTTATGCTTTGTAAAGTTTTCAGCAGCAAATCTAATATCAGGAGGCGATGAATTATAAATACTTGTCACAGTAGCTGCATTGATAATATCAACAATTAAAAGCTCTTTTGTTTTCCTTATATCAAGTAACTCAGGTTGTTCAGAAATTATTTTAGATAAAATGTAACCATCTTCAAGAGTGACCCAACCCAAAATCAGAAAAAATACCGGAATTAAAGCCCACATCAATGCTAAGGAGCCGTGATAATAAGGCCTTGAATGCAGTTTCAACTCTTTATTTACAGCGAGTGAAAAACTTTTCTTAAGGTTAATAAAATATGCTGCACTAACCATTAATAAAGTAGTAAGAATTATAATAAAAATAGACATAATGTACTTTGCGTTAGTTTCCTAAGTGACTGAAATATGACAAATTTTTAATTTGTCTAAGTTGTTATTATTAACGATATGCATTATAATTCATTCAATATTAAAAGTTTATTACATTTTTATGACAGAAATTATTAAAGACAGAAATTTAAATGCTCATATATNAACTGTGTATGAACAAGAATTATTATCTCTTCGAGACAAGACTCTTGAAATGGCTGGTATTGTAGAAAGTCATTATACTAAAGCCATTGATGCGCTAAACATGCAAGATACCAAGGCCGCAGAAGAAATTTCAAAAAATGATTATATTGTTAACAAAATGGAAATTGAAATTGATGAAGCATGCCATACTTTAATTGCCACTCAATCGCCAGTAGCCTCTGATCTAAGAAAAATATTAGTTATTTTAAAGATTAACAATGACCTTGAAAGAGTAGGGGATGAAGCTGAAAAGATTGCAAGAAATACTCTAGAAATGGATTTAAATAAAATTCAAAAAAACTTTTTAAACTCTCTTTATCATCTTGGTGTAGAGTCTAAGAATTCTATTAATAAAGCAATTGATGCGTATGCTAGACAATCAGTTGATAGTGCAATGGATGTTATTAAAACTGATAAATATATCGATGACGAGTTTGAATCATGTATGAGACAATTAATGTCATTTATGATGCAGGATCCAAAAGCTATAAAAAATATTCTTGATATCACCAATATTGCTAAAGGAATTGAAAGAGTGGGCGATCATGCAGTAAATATTGCTCAACACACTATTCAACTAGTNATTGGAAAAGACATCAGNCATACATCCTCTGAGCAAGTTCTTGAAGAAATAAGAAATAATACTAGTTACAAGTATTAATAAGCTTTATTCCTTTTTCATTAAAAATTCAATTAATGCTTTTTGCGCATGCAATCTATTTTCTGCTTCTTGCCACACAACACTATGATTACTTTCAAAAACTTCCTGTGAAACTTCCTCACCAATATGTGCTGGCAAGCAATGCATAAAAACATAATCTTTATTGGCATGCATTGTTATAGAATTATTAACTTGGTAATTGGAAAATTTCTTATCATGAGAAGAGGAATTTTCATCTCCCATACTTGTCCACACATCTGTAACAATAAGATCAGCTTTTTTTGCAGCATCAATTGGATTTTCATAATAATCAATTTCGTCAACTGGCTTTTTCTTTTCAATAATATCTTTTGGGCAAGAGACTGAAAGTTCAAAACCAAACTTTTTAGAGGCATTAATGTATGAATTACACATATTATTAATATCGCCAATCCAACAAACTTTTTTTCCAGAAATACTTCCTTTATTTTCGATATAGGTCATCATATCAGCCAATAACTGACACGGATGAAATTTTTCAGTAAGCCCGTTAATTACTGGAACAGAAGAATTTTTTGCAAATAATTCAATTTCACTATGCTCATGTGTTCTAATTNCAATTAAATCCACCATACTTGAAATTACTTTAGCTGTATCCTCGATAGGTTCNCCTCTGCCTAATTGCGTATCTCTTGGTGACAAAAATAAAGTATTGCCTCCAAAATGAGTCATAGCTACCTCAAAGGACACTCTTGTCCTTGTTGATGATTTATCAAAAACTAAAGCAAGTGTCTTATTTTTCAAAGGCTCATAACCTTCTTTAAATTTATCTTTTTTCAGCTCAATTGCTCTAGATATTATTTTAATAAGATCATCTGATGATAAATCTTTTAAAGATAGGAAATGTTGTATTCTTTTACTCATATGATTCCAGCACAAATTTTAGTTTTTTTGAAATCGTTTTTAACTGTCCCTTTTTTATAATCAGTGGAGGGAGCATTCTCACTATATTTGAGGATGTTAGATTTAATAATAAATTTTGTTTCTCTAGACAATCTTTTACTACTGGTAAATTTGGTTTTTTAAGTTCTATGCCAATCATTAAACCCATGCCTCTTATTTCTCTAACAATCTTTAAATTACCAAGATCGTCTTTAAGTTGATTAATAAAAAATTTACCCATTTCATTTACATGATCTAATAAATTTCTTTCCTTTATAATTTTCAATACTTCTAAGGAAATTGTGCTAACAAACGGATTTCCACCAAATGTACTACCATGTGATCCGGGTTCAAAAAGCTTTGATACTTTTTGATTACCCATACAAGCTCCTATAGGAACACCATTACCAAGTCCTTTAGCTGAAGTCACTATGTCAGGGATAATGCCAAAGTTTTGATAAGCAAACCATTTTCCAGTTCTTCCAATACCTGTTTGAACTTCATCTATTATAAGTAATATATCTTTCTTTTTTGTGATGTCCCTTAACTTCTTAAGAAAATTTTTTTCACTAATATTGATTCCACCTTCACCTTGAATAACCTCAATCATAATTGCTGATACTTGCTTTAACTTAATAACTTTATGTATTTCATTAATATCGTTTAGTGGTAAGGTAATAAATCCTCCTGGTAACGGAGAAAACCCTTTCTTTGCAGATTCACTACTTGTTGCTGCAAGCGTCATAAAACTTCTTCCATGCCAACCATTTTTAAATACAATCATTTTAGGATTTTTAAGATTATTTTTATTTGCATGAAGTCTTGCTAATTTCATAGCAGTCTCATTTGCTTCAGAACCAGAGTTACAAAAAAATACTGACTTCATTGATGAAATTTTACATAAATTTTTTGCTAATTCTTTCTGTTTATTAATTTCATATATATTAGAGGTATGTAATAATTTATTTGCTTGATTAGAAATAACTTTTGTAATTTTTTTATCACCATGTCCTAAGCAACACACACCAATACCAGAGATAGCATCAATGTACTCCTCGTTTTTTTTTGTATATAAATAGATACCCTTTCCTTTTTCAAAAGAAATTGGGTAAGGTTTATAATTTTTCATTAAATAATTCATTCTTAATCTATTTTATAATTAAACAAAAACGGCAGCCTTAGCTGCCGATATAATTATTATAACTAATTTTAGTTTTTTTCTAAAGCGGAAGTCCGTGCATGTGTCCGCTCATACAAAGCAGCATTGGGATAGATAAAAGAGTATTAGTTCGCGATGCCATTAATGCAATATTCTTACTTTGAGCAATCTGCTCTGCGGAAGCTTCAACAATTCCAAGAATTTTCTTCTGATTTGGCCAAATAAATACCCAAACATTAAATAACATGATTGTACCTAGCCATGCACCTATTCCCATAACTTGAGCGCCTCCTTGAAGTGCAAATGCATTATGAACTCCAATACCGCTTGAGTGCAGAGCTATAACGCCTGTTATCCATGTTAAAAGAGCACCGTATCTGAAATACCAAAGCGCATTTGGAGCTATATATTTATTTATGGCAGCTGGTCCTGGCCCGTNTTTATCTGCAGCAGCTGTTGCAACGCCTGGGACTTGAACAAAATTAAAATAGTAAAGGAGACCAATCCATATAATCCCAAAGAAAACATGTAGCCATGTGGACAATGACCATATATTAAGCTCGCCTACACCATCAGATATCATAATTACAATAGCTAAAATAAAGCCTAATGACACTGTAGCTTTTATGGATTTAAGTGGATTCATTTTAAATTCTCCTCATCAATAATTTATTACTGTGATATTCTATTATCACAATGATATTGATGCAAATATGATTTTATACAATCTTAATCTAGATGAAGTTAATCAATTAACTAAATATTTGTCAGAACTTATATATGCTCCAATNATAATTGGTTTTACAGGTGATCTAGGAACTGGTAAAACTCAATTTATTAAATTCTTATTAAATAACTATATTAAAGATGAGATTATTAAAAGCCCAACTTTTAGCCTTATAGAAGAATACTCCACCAAGGAATATGACTTTATACACATGGATCTATATAGAGTAAGTGATAGAGAGATTATAGAGATGGGTATAACAGATAATTTTTCTAACAGAGCCATATGTCTTATAGAGTGGGTAGAAAAAAACACTTTTTTGATGAATAAGATTGATATACATATTAAAATTAAATTTGTTAATAATGAAACTAGAAGCTTTGAATTTTTTGCATTGAACCAAAAATTTACTCCGTTAATAGAGAACCTTAGTATTAAATTTAAAAAATGAAAATAATTACTATAAGCCGAAGAAATTTTATAAAATTTATAACACTATTTCTTATCTCAAAAGACCTTTATTCTAGCACGCCAAATAAAATTAATGATGTTAGGAATTTTTTTGATAAAAGTTTAAAAAGATATAGGTTTGTCTTTGACTCAAAAGAAAAAATCAAATATGAAGTTTATAAAGATAAAAATATTATCAAATTTATCTTTAAAAATAGTATGTTCTCTTCAAATTTAAATCAAATACGCATCGATAAAAATTATGTTAAAAATATAAGTATCACTAAGATAAAAAATAACATAGAAGTTAAATTCTATTTAAACCAACCTTTAAATTTAAATTATTTTTCCATTACACCACAGGATAAAAAAGGGCACAGATTTGTTGTAGATCTTACTACAGATAAAATAATCTATTCGAAGAAAATAAATAATAATAAGAAAATTAAAAAAATTATTGCAATAGATGCCGGCCATGGCGGAAAAGACCCTGGAGCTGTAGGAAAAAGAGGAACTAAAGAGAAAAACGTTGTTTATGATATTTCGAAGCGAATTTTTAGCGAGCTCAAAAAATATAAAAATGTAAAACCTGTGCTTGTTAGAAAAGGTGATTACTATATTCCTCTTAGAAAAAGGACATTAATTGCGAGAGAGAATAAAGCTGATTTATTTATATCTATTCATGCAGACGCAGCTAGAAATAGAAAAGCCTCTGGGTCGTCTGTTTATGTTTTGTCTCAAAAAGGAGCAACAAGTGAAGCTGCNAAATGGTTAGCAAATAAGGAAAATTCCGTAGATCTAATCGGTGGACTAAGTTTAGATGATAAAGATAATCAACTAGCAAAAATATTACTCGATCTATCTCAGTCAGCATCAATAGAGTCAAGTCTATCAGTAGCTAAAACTATTCTTAGCAGTCTTGCTAAGCTAAATCGCTTACACTCGAAGAGAGTTGAACAAGCAGGTTTTGTTGTTTTAAAATCTCCGGACATCCCATCTTTATTGGTAGAGACAGCATTTTTGTCAAATTCAGAAGAAGAAAAAAAATTAAAAAGTAAAAGATTTAGGGAAAAGGTAGCAAAATCGATAGCTAAAGGAATTATTTCTTCAATTGAAAAAANGATTATTTAAAAATATTTTTTTCAAATATTTTTTGNGATATATTATCATAGATTGAATTAAATGNTCTTGAAGAAAGGCTTGAAATTTTTTCCCCAAATGTTTTTGGAAAATTATATTTAATATTAATTAAATCATAGTCATTTTTCTTTAATAAAATATATTCATCACTAGTAATTATTTCATCAACTAGTTTCAGCTTTATTGCATCTGACCCAAACCAATACTCACCGGTTGCAACATTTTCAATATCAACTTTAGGCCTTTCTTTAGAAATAAAATTTTTAAAAAGGGTGTGAATATTCTCCAATTGGTCTTTTAATTTCTTTCTATCTTGATCGGTTGTTTTTCCAAACATAGTCACAGTTCTTTTATATTTACCAGCTGTATGTTGCTCAAAATCTACTCCTTTTTCTTTTAATAATCTATTAAGATTAGGTATTTGAGCTATTACACCTATAGACCCTATTATTGAAAATGGTGCAGCCAATATTTTGTTACCTGTNCANGCCATCATGTAGCCACCACTTGCGGCAACTTTATCAACAGAAATAGTAACTTTTATTTTATTTTTCTTAAGGCGAAGAATTTGGGAGGCAGCAAGACCATGTTCATGAACAGTTCCACCTGCATTTTCAAGACGTATTAAAACTTCATCATTGCTCGATTCTGATGCAAGAATAATTGCAGTGATNTCCTCCCTCAANGACTCAACCTCACTTGCTTTTATGTTACCAACAAAGTCAAGGATAAATAATTTTTTACTGTTATTTTGTTTTTTAGATTTTTGTTGTTTAAGAAAAAGTTTGAAAGATTTTTTATCTAATAAATCTTTTTTTACATTTCTTTCTATGTCATCAAATTTATTATTTAAACTTTTTACTTGGATAAAGCCTTTTGGCTTTGTTTTTTTTGTTCCTGCAATAGCATTTATTACAAGGATTAAAAAAATTAATATAGTAAGGGCTTTTGCTAAGAAAAGACCATAATCTGTTATGAAGCTAATAAAAATTTCCATTATTTTCCAAAATTAAATTTATAAAAAACCTGTTTTATTTTTTTACCTTTTCCTTCGTCACTTAAGAAAATGTTCTTAAGAAAGGGGCTAATATCTCTTCGCAATATATCACCTCTTATAAAAGTATCAAAGATATTGTTACCAACAATATTTATAGACATTGTACAAAATAACGTATCTAGAAGACCTTTATTTATCATATCCTCAACTATTTTTGGGCCTGCTATAAAGTAAACTATTTTAAAACCCATATTATTTATATACTTATCCATATATTTTGCTGAAACATTTTTTTTGTTATTTTCAACCAGTACTTTAAAGCCTTGATCCCTCAATTTTTTTATTTTACTTTGTTTTTTACAAGTTGTAATAACTGTTAATCGATTTTTAAGGCTAACCACCTTTTTTGAAACTTTAAAGTTTAGTGAATTACTTAATAAAATTATGTGTGGTTTATTATCTTGATCAATAATATTTCCATATATTTTCTTTTCATAATTAATAAAATAATTTGTATGGGTAACTAAACAATCAGCAGATTCTTTAATAGTCTTAAAAAATAAATAATCCTTTTCAGTACAAATTGATTTTGGAGTTAGGTTTATATTTTTTTTTGGGAAGTATATTGAAATTCGGCCATCAAGACTAAATAAGAAATTAGCTATATAAAAAGGTTTTTTGATTTTTTTAATAGTTCTTTGAACTATTTCATTAAGTTTTATTATTTTTGCTGATGGGTATACTTGTTTTAATTCATTCTTTTTCATTTTAAGTTAGTCTTACTTTTAAAAATATATTCTAAGTCTTATAAGAGTATTTTTACAGCTTATTTATGATGTTTTTTTATCACATAGAATATGTATAATATAGTTTACATAAGAATAATTATCCTTATTAAAATAGTAAATTATAAAAATACATAAAAAATAAGGTTAGAAGGGGGCTAATGAATAATATATTAGAAATTAAGAGTGTTTGTAACACTCCAGAAGAGCTATTAAGAAGTGAAGATTTTTCAAGATTTCTAAAAATCTTTAAAAGTGCACATATAAAAGAAATAAATTCTGAAGATAATGCATTAGAGTCTGATAAAAATATTATTCTTGATTTATGTGAAAAAATCGAAGTAAATGATGTATTAAATGCTTTAACTTCTGAGAGTCAGAACGATTTAGACCTTGAAAGATCACAAAGCGTTGTCAGACTTATGGAAAAGGCTTATTCCTTCTATTTAAATAAAGGTTTTTGCAGGTTCACAAAAGAACAAGATGACGTTTTAAAGGGAAGAGCTATTAAAGACATAAAATCTGATCTTTCTAAAAACTCAAAAAAACTTTCAAGTGTTATTATTGAAACAATTCAACTTCTTCATAAGAAAGCTGGTTTAGATTTCAAAGTTGAAGAAAATAGTAATTCGTATCCAAATGTAACAGCCTGTGAAATTTCTGGAGCTAACTGCAACATACCTGAGGATTATTCTATTTTAAAGGAATCTAATTTGACGGTAGCGGCAGAGATTAGAACTGGAGTCCATTATAACACTTCTGTAAACAAGCGAGCATTCCCCTTTTTTGAACTNGATAATAATCCACTTGATATTAGTAAATTCAATCCTGAAGAATGGGTTGGGGTNCCTCTACAAGTTGGTAAATGGATGATAATTGCCTACATAAAAAAAATTAGAGGCTGTGTTGAAATGGAGCCTGGACTATTAAATTTATTTCCATTCTTTAAGGTTGATCAAAATTTTTCATCAAGAAAGCCAGATGGATTGTTCTTTTTTGGTTACCCAGCTGACAAAGAAAATCTAGGCTTTTATATTGACGAGAAAAATGATTTATTAATAGGAATGGTTCCTAATTTTCCTGAATATGGATACTTTGGTTATTGTAAAAAACCTATTTTAACTCTTCATAATGTTTTAGCAATTAGAGAAGGTGATTTCCCATTACACTGTGGATGCAATAGATATGAAATTAGCTTTGATGAAAAAACAGATAGCCCGTATATTTCAAATGTTTTCATAAAAGCTGACGATATGGGAAAAGCAGAATTTCACAGTGGTTTAGATAATTCTGCGAAGCTATTATTTTTTGGCACAGAAATTGGCGCTTTCACTTGTTTGGATGGTTTAAGTGAACAAGCAAAACTTCAAATGATCGGAAGAGAGATTGGATATAACGCACATATGGGTACAAATGCTAGACAAGTTGTGCCAGTTGCTGACGAAAGTGAAGTTTTAACAGGAAGTGAAATTGACATGTTGTTATATATTAATAATTATGATTTAAAAAAACAGGGTGATAGGATGATTGACCTATCTATGCCTGTTAAAACTGCGATAGAACATTTTCATGATGGAAGGAGATGCGCAGCTGGAAGTACTCAAACTGGCCGAGGAGGAACAGAAATAAGTTATTGGGCAAACCCTTTTCCACTCTTAAAAGATAACGACGGAAAAATTTTGCATAAAAATTTATATGATAAATATACAAAAACCGAAGAAAGACTTATTAATGATTTAGAAGAGTTGGTTTCTAAGCAAGAAATAAAAATAGGTGTGGCTTACAGCCAATTAATGGCAGGAGTATATGAAGGAAACTCCGATACAGACATTACTGCGTCAGGATTTAATAACCGAGAAGAAGTTGAGCATGTTGGGCCAGAAAGGCTTGCAGAATCCCTAATAGAAACCATTAAAGAATTAGCAATTGAAAAGAGAGATAGATTAGGGAAGAAATTAGAATCTGTAAATATTACGGTTGCAATGATTGGTGATAGCAGAACTGGGAAATCAGAAACAGCAGAAAAAATGGAAGGTATTTTAAATCTTGCGTCCTAGCTCATGCATGACAGTTTTTAGCCATTCATATGTTTTTGCTGGTTTTCTAGCTCTGTAAGTTTAACCTTTAAGCTGTCTAAATTTTCTTGATCTTTTATAACGACATGACCGGGTGCATTTTGTACAAAATTTTTGTTTTCTAACCTCAGCTTTAACTCATTAATAAGCTTGTGAGTTTTTTCAATTTCTTTCGATAACCTTTTTAACTCTTCCGAAATATTAATATTGTCATCATAAATTTGAATTTTCAGGTTTTCTACAACGATAGTTGGGACATTATCATCATTAATTTCCTTTATAATTTCACATTCACTTAACCTAGCAATTGACTTTAAATAATCTTGATATTTTAAGACTAACCTTTCATCCTCTTTTCTTAGATTTGAAATTTTTATTTTAACTTTTGCGGATGGATTGATACCTAGTTCTGATCGATATTTTCTAATTTCCGATATAATATTTGTAAGCCAATTAATATAATTTGACCTTGACTCATCGGGGATTTCAATTTCTGTAGGATAATTATGCTGAATTAAAAATCTGTCGTCATTAAATGAGAAAAGCTTTAATTCCTCTGTAATAAATGGCATTGTTGGATGTAAAAGTAGAATTATATTTTTAAAGAGTTCTTCTAGATGAAAAATTTTAGATTCAATTTTCTTACTATCTTTAGATTTAATATCAATTTTTGAGAGCTCAATATACCAATTACAAAAATCATTCCATATAAAGTCATATAAATCTTTTGATGCAAAATCGAATCTATATTTTTCATAATTAGTTCTTAATGATGTAATTAAATTATTAAGTCTTTTATAAATCCATACATCTGCATCATCATATTCAAGATTTTTTACAGAGGTGACTTTATATTCATCTTTTAGTAGTTTTATATATCTAGCTGCATTCCAAATTTTATTGCAAAAATTTCTATTACCTTCAAGTTTTTTTAAGTCAAAATTGATATCTCTATTGGAGGTTGCAAGCGATGAAAAGGTAAAGCGTAATGCGTCTGTGCCATATGCTTCAATACCATTAGGATATTCTTTCTTGGTATTTTTTCTAATTTTCTCTGCCATTTCTGGTTGCATTAAGTCAGAAGATCTTTTTATCAATAAACTATCAATATCAATTCCATCAATTAGATC
>FUFK010043872.1_pt1 | contig 11648 bp, 8 predicted proteins | sample 1021851 | NCBI WGS metagenome assembly FUFK01 (sample SAMEA51879418, study PRJEB19060) | metagenome
AAGTACCATTTGGAGCTACTCCTCCTGCTGGTAATTATACTCTTAATGGCCAAGATAGCTGGGGTGATGGATGGAATGGTGCAACAGTTACTATTACTATAGATGGTGAAGTTGCAGAAGTATTCGGATTCACTAGTGGAACATCTGCTAGTACATCATTCACTTTGGATGGAACCCAATCTTTAGGACTTACCTTTAGTGGAGGTGCATGGGATAGTGAGGTTACTTACCAGCTTGAGTATGAAGATCCAAATGGAGGTAATGCACAAACAGCATTATCTGATGGAACAAGTCCAGCTGATGGACCAAAGGATTTAAATATTTGTAAGTAAACATTTAATTAATATCTTAAAAGGAGGTTTTGTAAAAAAAACCTCCTTTTTTTTTGGTAATGAGCAAAAATTTAGAAATATATGGTTTAAGAAGCATAATAGAGGCAGTTGATTCATCAAAGGAAATATCAAAAGTTTTATTAATTAAGTCATCCGCATCAAGTAGCTTGTTTAGGTCATTAGTAGAAAAATTAGAAAAAAAGAACATAAAATATACATATGTTCCAAAAGAAAAATTTAATAAGTATAAAAGTAAGAACCACCAAGGAGCTGTAGCAATTTTATCTCCAGTTCCACTTATATCAATCGAGGAATTAGTAAAATCAACATATAACGAGTCAAAAGAAGTTACTTATTTACTTTTAGATGGTGTAACTGACACAAGAAATTTTGGAGCTATAATCAGAACATCAGTCGCTGCTGGTGTAACAGGAATAATTATTTCACAAAATAACTCAGCTCCTATCAACGCTGATGTTATTAAAACCTCGTCCGGATCAGTTTTTAACATACCGATTGCAAGAGTTAATAATTTAAAAGATGCAATAATTCACTTAAAATCAATAGGCATAGAAATTTTTAGTTTATCAGAAAAAGCTAGTAAAAGTATTTATGATAAGGATTATAAAAAATCAGTAGGTTTAATTTTAGGATCTGAAGATAAAGGAATTACAAAAGGAGTTTTAAATCTTTCTGATGATATACTTATGATTCCTATTAGCTCAAATATAGATTCATTGAATGTATCTGCTGCATTTTCAGCAGTAATATTTGAACTTGTAAGACAAAGAAATTATTGAGCTAAAAAATGTAATTTAGTAAAAAAAAATTGACTTTTACTAGAATTTTTTCACCATTTTTAGTAGCTCTCTTATTAATCATAAGTAGTTGTAGTTCAAATATTTACAATAAATTTGATCGCCCTATTCTAGTTAAAAATATACTTGAAGTTAACGATAGTATTGTTAAAAAAGATCCCGCCAATTTACTTATTCAACCTTCACCAATTAATAAATTTTTAAGCTTTCCACTTGGATTAGCCATTAATAATCTTGCTAATGATAATCCTAATGAGAAGTTTAGAATATGGTTAGAAAAGAATGAAAATAGGACTAAAAGATTAGAAAAACTTATTTCTATTAAACAAATAGATCAATTAAAGAGATATAACAACTCATTTAATGATTTCCTAAAAAACATTGGGCAAGAACCAATTACTATAAATGATATTGATATTGATAAAAATATAGAAAGACTTAAAAGATTTTATGATAGTAAAGGTTATTTTGACTCAAATATTTCATATGACTCAATTATAGAGTTCAATCAATTAACTGCTAAATACTCAGTTGAAACCAAAGAGAGGTATTTAATTGATTCAATAACTGTAAATATCGAGTCTAGAGATCTGGATTCTTTGTATAAAGACCACATTAGTCAAAGCCAAATAAAAAAAGGCGAAATCTTTACAATTGACAAACTTATATTGGAGAGAGATAGACTCATTAAATTATTCAAAAACAATGGGATATATAACTTCCAGCAAAGAAGCATTAATTATCAAGTACTAATTGATAGTACAGGTAATTTCAAAAAAATACCTATAATTTTAAATGTCAAAAACATAAACCAGGATACTGATTACCAGATAAAGAAAATTGATAATATAAATATATTTGTAGAATCATTAGATGAATTGTCTAATATTGATTCATATACAGATTCAATAAATTATAATGGTATTAATATCTTTTCAAAGGGAAAACTAAACTATAATGCTAAATCCCTTATTGAACCAATTTTTTTTAATATATCAGATAATTATAGTGAAGAGAATAAAATACTTACTTCCCGATATTTTTCTAATCTAGGAAACTTCAAATACCCAAGAATTATTTTTGAAGAAAATAACAAGTCACTATCATCTTCAATTTTTCTATTCCCAAGAGAAAGGTTTAGTCTTGGTTTTGATTTAGATTTTACACACTCAAACATTGAAGACTTCGGTATTTCTTTAGGCTCTAATTTAAACATTAGAAATATTTTTAAACGTACAGAAAATCTCTCAATCAACCTTAAAAATTCGATCGGTGCTTCTAAAGATATTTCAATTTTAGATGATTCATTCTTTAATCTTTTTGAATTAGGAGGAAATTTAAATCTACGAATACCTAGAGCTGTTTTACCTTTTAATTCCAATAAAATTATTAGAAAAGAGATGAACCCTGTAACAAATATAATTTTAGGAACAACCCTACAAAAAAATATTGGTCTTGATAAGCAATATTATAGTAGCATTTATGAGATTAATTGGAGCCCAAAAGTATATTCTAAAGTAAATTTTAAACTTCTAGACTTTGAGTATGTCAATAATCAAAATATCTCAAATTATTTTAATGTCTACAGAAATTCATATGATAAGCTAAATTATATTTCTTCATTGTACAATATTGATCAATCGATAATTGATGAAAATGGAGATTTATTAATTCCTGATGGTACAAATAAATTTATTCAGCAAGTTTTGTCTAAAGAAACTAGTCTAGAAACTGATAACGAATTTTTTAAAGATGTAAGTTCAATTTTAGAAAGAAAAGAAAGATTAACTGAAAATAATATTATTATTGGATCATCTTTAACTATTAACAGAAATACTCAAGAAAGTTTCCTGGATGAGGATTTCTCACAATTAAGAGTAAAGCTGGAAATGGTTGGTAACTTGTTTAATGAGATTTTAAAATTAAACAATACCAATTCTGATGGTAAAGTAGAAATTTCAAATATAATTCCGTCCCAGTATGCCAAAGCTGAAATTAATTACATTAAACATTTTTTACTAAATAGTGGAAATATTTTTGCTCTAAGAGCTTTTACAGGTGTTGCTCTTCCATATGGAAATTCAAACTATATACCTTTTTCTAGATCATATTATGCCGGAGGATCTAATGATAATAGAGCTTGGAAAGCATATAAATTAGGGCCAGGTAGCAGTAATAATATAAATGAATTTAATGAAGCAAACTTTAAAATTGCTTTCAATTTTGAATATAGATCTAGAATAAGTGGAAAACTTAATGGTGCATTGTTTATTGACATCGGTAATATTTGGAATTTAAATGATAATGTTGAAGACAAAGCAATGACTTTTGATAATCTTTCTGATTTAAAAGAACTAGCAGTAGGAACAGGGGTTGGATTAAGGTATGACTTTAACTTTTTTGTTTTAAGGCTTGATGTCGGATTTAAAGCACATAACCCGGCCCAAATTTTAGGTAAAAGATGGTTTAATGATTTCACATTAAAAAAAGCAGTCTATAATATTGGAATTAATTATCCATTTTAAATTAAGTTTAATACTTTTGACAAACTTTAATAAAATTCAAATTGGACAATAACTTTATATACGGAGAACAAAATCAAAAAATTTTTAGTATTGCTAAAGAGAAAAAATTTGCTATTCCAGCTGTAAATGTTTCGGGAACAAATACTATAAATCCAGTTCTAGAAACTGCATCACAAATTAATAGTCCTGTTATAATTCAATTTTCAAATGGAGGGTCTCAATTTATTGCAGGAAAAGGAATGCCTAATGACAATTTTAATGCTTCTATTTCAGGATCAATTTCTGGTGCATATCATATTCATGAAGTAATTAATAATTATGGAGCAAAAGTTATAATTCATACTGATCATTGCTCGAGAAAAATTCTTCCATGGATAGATGGACTTATTCATTATGGTAAAGAATTTTATAAAAGAAATGGATATCCATTATTTTCATCTCATATGATAGATCTTTCTGAGGAGCCTCTAGAGGAAAATATTGCTACTTGTAAAGAATATCTGAAGAAATTAACAGACCTTGATATGACACTTGAAATAGAACTTGGTGTAACAGGTGGTGAAGAAGATGGTGTTGATAATACTGACATTGATAGCTCAAAGTTATATACACAGCCTGAAGAAGTAGCATACGCGTACTCTGAATTAAGCTCAATAAGTGATAAATTTTTGATTGCAGCTGCTTTTGGAAATGTTCATGGAGTATACAAGCCAGGTAATGTTAAACTTACCCCTAAAATTTTAAAGAACTCTCAGGAATTTATTTCAAATAAGTTTAATTTACCTCATAATTCACTTGACTTTGTCTTTCACGGAGGATCAGGCTCTTCTTTGGAGGAAATTAGAGAAGCTATTGAGTATGGAGTTGTAAAAATGAATATTGACACTGATCTTCAATATGCCTTTACTGAAGGTATTAGAGATTATATGAATTCAAATTTAGAGTATTTAAAAAGCCAAATTGGAAATCCCGATGGTCATGATATTCCTAATAAAAAGTATTATGATCCCAGAGTATGGCTAAGAAAGGGTGAAGAAACGTTTAAAGCTAGATTAATTAAAGCTTTTGAAGATTTAAATAATATCAATACCTTAGATTAATATCTATTAGTATGAGTTGGTTCAAAAGAACAAACAAAAATATTAGTACAAAAACAGAGGAAAAAAAAGATATTCCAGCTGGTCTTTGGTATAAAACACCAAGTGGCAAAATTATTGATACAAAAGAGCTCTCAAAGAACCTATACGTAAGCCCTGAGGATGATTATCATGTCCATATTGGTAGTAAAGAGTACTTTGAGATACTCTTTGATAAAAATTACAAAGAGTTAAATGCTAGTATTGTGTCCATTGATTTTCTAAAATTCAAAGATCAAAAAAAATACTCTGACAGATTGAAAGATGCACAGGCTAAAACAAGTTTAAAAGATGCCATTAGGATAGGATACGGAAAATCTTTTGGAAAAAACATAGTTATAGCATGTATGGATTTCAAGTTTATAGGTGGTTCAATGGGATCTGTAGTTGGAGAAAAAATTTCTTTAGCAATCAGTTATGCTATAAAATATAAATGTCCTTTAGTTATAATTTCAAAATCAGGAGGTGCAAGAATGATGGAATCTGCGACATCATTGATGCAAATGGCAAAAACCTCTGCTATGTTGAATGATCTATCTGAAGCCAAATTACCATATATTTCGGTTTGTACTGATCCAACTACAGGGGGAACAACTGCTTCCTTTGCCATGTTAGGTGATATAAACATTGCAGAACCTAATGCTCTGGTTGCTTTTGCTGGTCCTCGGGTTGTAAAAGATACAACTGGTAAGGACCTGCCTGAGGGATTTCAAAAGAGTGAATTTCTTTTAGAAAAAGGATTTTTAGATTTTATNGTGCATAGAAAAGAATTGAAAAAGAAAATNAANTTNTACATAGATTTAATTCAAAATTCNCCTCTTCGTAANTATGAATAATAATTTACTTATTTAAATATAANCTACTATATTTGCGGCTCAAAAATAACTGAATGACAGTACTTAAGAAAAAAGATATTTTTAAAGAATTTGGTAAAAACATTAAAGATACCGGTTCTGCTGAAAGTCAAGTTGCACTTTTCTCGAAAAGAATAGATCATCTTTCTAATCATCTTAAAACTAATGCAAAGGATTTCAATACAGAGAAATCGCTTGTAAAAATGGTTGGTAAAAGAAGAAACTTACTTGAGTACTTAAAGAAAACAGATATAGAAAGATACCGTGATATAATTAAAAAACTTGGTATCAGAAAGTAAAATTTAGTTTGGTTGTCTAAATATTCACACAACAATTAATTTAAACCAAAACTAGATTATGAATCCAAAACCTTTATCAAAAACAATTGTTTTAAATGATGGACGTGAAATTATCATTGAAACAGGAAAACTAGCAAAACAAGCACATGGTTCTGTAGTAATAAAAATGGGAAACTGTATGCTGTTATCTACAGTAGTTTCCAATTATGGAGAGTCAACACTAGATTTTCTTCCTTTAACAGTAGATTATAGAGAGAAATTTGCTTCTGCTGGAAGATTTCCAGGCGGTTTTTTTAAAAGAGAGGCAAGACCGAGTAATGAAGAGATTTTAACAATGAGAATTGTTGACAGAGTACTAAGGCCTTTATTTCCTAAAGATTATTATAATGAAACCCAGGTTATGATTCAATTAATGTCTCACGATGAAGACGTAATGCCAGATGCATTAGTTGGTTTGGCTGCATCTGCTGCACTATCATTATCCGATATTCCATTTGATGGTCCTATTTCTGAAGTTAGAGTAGCAAGAATTGATGGAAATTTCTTAGTAAATCCATCAAAGGCTCAGCTCGTGGAATCTGATATAGATATGATGGTTGGTGCTAGTGAAGATTCAGTTGTTATGGTTGAAGGTGAATTTAATGAGATTTCTGAAGAGGAAATGACAGAGGCAATAAGATATGCTCATGAAGAGATTAAAGCCCAAATCAAGGCTCAAAAAGAGCTTGTTGAGCTTGTTGGAGTCAGTTCTGAAAAAAGAGAATATGATTCCGCTGAGGAAGACTTAGAGCTAGAAAATCAAATTATTGAAAAAACTTATCAAAAATGTTATGATATAGCAAAAAAAGGTCTTTCAAAAAATGAAAGAAGTGAACTTTTTTCAAATGTTAAACAAGAATTAGTCGAATCTTATGATGAAGAAACGTTTGAAGAAAATAAAGATCTTATTCTAAAATACTTTAGTAAATCACAAAAAAAAGCAGTTAGAGATTTAGTTCTTAATGAAGGCATAAGNCTTGATGGAAGAAAACCTGATAACATTAGAAATATTTGGACTGAAATCGATTACTTACCATCTACTCATGGATCTGCAGTCTTTACAAGAGGTGAAACNCAAGCTTTGGCATCAGTTACTCTTGGAACAAGCAGAGAAGCCAACGTAATTGATATGCCAACTGATCAATCTGAAGAGACCTTTTATTTACATTATAATTTTCCACCATTTTCAACTGGAGAAGCAAGACCATTGAGAGGAACTTCAAGAAGAGAAGTTGGTCATGGAAATCTTGCTCAAAGGGCTCTAAAAAAAGTTATGCCAACTGATTGTCCATATACAGTTAGAATTGTATCTGAAATTTTAGAATCTAATGGATCGTCCTCTATGGCTTCAGTCTGTGCGGGATCTCTTGCATTGATGGATGCTGGAATTAATATTAAAAGTAATGTTTCCGGTATAGCAATGGGTTTAATAACTGAGGGAGATAAATATGCTGTATTATCTGATATTTTAGGTGATGAAGATCATCTTGGAGATATGGACTTTAAAGTAACAGGTACTAAAGATGGAATCACTGCATGTCAAATGGATATCAAAATTAAAGGATTAAAATACGAGATTTTAATTGAAGCTCTTGGTCAAGCTAAGAATGGAAGATTGGATATATTGAATAAATTAGATGAAACAATAAATAATCCAAAAGATTCTGTTAAAGCTCATGCACCTAAAATGGTTAATCTTGAAATCAGCAAGGACTTTATTGGACTGGTAATAGGGCCAGGAGGTAAAAATATACAAGAACTTCAAAAGGATACTGAAACTACAATTGTAATAAATGAGAAAGATGAAATTGGTGTTATTGAAATTTTAGGGGTTGATCAAGAAAAGATTAATTATGCTATCGACAGAATTAAAAATCTAGTTTTTGAGCCTGTAATCAATGAAGTATATAATGTCAAAGTAATCAAGATTCTTGATTTCGGGGCAGTAGTTGAGTTTGTTCCTGGAAAAGAAGCTCTTTTACATGTATCTGAAATTGCATGGGAGAGAGTCAATAATGTAGCTGATTATTTAAACATTGGTGATCAAATCGAAATAAAATACCTTGGAATTGATCCTAGAACAAAAAAGTCTAAAATTTCCAGAAAAGTTTTACTTGAAAAAAATTCTTAAATTTTTTCAATTTGGAACAATTTTTGTGGCATTAATTAGTCTATGAGACAATTAAAAATAACAAAACAGGTAACCAATAGAGAAACTGCTTCTTTAGATAAATATCTTCAAGAGATAGGTAAGGTTGACCTTATTACTGCGGAGGAAGAAGTAGAATTAGCTCAAAGGATTAAAGCCGGAGATCAATTTGCACTAGAAAAACTTACTAANGCCAATTTAAGGTTTGTAGTATCTGTAGCTAAGCAATACCAAAATCAAGGATTAACACTTCCTGACCTTATTAATGAAGGTAATCTTGGTCTAATTAAGGCTGCCCAAAGATTTGATGAAACTAGAGGTTTTAAATTTATCTCATATGCTGTATGGTGGATTAGACAATCAATCCTNCAAGCTTTAGCTGAACAATCAAGAATTGTTAGATTACCATTAAATAAGATTGGTTCGATTAATAAAATAAATAAAACTTATGCGTTTCTAGAGCAAGCTCATGAGAGAGCACCTTCNGCAGAAGAAATTGCTAAAGAGCTTGATATGACTGTTAATGATGTAAAAGAATCTTTAAAAAATTCTGGGAGACATGTATCAATGGACGCACCTTTAGTTGAAGGTGAAGACTCAAACTTATATGATGTTTTAAATAGTGGAGAATCACCAAATCCTGACAGACAACTTCTTCATGAATCACTTAGAACTGAAATTGAAAGAGCACTGGATACATTAACCCCAAGAGAAGCTGATGTTGTAAGATTGTATTTTGGTCTTGGCAACCAACATGCTATGACTTTAGAAGAAATAGGTGAAACATTTGATTTGACTAGGGAAAGAGTTAGACAAATCAAAGAAAAAGCAATTAGAAGGTTAAAGCATACCTCTAGGAGCAAAATTCTGAAAACTTATCTTGGATAGTTAGGTNAGCCTGTTTATATCTTTTTCTAATTGATTTTCTGTATTATTTTTTAAAACTATATATTGGCAAATATGTCAGTAAAAGTTTCTCCCTCTATTCTTGCAGCAGATTTTGCTAATTTATCTTTAGAGTGTTCTAAAATAGATAAAAGCAATGCTGACTGGTTTCATTTAGATGTTATGGATGGACTGTTTGTTCCTAATATATCTTTTGGCATGCCAGTTGTGAAGACCATAAGACAACTAACTAAAAAGCCTTTAGATGTTCATCTTATGATCGTTGAGCCTGAAAAGTATGTAACTGAATTTATAAATCTTGGATCTGACATAATTACGGTTCACATAGAGGCAACAAATAATTTAAATCAAATCATTAATAAGATCCATGAATCTTCGCTAAAGGCTGGAATTGCTATAAATCCTGAAACTCCTATATCTGATTTAAAAGAATATATTGAAAAAGTTGATTTAATTTGCTTAATGGGAGTTAATCCTGGGTTTGCTGGTCAAAAATTTATTGAAACCACTATAGATAGACTCAAAGAATTGAAACAGTTAATTATTTATTATGGATCAAATGCTTTAATAGAAGTAGACGGAGGAGTAAATAAAGATAACTTTCAAAATCTTAAATCTAATGGAGCAGATGTTTTAGTTGCTGGAAGTTACATATTTAATTCAAATGACTATGATACAGCTATAAATACATTAAAATTATAGAATCTCATACCCAGATGACTAGTTCAGTTAAAATCTTTTTATACTCATTTCTTCTGATTTTATTTGCAAGATGTGATAATTCAATAATTTATAATAATGAAATATCTGACCAGAGTTCAACAGAAATAGAAGATGACAACAATAATAAAAATTTTATCTCACCAAATAATAAATCTTATTCTTTTTTAGCACTTGGGGATAGTTATACTGTTGGAGAAGGAGTTTTATATGAGGAAAGCTGGCCAAGTCAGTTTGTAGATTATGCATTGGAAAGAGGTATAGATTTTAAAAATCCTGAATTAATAGCTCAAACTGGTTGGAAGACTTATGACCTTCTAAATGCTATTAAATCTAGTAACTTATCCGTCAAATATGATTTTATATCTCTATTAATTGGTGTAAATAACCAATTTAACTCTAGACCATTGAGTGAGTTTGAAGATGATTTAAACGAAATACTTACAGAAATAAATTATTTAAAAAAAGGAAATTCAAAAGTTATTGTCATTTCAATTCCTGATTGGGGATATTCTCCATACGGATCAAGTTACGATAGAGAAAGAATATCAGATGAGATAGATCAGTTCAATATTATATTAAAAATTTTTTCAGAACAAAATAATTTAAATTTTGTGGATGTTACTCAAATATCCAGGTTAGCAATCAATCAGCCTAACTTAATTACAGAAGACAACCTACACCCAAGTGGATTGATGTACTTAGAATGGGTAAAAAAAATATATGAATCTTGGATAAACTAAAAGAATTAGCAAAAGAATTAGATTCGAAAGATAAACTAAATAAATTCAAAAGTGAGTTCATCTATCCAGATGATAAATTATATTTTGATGGCAACTCTCTTGGTATGCTTTCAAAACAAACTAAAGAAACTCTGAAAAAAGTCATAAATGATGAATGGGGACAAAATCTTATTTCAAGCTGGAATAATTCATGGATAAACCTACCTAATAAAGTTTCTAAAAAAATTTCAAAAATCTTAAATTCAAATGAAGCTGAAATATATGTTGGAGGATCTACTTCTTTAAATTTATATAAGTTGTTATTAAGCCTAATTAAAAGCAAAAACAGTATTATAAATATCTCTACCGACAATCTTAATTTTCCTTCGGATAAATATATCTGCGAGGGCATTTGTAATGACTACAATTTAAAATTTAACCTTTTAGAGTATGATAATTATTTACCAGATGTTGATTTGCTTGAGCAATTTATTAAAAACAATAAAGGCATAATTGTTCTATCACTAGTTACTTACAAATCTTCATACAGATATCCAGTAAAAAAAATAAATAGAATTTGTAAAGAAAATGATAGTATCGTTATTTGGGATTTAAGTCACGCAATTGGAGCTATAGATATTGATATGAAACTCAATGATATTGATTATGCAGTAGGTTGTACATATAAATATTTAAATGGAGGTCCAGGTTCACCAGCTTTTATATATACTAGAAATGAAAAACAGATAGGACTTAAGTCCCCAATAAAAGGGTGGTTTAGTCATAATGCACCATTTGATTTTTCAGAGACGTATATTCAGTCAGATACAATGGATAAATTTTCTAGCGGAACACCACATATTATTTCAATGTCTTCTTTGGAATCTTCTCTTGATATAACTATTAAAGCAACAACAAAAAAGTTAGAGGATAAGTCAGAGGATTTATTTGACTTCTTTACAGAAATTTTTGATGATCGATTAGTTAATTTAGGTTTTAAAATTATTACTCCTAAGAATAAATGTGATAGAGGTTCTCACATTTCATTAGTCCATGATGAATCTTGGAGAATAACAAAGTGTCTTACAAACCCAGAGAATGCTCAAGAAAAAAATATTATTGTAGATTTTAGACCACCTAACATAATT
>FUFK010046664.1_pt1 | contig 11648 bp, 13 predicted proteins | sample 1021851 | NCBI WGS metagenome assembly FUFK01 (sample SAMEA51879418, study PRJEB19060) | metagenome
CAACCAGTGGCGACCGAACCGCTCCACCGCCACCAGGCCATCGCCGAGCTGAAGCAGGCCGTGGGCAAACAGGGCGATTGCCAGGGGGATCAACGACCAGCACCGGCGGCAAGGCCCTGCCCCCAGCAACCAAGGCANCANNCCNAGCACNANCAGGGCAANCACCCACATCTTGGGGNNGNCCNGTGAGCAGTTGNGCNCCAGGCCAGTGGCTGATCCAGCTGGCCATGGTGATCACCAGGCCCGCCAACTGATGAACNGGCCACAGCAGCANGGGCAGCACAGCCGNAGGCCCCACGAGNACCAACANNGCCGAGAGCATGGCNAGCAGCGTGAGCGGCGCCAGCAGCGGGGCAACNAGNAGATTNGCAACCAGNGCATACAACGGCATGGCACCGAAATGGAGCAACTGCAGCGGCAGCGTCCAGAGCANGGCCGCCACAGGGATGGACAACGCTGCTGCCAGGCCCTGGCAGCGATCCGGCAACCACGCCTGAACAGCCTTCTCGAGGCGAGGAGCCGTAAGGATCAGCCCAGCGGTGGCCGCCGCACTGAGTTGAAAACCAATCGATAGGGCCCAGGCCGGGCGCAACAGCAACATGCCGCTGAGCGTCAGCACCAGCACCCCCACAGGACGGCTGTGATGACCTGCCTCACGAATCAGCAAGGCCATCGCAGCCATCAGCACCGCCCGCACCACCGATGGCTGGGCTCCGGCAAGGCAGAGAAACAGCAGCAGCGCCGTGGCCGCCAGGGGAAGCCGCAGGCCAGGAGGCCAGCGGCGGGCCAGCATCAGCACACTGCCGAGCAGTACGGAGAGGTGAAAACCCGATGCCGCCAGGGCATGGGACAAGCCGGCCATGCGGAACGCCGCTCGGATGTCTTCCGGGAGCTGCACCTGGGCGCTGCCCAGCACCAGAGCAGCCAGGAAACCGCCCCGCCGCGGCCCCACGGCCTGTTGCAGCCGTTGANCAACATCGCGCCGCAGATCAGCCAACGGCGTCCATGGACGCTGCAGCACTTCGATGCTCTCGACACGCAGCTGACTCCAACTGCCTTGGCGGGCCAAACGTTCTGCCGATCCCGGCAACAGCGGGTGTACCGCTGGCAGCGGACGCCTCAACACCCCCGTGGCCTGGACACGCCAGCCCTGCAGCAGGGGTGCAGGGCACTCAGGCAACTGCAGCTCGGTTCGCCCGTCGACCCGACGAGCATCGATCCGATACAGCTCCAACAGACCGGAACACCCCGAGGGAAAACGGCGCACATCGGCAAGCAAGCGCCCGCTGATCGCCACGGCCGCCGGTGGCGTCTGGATCAGGCGAGATGGATCGGNTCGGCTCGGCGTCGGCGCCCCCCACAGCACCCCTCGAAGCACAAGGAGCGCCAGGAGACAGAGGGCAATGGCATCAGCAGAACGACGTCGACGCAGAAACCATCAGGCCGCTGTCTCGAGAGTTCCCCCTTTCAAGAGCGGGAAACCAAGGGCCTCCCGTTCCGCCAGCCAGGCCTCGGCCACCTTGCGGGCCAGGTTGCGGATCCGACCGATGGTGGCGGTGCGCTCCGTCACGGAAATCACGCCACGGGCCTCCAGCAGGTTGAAGGTGTGGCTGCACTTCAGAACGAAATCCAAGGCCGGTGCCGGCAGCTGCTTCTCGATCAGATCTGCCGCTTCCGCTTCATAGATGGCGAACAACTGCTTGAGCCGCTCGGGATTGGAGGCCTCAAAGTTGAAGTGGCACTGCCCCTTTTCAAACGGCAGCCAGATCTCGCCATAACTGCGCTCGCTGTTCCAGCTGAGGTCCCAGATGCTTTCCACGTCTTGGAGATACATCGCCAGCCGCTCGAGCCCGTAGGTGATCTCAATCGAAACGGGCTTGCAATCGATGCCGCCGCATTGCTGGAAATAGGTGAACTGGGTCACCTCCATGCCGTCGAGCCACACTTCCCAGCCCACACCCCAGGCGCCGAGGGTTGGGGACTCCCAGTTGTCTTCGACGAAACGGATGTCGTGGTCAGCGGCCTTGATGCCCANCGCCTCCANTGACGCCAGGTAGGTCTCCTGGATGCCATCTGGGGATGGCTTGATCAGCACCTGGTACTGGAAATAGTGCTGGGCCCGGTTGGGGTTGTCGCCATAACGGCCNTCGGTGGGGCGACGGCAGGGTTCGGGATAGGCCACGGCCCAGGGCTCCGGGCCAATGGCCCGGAGCACCGTGTGGGGGCTCATGGTGCCGGCACCCTTTTCGGTGTCGTAGGGCTGCAGCAACAGACATCCCTGGTCTGCCCAGAACCGGTTGAGCGTGCTGATGATGTCCTGAAAATGCACTGGGCCGGGGCGTCCTGGGTTCCGATTCTGCCCAGTGGCCGGTCAGCCCTCCAAAGCCAGGCAACGGTGCAGGTGCGCGATGGCGTGATGGCGATGCGGATTGTTGCCGCTGGGACCAATCATTCCGAGCCAGAAACTGCCATCCCCCTGAAAGACCAGGACGGGCTTTGCACCGCCCTTGCCATGGCAATCCAGCAAGGACATGCACAGCTTTTCAGCGACCTCAGGGCCCTTGGGGCGCTGGCGCAGGCGACGCAACAGTGGATCCACCTGCGAGAAGGAGACGAAACAGGCGCGGTCGGAGTCGGTGATCAGGATCAGGCCATCCAGCCACTGCACTTCCTGAAGCAGCTCTTCAATGCGGGGCAGCAGCTTCGGCAGCGGAAACGCCAAACCGGAACCTCCCCCTTAACGTTCTCTTCAGCTTTCCTACGTCAGCAGCGGGGTGTGTCGCAAGCGACGCAGGNGAAGATTCATGCCCTAAGGATCAAAACGCCCATCTGCCCGGCCACGAGCGAGCGGTGGTTCGCTTCGGCAAATCCCGCCTGCCGTGCCAGCCGCTCCTGTTCAGGCCCCGCAGGAAAGCGCTCCAGGCTTTTCTCCAGGTAGGCGTATTCCTCCCGTAAGCCCACAGAGGCGGCAGCGGGCACCACCAGGCGACGCAGATAGAAGCGCTGAAAGGCAGCCGCCGCGCCGCTTTGGGGCAGACGGTTGAAGTCCAGCACCCCGGCACGCCCGCCGGGCTTCAACAGCCGGCGCAGTTCCTTCAGCCCCTGCAGGGGGTCCGCNAGATTGCGCAATCCATAGGCCATCACCGCACCATCCACGCAGGCACTGGGCAGTCCGGTGTCGAGAGCATCCCCTTGCTGGAAGGTCACCGGTAACCAAGGCTGCTGCTGCTGGCGCTGGCGGGCGCGCTCAAGCGGAGCAGCGGCGGCATCCAGACCGGTCACCGCACCAGCGGGGCGAACACATCGCCCCAGTTCCAAGGCCAGGTCCCCCGTTCCGCAGCACAGATCCAGCCAATGCTCGCCAGCCACCGGCTTGAGGGCGCGCACCAACTGACGTTTCCACTGGCGATGCAACCCGAAACTGAGCACATCGTTGAGGCGGTCGTAGCGGGGAGCGACAGCGTCAAACAGCTGTTCCACCGCCGCGGGATCACCAGGCTTCATGGACGGATCGTCAGGCCACGGGANAGCAGATCTTGCTTGATCTGTTCCACGGTGAGAACACCGTCGTGCAGCAACGAGGCCAGCAAGGCTGCGGAAGCATGGCCNCCCTCGGNGCCCACGTCCAACGCCTCAGCGATGTGATCCAGGCAACCCGCACCACCGGAGGCGATCACCGGGATGGGGACCGCATCGGCCACGGCCCNGGTNAGGGCGAGGTCGTAACCAGCCTGGGTGCCATCACCATCCATGGAGGTGAGCAGGATCTCTCCAGCCCCGAGGCCAGCCACCCGCTGGGCCCACTCCACAACATCGAGGCCNGTGTTCTCGCGGCCTCCCTTNACGTACACATCCCAGCCGCCGGCATCGCGCCGACGGGCATCAATGGCCACGACGATGCACTGGCAGCCGAACTGTTCGGCTCCCTCCCGCACCAGCTCAGGCCGCCGCACCGCCGAGGAGTTGAGACTCACCTTGTCGGCACCGGCCCGCAACAACTCGGTGATTCCCTCAACGGTGCTGATCCCACCGCCAACCGTGAAAGGAATCGTGACCGATTCAGCTGTGCGACGCACCATGTCGATCAGGGTGCCGCGCCCCTCATGGCTGGCTGCGATGTCGAGGAAAACGAGTTCATCCGCCCCTGCCCGGCTGTAACGGCAAGCCAGCTCCACTGGATCGCCGGCATCGCGCAGGCCAACGAAATTGACACCTTTCACCACCCGTCCCCGGGCGACATCCAGGCAAGGAATCAGACGCAGAGCAACCATCGATTCGGCGCAAAAGCGACTGTTAGGGTTGCGCCACTCTCCAAGCCTCGCAGGCCATGTCCCAGGCTGACGCCATTTCGATCGGCTCCAAGGTTCGCGTGACCCGCGTGCGTGATCGCATTCCCCAGGCCATGGTTGACCTTCTGAAGAAGGACGCCAACGGCACGGTGAAGGATTTCCGNACNGTCGACGGNAAAGGAATCGGTGTGGTTGTTGAGCTCAGCGATGGCTCCACCAGCTGGTTCTTCGAAGACGAAATCGCCGCCGCCTGAGGACTGTCTCTGTGAGCGACGCGCGTCAGCTGCTTGGGATGAAAGGTGCCTCAGGCACCACCAACATCTGGAAGCTGCGGCTGCAGCTGATGAAACCGGTCACCTGGATCCCCTTGATCTGGGGNGTNNTCTGTGGTGCNGCAGCCAGCGGNANNTACGAGTGGCGTNTGGANCACGTGCTCGCGGCCTTCGCCTGCATGTTGATGAGCGGCCCCTTGCTGGCGGGCTTCACCCAGACCATCAACGACTACTACGACCGCGAGATCGACGCGATTAACGAGCCGTATCGGCCAATCCCGTCGGGAGCGATTCCACTGGGCCAGGTGAAGCTGCAGATCTGGGTGCTGCTGCTCGCCGGTTTGGGCGTGTCCTACGGACTCGACCGNTGGGCCGGCCACACCACGCCTGTGGTGTTTCTGCTGGCATTGGGTGGCTCGTTTGTGAGCTACATCTATTCAGCACCTCCGCTGAAGCTGAAGCAGAACGGTTGGCTGGGGAACTACGCCCTCGGCGCCAGCTACATCGCCCTGCCCTGGTGGGCCGGCCAGGCCCTGTTTGGGCAGCTGACCTGGGGCACTGCACTGCTCACCCTGGCCTACAGCCTTGCGGGCCTTGGCATCGCTGTCGTCAACGACTTCAAGAGCGTTGAGGGCGACCGTGAACTCGGGCTTCAGTCGTTGCCGGTGGTGTTCGGCATCAAACGCGCCAGTTGGATCAGCGCCGCGATGATCGATGTTTTTCAGCTGGCGATGGTTGCCGTCCTGATCGGGATCGGCCAGCATTTCGCAGCGGTTCTGCTGGTTCTCTTGATCGTTCCCCAGATCACCTTCCAGGACATCTGGTTGCTGAGAGACCCCGTGGCCTTTGACGTGAAATATCAGGCCAGTGCCCAGCCCTTCCTGGTGCTCGGCATGCTGGTGACCGCTCTGGCCGTGGGCCATAGCCCCTTGACCCAGGTGATGTGAACCGTTCCCGCCTGCACTGGGCACTGATNGCTGGCACAGCAGCTGCAGTGGGCGTGGGCGCTGCTNTAAGCATGCGCGCCCTGACGGAACTGGTGGATGCCACGCTGCCGGATGCCCGAGGGATTGCCAGTTTCAATCGGCCGGGAACGATCACCCTGCTCTCCACCAACGGCAAGGTGATCCAGAAGCTGGGGCCAGCCACGCGGGAGAAGGTGAANCCCGGTGCGATGCCGCCAACGGTGGCTGAGGCTTTCATCGCCGCCGAAGACCGTCGCTTCTANCAGCACGACGGTGTGGATGGCTGGGGCATCGCCAGGGCCATCGTCACCAATGTCCGCCAAGGNGCGGTTCGGGAAGGGGCAAGCACCATCACCCAGCAGCTGGCTCGAACCGTCTTTTTGAGCCAAGACCGCACCATCACCCGCAAACTCAAGGAAGCGGCTCTGGCCATGAAGCTGGAGCGCCAGCTGAGCAAGCAGCAGATCCTCGAGCAGTACCTCAACTACGTCTACCTGGGCTCCGGCGCCTATGGCGTTGCCGATGCGGCCTGGATCTACTTCTCCAAAACCCCGGAGCAGCTCACGGTTCCTGAAGCAGCCATGATCGCTGGGCTGCCGCCAGCNCCATCGATTTATTCACCCCTGGTGAACCCNGATCTGGCCAAGGAACAGCGCTCGATCGTTCTGGACCGCATGGCCCAGGCCGGATTCATCTCCGCCAGCGAGGCAGAGCGCGGTCGCAACAGCCCCCTCGGCCTGAAGCCCGCAACACCCAAGTACTTCAACAGTTCAGCGCCTTANTTCACCACCTGGATTGCCCAGGAGCTGCCCAAATTCTTGACGCCAGAACAACTGGAGGTGGGCGGGGTCAAGGTGCGCACCAGCCTNAATCTCGACTGGCAGAAGAAGGCTCAGCAGGTGATTCGAGCCAATGCCCCCTTCGACACCGAAGGCGCGATGGTTTCGATCGATCCCGGCAACGGACTGGTGCGGGTGATGGTGGGCGGCAAGGATTTCTCCAAGAGCCAGTTCAACCGCACCATCCTGGCGCTGCGCTCTCCGGGCTCCACCTTCAAGCTGTTTCCCTACGCCGCGGCCATTGATCGGGGCATGAAGCCCGAAACCAAAGTGTTTGATGCCAAGCGGTGCTGGAACGGCTACTGCCCAAAAAACTTTGGCAACAAGTACTACGGCAACATCTCCCTGGCCGATGCCCTGAAGAACTCACTCAACACGGTGGCGGTTCAACTGCAGGACATCGTTGGATTTGATGCCGTCATTGAGGTTGCCAACAACTTCAACATCGGCACCGATCGGCCTCTCGGCAAGTACTACCCCATGGCCATCGGGGCCTACGAGCAAACCATCCTCGACATGACCGCCGCCTATGCCGGCATGGCCAACCGCGGCGTGTTCTTCTCACCCAGCCCCTTTGAGGAAATCCGAGGACCGAAGAATGAGCTGCTTTGGAGCCGGCGCCTGAGCGACAACCGAGGCAAGCGAGCGATTGATAGTGATGTGGCGGACACCATGAACTGGATGCTGCAGCGGGTGGTGACCGGCGGCACCGGCATCGCCGCCAAACTCGATGATCGCCAGGTGGCAGGCAAAACGGGAACGTCAGAGAACACCCGTGATCTCTGGTTCATCGGCTCGATTCCTCAGCTCACAACAGGCGTCTGGTTCGGATACGACGACGACCGCGCCACCAAGAGCACCAGCGGCGAGGCGGCATGGGCTTGGAAACAGTTCATGCTCCAGATCAAGGACGAGATCCCCGTCCGNAACTTCCCCGACAAACCCAAGCTGAAACGCAAAGTGCGCTTGGCTGTCGACCCGAAAACGATCGCCAAGCCACCGAAGACCAAACCAGAGCAGGAGAAGGGGAATGGCAGCGGCGATCCTGATGGAGCTCAACCGACGGGGCAGACCGGCCTGCCCGATCTCACGCCCTTGGCGCCTCCGCCTCGCCAGACCCCCTATCTCTGGAGAGATAGCTCGCCAGGCAGGAGCGTTGATCGCCAGGGACGTCGCTGGAACCGGGATTGATCCAAGGCCTTAAGCCCGCTTCAGCACAGCCGAATAGAAGCCATCTCCTCCGCTGGCTTGATCCGGCCAGAGCTGGCTCTCCTGCTCCAGGCAGAGCGATGGATGTCGCTTCAACAACGCCTGGATCTGTTGCTGATTTTCATCGGGATGAATGGTGCAGGTGGCGTACACCAACACGCCTTGGGGAGCCAACAACGGCACAAGCCCNTCCAGGAGAGCTTGTTGTTGGGGCAAAAGACCACGAATGGATTGGGGCGTCACCCGCCAACGGGCATCGGGGTGACGGGCCAGGGTTCCCAGCCCTGAGCAGGGGGCATCGATCAGGATCCGCTGAAAGGATTCACGCCATTGGGGGCGCTGCTCCAAAAGATTGGCAGCATCCGCAGCCAGGGCATTGATGGAGGCGAGGCCAAGCCGGGCGGCATTGGCCGCAACGCGCTTCAGCCGTCCGGCTGAACGGTCCACAGCCCAGATCTCCGCCTGATCTCCCACCAACTCCGCCANATGGGTGGCTTTGCCCCCCGGAGCCGCNCAGGCATCCANGATGCGATCTCCCGGCTGGGGATCGAGCAGAGGTGCAATCGATTGCGCCGAACAATCCTGCACACACCAATGGCCCTCGGCATAACCAGGCCAGTGGCGCAGATCGCCGCTGTGGCCTGAGATGCGCAGGCCGTCGGGACAACCAACGATGGGCTCGCTGTTGATGCCAGCGGCAGCCAGATCCTTCTGCACCTGCGAAGGGCTCGATCGCAACCGGTTCACCCGCAAATCCAGGTCCGGCACACGGTTGCAGGCGCTGGCCACCGCCGCGGCCCCCTCCGCCTCGCGCCATTCGATCAACAACTGGGTGAACCAATCCGGCAGGGAATGGGCCTGGGCGAGCTGAGCCGGCAAATCGTTGGGCAATGGCAGGGTTTCGCCGGCCTCNCGCGCCCGCAGCGCCGCCCGCAGAACCCCATTCACCACAGGGGCCAGTCGGGCCAATCCCTTGCTGGTTTTGGCCAANTCCACAGCGGTGTTCACCGCTGCTGAATCTGGAATCCGCTCCATCAACAGCAGTTGATAGAGCCCCACATGCAACAGCCAGCGCAGCTTGGGCGGTTGCTTCGCGGCCGGCACCTTGCCCAACCGATCCAACCAGGCATCGAGAGTGCGCCGTTGGCGGATCGCGCCATAGGCCAGCTCGGTCACCAATCCCCGATCCGAAGGCTTGAGGTCCCGCTCCCGCAGCACCCGCTCCAGCGCCACATCGGCATAGGCCCCAGCCGCAACCGCCTGCAACACATCCCAGGCGAGACGGCGCGGCAGCAGTCCAATCGGAGCCGAATCAGACAAGAGCGACACGCATCAGTCCCCAGCATGGGCGTCCGGGTGCCAGAGGAACTGACGCAGCGGCAAGCGTCCTTCCTCATCCACCGGAATGCCCTCAGCCAGCAGAAGATCCCGCTGGATCCAGTCACTGCCCTCACGGCTGAGGCTCATCGAAATCCGGCCCTGAGCGTTCACCACGCGGTGCCAGGGAACGCTGGACGGGAGCTTGAGCCGCCGCAAGGCCCAACCCACCTGACGCGCACAACCAAAGGCACCGATCAAATCAGCGATCTGGCCGTAGGTCGCCAACCGACCGTAGGGAATACGGGCCACCTGGCTCCAGACACGCTGATCAAACGTGCCGCCGGAGACGTACGGTTCAACGGAGGGATCCTTGGGCGGGATCTGGATGGCCACGGAAGCGCTGACTTCTTGATTGTCGTTCCAGACCCCAAAGCATGGAAGGACCCCACCTGTTGCTCTCTCCCGACTGACCGCCCATGCCCCTGCTGCCGCGACGGTTTGAGCGGCTGAAATCCGTGCTCAACCACCGCATGGCGGATCTCACGGTGCTGCTCGAACACGTGGAGAAACCGCACAACCTCTCCGCCATCCTGCGCAGCTGTGATGCCGTCGGGGCGCTGGAGGCCCACGCGGTGAGTTTTGACGGGCGACCACGCACGTTCAACAGCACGGCCCAGGGCAGCCAGAAATGGGTGCCTCTGCACGACCATCCCGACACCGAAACAGCCATCCGCCATCTCAAAGCGAAAGGGTTCCGGCTCTACGGAACCCATCTCGGGGTGGATGCCAAGGACTACCGGGAGTGCGACTTCACCGGCCCCACCGCCTTCGTGCTCGGGGCCGAGAAATGGGGGCTGACCGATCAGGCCCGGGACCTGATGGATGAAGCGCTGTTCATCCCGATGCGCGGCATGGTGCANTCCCTGAACGTGTCGGTCGCCACCGCAACCCTGCTGTTTGAAGCGCTGCGCCAACGCCAGGTGGCCGGACTGGCTCCAACCCAGGGCGAAGGCCTGAAGCCAGAGCAATACCAGCAGTTGCTGTTTGAGTGGTCCTACCCCGAGGTGGCCCGCTGGTGCCGGGAGCAGGAACGGCCATACCCCGCCTTGAGTGAGGAAGGAGAGCTGATGGAGGAGTTGCCGCGAACTGTGAAGCTGCGCTGCTGATCCAAGGGAAGACTTGTATCTCCGTGAACCCTGGGCCATAACCAAAGCAGCGGATTGTCAGCAATGGACAACAAACAGCTGCACCAGTACGCGGTCACCTACCACTGCGGCAACGAATGGGGCGAAGAAATGCTCCAGTCCGACGATCTCAGCCATGCCGTGGAAGCGGCCCACGCCATCTTCCCCAGCTCCTGCCGGATTTCGATCCGTGAGGTGAAGGCACCGAAACCAGCCTGAGATCACCGCGGTCGCCGCGGCACTCCAGGCAACTGAACCGCGGCGATCAACACCGCCGTTTCCAGCAGCAGATTTCGGCTGACCAGCACCACCACCAACATCAAGGTGGTGGCCAGGATCCGCTCGAGCAAGGCGATCACGTCATCGGTGCTGTCGCAGCTNTTTTTCCAGAGCAGCGCGGCCATGCTCAGCAACAGCAAGCTGATCCACCAGGCCATCACACCCGTGCCGATGGGATCAGTCTGACGCGGGTCGGGCTTCTGCGCCGCTCACCCAGGCCTCAATGCCTTCCCCAAGGAAGGACAGCCCCAGCACCAGCACAAACATCGCCAAGCCAGGGAACAGCGCGGTCCACCACACCCCTGTGGGCACTGCGGCAAGAGCCAGGTTGAGATCACCACCCCATTCAGGCACGGTCTCCGGCAGACCCAGGCCGAGAAATCCCAATCCGCCCAGCACCAGCACTGCATCGGCGGCATTGAGGGTGAGCAGCACCGGCACGGAGGTGATCACGTTGCGGAACAGGTAGCGCCGCAGGATCCAGAGCGGCCCCGCCCCGAGGCTCTGGGCGGCCTCCACAAACAGCTCGCTCTTCACCTGGGCGGTTTGNTTGCGCACCACGCGGAAATACTGCGGCACGTACACCACACAAAGGGCGGCGGCGGCATTGGGAATGCCCTTGCCCAGCAGAAAGGCCAANACCACCGAAAGCAACAACACCGGCAGNGTGTANAGCGTGTCCATCAGCANCACCATCAGGCGATCGACAGCNCCGCCGAAATAACCACTCACCATGCCCAGGGGCACACCCACCAGCAGGGCCACACCCACCGCCAGCAACACCACCTGAAGCGCCACTCCACTGCCGGCCATGGTGCGCACACACACATCCCGGCCGAGCCGGTCGGTGCCGCACCAATGGGTCCAGCTGGGAGCGGAATAGATCGGGTTCTCCAGGCCGGCATTGGCGTCCGGAAGGACGCCAGCACTCACCAACAACGGCGTGATCAAGGCCACCAGCAGGTAGATCCCCACAATCACCAGGCCCCAGCGGGCCATGCGGGTGGAGAGGCTGCGGGTCACGGGCAGGTTGGCCTCAGGCAGATGCATTGTCTCCCGAACCGCGGAAGAATGAAGCCATGGCGTCTCGCTACCGCTGGCGACAACAGCTGCTGGGCAGCCTGCAAGGCCAGCTGCAGCTGGCCACCTATNTGGTGGTCTTCCTCGGCTTCACCGGGGCCTCATCGGTGGGGCTGTTGATCGGTCAGCGCAATCTGCTGGCCAACGACCAGCAGTTGGCCCGCCAAAGCATCGCGCTCTGCGACAAAGCCATCCGTGGCCTGCAAGACGA
>FUFK010047067.1_pt1 | contig 11648 bp, 6 predicted proteins | sample 1021851 | NCBI WGS metagenome assembly FUFK01 (sample SAMEA51879418, study PRJEB19060) | metagenome
ATTAACTTTGCTTTTTGAAGGCCTTTGTGTTCAAGACCTAAACCATCAGCNATTTCACGAAGATCTGCTACTGGTTTTGATTGTAATTGTGACCTTGCGGACATATTTCTCCTAATTTCAAAACATTCATGGTTTGGAATGGTTTGTGAATTGTGTTTGTCTGAAAGACATTCTCATTATATACATAGCAATTTTAAATTAACAACATTTAAATTTTTTTTAAGCTGAACAAGTATTAATGTAACCGGTTAAATACTCTTGTTCACTTGAATCTAATTCACCTGCTGTTCTGTAGTGATTGTATGCACCACCATAATAACGTACAAGTGCATCAACTAAGTATTCTTCCCCTCCAAAAAAATCTCGTGCATCTTGTCGATATAAAGTTGTTGAATCTTTTGGACAGTTTCTAGTTGAATATGTAAATGCATGAAGTGATTCATGAAGTAAAACATCATAGGAAACTGCAGCTGAAAAAGCTCTATCCGATATCCAAATAGAAAGTGTCCATTCTGCATTTTTGGTTCCATCTGAGCTTGTTCCGCTTGGATCCCATACTCCATAAGGACACCTCCCAACAAGTGAAGCCCCATATTGATGACAACCATTAATAACACTTATATTGTTTGTTTCGATTATTTGTAACAGTAATGGAGGTAATTGTTTGACTAGTTCATCCAAGGTAGTTTGATTTGTGCCTTCGAATCCTGCGTATTCTGCAAATGGACCTGTGTAAACCGTTGTGGTTGTAGTTGTAGTTGAAGTCGTAGTTGTTGAAGTTGTAGATGTTGTAGATGTAGATGTTGTAGTTGTTGAAGTTGTTGAAGGTGGAACAGTGGTTGTAGTTGAGGATGTAGTAGTNGTTGGCTCAAGNGTTGTTGTAGAAGTATCAATGACTTGAATTTCTTCTTCTTGTTCAAGTACAATTGTCTCTTCTTCTTGATTAAAGTTTATTACAACTAAAGAAACAATTAATAACANAAGAATAAATGANTTTATATATCTGTTGTTCATCTTCTAGCCTTTACTTTTATAAATAAACCTAAAATCAANATTGTCAAAATGTATCCAATTAGGCCAATAGCAAAGGTTAAAGAAAATGAACCCATACTCAATAAATCTTGTTGCATGTTGGCAAATTCACTATCTGGAGGAACAATAAGAATTCTTATAAACAACCANAAGCCCAATATAAAACTTAAAAGTGGAAAAATTTTAAAAACACCTTTGGAGTCAGAAAGAGATTCGAATAACTCGTTTCCACCCCCNGGCAGTGACTTAAATAAAACTCCCTCTAAACACATCAAGTAGCTAAGTGCTGCAACTGCTGTCAGTACTGTTGAATCTTTAATAAGAGGTATAGATGTTAAATAGAAGAAACCAAAACCTGCAAGACTTAAAGCAATTGTTGAGTAAAATTTTGGTGATAGTTTTGCTATATTCCTTCTTCCGGTGATGTACGCAGATGCAAAAAACCCAAATATAAAACCAATTGGCATTTCAAAATAAATAAAAGCAAGAGTAGAAATTCCGGCAAAAAATATTGCTTGCGGGGCCCATTTAATTCTTACTTTTTGTTTAAAAACTTTATTTTCAATTAAACCCTCTGTTCCCTCATAAAACAAAGTAACTGCGATTAATCCTACGAGTGCAGCAATAAATATTGCTAAATTTTCAAGATCTAGAGATAAATCTGCCCCTTCCTCAACAAAACCTATTAAAAATGCAGTTGAAAAAAGTACAAAAAGAACTTTAACTAAAGTAACAAACTTCTTTGAACCACGAATGTTCCTATCTCTGGCAAACCATCGAATGTTATTCGTTGAAATAATTTTGTTAAACCATTCCTGCAAGAGCAATACAATATAAAATAAAAAAATTATTCCTGTTGAGATAATTACAGCAATACTATTTTTTTCTTGATCTGTCAGATCTACATCCTCAAATAAAGGAATAGAAGTAATCAATTCATTTGTTATTTCAATGTTCAAAAATTCAGTTTCCTCGATGAGGGGTGGTGGAAGAGTTGTTGTTGTGGTAGAGGTGGTAGTAGTTGTTGAAGTTGTTGTTGGTGGTGGGATTATTTTTAATAATTTTTGATTTATATATTCCATCTCAATAATTTTTTTACATTGCTCTGCTGGACAATCAGGTCCTGTAATATCTTCAAAATCTGTAACAAAAACACGAAGTGTTACCCTTACATAATCTGGATAGCAACAAAGCTCAAGTTGGCCATCTGGGCTGTCTATTTGAATTGTTTCAAGATTATTGTCATGAGAAATTTGAAGGACAATATCATCATAGATTTCAAAATCTACTGACCATTCGATCAATATTTTTTCATTATCTAATCTTTTTAAGTCGAGCTTAATATTTTCAGTATCCAAAGTTGGATTAAAAAATGAGCCATTAAAAAAAACGAGGAATGACAAAAATATTAGACTTTTTTTCATGGACTACTTTTGGATTCTAGTTGCCTTTTCAAAAATTTTATTTATATTCTCAACATACCATTCATCTGTATATTTTGACCAGACCGGATAGCCTGGGTCATAACGTAACCACAGAAATGTACATCCATTGAATAACTGGAATATATCATCCGCAAGATCATCAGCAGATTCCGGATCATAATTTTTGCATAAAGATTTAAGAACATCATAAGGTTCTCCCTGTATCCATTTACCCGATGCCTGAATATCTCTTACTTCAAACCAAGCAAACCTAATAGCATTGCCTAGTTCTACAACTTTATTAGCGATTGTATCTAAAAACATAACTATTGCACTACTTGGCTCAGGTGAAGTTTCTAAAAATGCACGCAACTCATCTGCTACATCTTTAAATCCTAATTGAAATAAAGAACCGTAAATATCTAATTTGTTCTCTGGAAAATGATTGTAAGCAGTTGCCACAGAAACTCCAGCATGCTTAGCGACTTGGGAGACTGAAATCTTATCAGGAGAAATGAGTGGGTTATTAAATAATTCTACCGCACTTTCTATCAGCCTCTTATGAACATCATCATAAGTTCTTTGTGCCCGAAGTAATCTTCCATCTTGTTTTTTTAATGGTTCAATACTCATTTAATTTCCACTTTCAATCTTGGTAAGAATTCCGGAAACAACGAGTCTTTCTCTCGCTGAGTACCTTGGATGACAAGTTGTCAATGTTAACCTGTCATCACCTCTATTAAATAGAACATAATCACCAGTGTTGGCATCAACCACTTCAATATCATCTACAATGTAATAATATTTATTTGATCCTACTGTAAGAAAAATCTCATCACCAATTTCAACTAAATCTAATCGACTGAAAGGTGCTCCATATGTTGTTCTGTGGCCAGCAATTCCTACATTTCCACCTGAACCGGGTAGCTTTGTTCCAAGATAGTGACCTGGACCAAACTGTAAACTTAATTCATCAGTGCCTGAAACAACATATTGATTTACATTTATATCTGGTATTTCAAGTAGGCCAAATATTGTTGGTTGAAATTCTTCAATCTTTGCACTTTGATCTATCACTGTTAATTCTTGTAGTGTTTCAAAAACAGGGTTATCACTTTGAAATAATCTTAAAGGATTTGTAAAAATTTCACTTTGATTAACTTCCTTTACTTCCTCACCAAGATAAATTTTTTCAAGATAGGCTTGAGCATTGTCTTGTTGAACATTTGATAAAAACATCTGCTGTGTTGCATAGATTCCAAAACCCATCCCAATAAATATCGATAACACTGCAAGACTAAGAGCGGGCCTCTTCATTTTTTTTCTGTCATAAAATTTTCTCTTAATCTTTTTTGTATCTTTTTTTGGAACAAATACATTTTTCTTTAAGGTCTTTGAATCTAATTCTTCACCTGAATAGATAATCTGAAAATTATTTGAAATTAAACTTAAACGTTCTTCTAAAATATCTTTTGTAAGCTCTCGATTTTCCTTCTCACAAATAGATCTTATATTTTCTACTGCTACCAAAGTGTACTGAAGCTCACTATCAAGGGCTTGGATTTCAGATTGATAAGTAGTAAAACTTTTAGCATATGGAGCAAATTTATTAATATCGATATTTATTTCAACTTTTTCTTGGATTTGTTTTTCTATTTTTGTTTTTACTTTGAAAGCATGCTTGTAAANGTCTTCTAAGGAGATCTCACTTTCCATGAGTTTTCTTTTTCGAGAAGATGTAAAGAGAAACAATCCACCAATTAAAAATACTGAGCCGCTTATAACAATGTAATCTAAATTAATACCCGTTGCTGCAAGGTTTATGCTGTCTTCACGGTAAATGTATGTAACATTATAACTACCGTCTGTAAAGTATATATCGTCGTCACTATCATCCCATTCTAGAAAATCATTACCTGTTTCATCTGTAAGTGGTCCTTCACATACATCCCCTTCTTCAAGAATCATATCTTCACAAAAGTCTTCTATAAATGGATCTGTTGGATCTAATGGATCTGTTGGATCAGTTGGATCTGTTGGATCTGTTGGATCTGTTGGATCTGTTGGATCTATAAGATCTATAAGATCTTCTGTACAAAGAAAAAGTTCAATTATATTACTTGGGGTACAAACTTCTTCACCTGTTGGACCAGTTGGATCAGTTGGATCTGTTGGATCTGTTGGATCTGTTGGATCTGTTGGATCTGTTGGATCNGTTGGANCAGTTGGATCNGTTGGATCAGTTGTTGTAGTTGTTGGACAATTAACTGTAAAGTCNGGGCCCCAACGTTTCCAACCTCCTGAAAAAGAATTAGAAGTTGTGGAGGTTTTGTATCTCCATCTAACATTTTGTCCATTTGGAACATTAACAGAGGCCTTTTCTGAGCTATCTGGTGCAACAGATTGATTAGCAACGAGTGTAGACCATTTTGATCCACCATCTAGAGAGTACTGAACCAAGAAATAAGCATTTGCATTTGCAGAGCCTGAGTTTTTCATATTGAAGTGTGTGAGTTTTGCACCTCCAGAACAAGCATTTCGTGTATTAGANACAGAAGGATCAATAATTTTANTTAATGGTGGATNAGTTGTTGTAGTTGTTGGCAATGTTGTAGTTGTTGTTGTACTTTCATCTANACANTCCAATACTTTTTTGACTCCCCCTCTTGTTTTTTGACCACTTAAATCGTCTCTCAAAATAAANCTAAGTTTGTAAGTNGCTGCATTTGGAACTCCAAATGAGTAGTTTAAAACTCGTGACTCTCCTGGACCGATATATACAGTAGTGTCTAATATTTTTGTTTTGTTTATTCTAATTCTATGTCTTAATGACATNCCGACATTTGATCTTGAGTTGTCGACACTTAAACCTAGTGTTGCCGTACCATCTTCATTACATCCCATGTTGTCACTTATTAAAGGTGCAAAAATTGGTGGTGCTATTGTTGTAGTAGTAGTTGTTGGCAGCGTTGTAGTAGTTGTTGTTGTAGTAGTNGTTGTTGTAGTAGTTGTTGTAGTAGTAGTTGTTGTTGTAGTAGTTGTTGTGCATGTTCCAGCCTCACTAGCAGACTGAGTTTCAGCACTCATGTTCGTGAAATCAGCACTATCAAATGAATCTGTTACTCTCCATGTAATTGATGATCCTTCTGAAACTGAGACACTTTGCGATGTATCTGTTGCGAAAGAGGAAACAGTTAAATTAGCTGAAGATGTCTCATAAGCACCACCATCTATAGAATATTCGACTTTTACATAAATTGGAGATCCCTCTCCACTTGTAATTGATAAGGTAGAGGTTTTAGATGTTCCAGAACAACTTCCAAAAGACGATGATACTGTAATTTCTGGATCACAATCTACTGCGTCAGATGTAGTCTGTTCCTCAGCTGACATTGAAGTAAAGTCATCTGAAGTAAAGGTATCTGTAATTTTCCATGTAATTGTTGATCCATCAGGAACACTTACAGTTGATGCTGTATTGGTTCCACTTGCGGCCACTGAGAGGTTTGAAGACAATGTAGTATAGGAACCGCTATCAATCTTGTACTCGACTTTGTAATAGACTGTATCTGATGATTCTGTATTATTAATAGTTAACGTAGACGTCTTTGCACCACTTCCACAACTTCCAAAAGCTGTAGAAAATGTTGAATCAGGATCACAGTCCGCAGCAGATGATGTAACCTCTGACTCTGCGGTCATATTGGTATAGTCAGCACTTGTAAATGAGTCTGTTATTTTCCATGTTATTGTAGATCCATGTGGTACTGAGACTGACTGAGAAGTGTCGGTACTACTTGCTCCTACTGAAACATTGTTATTTAAAGTTGTATATGAACCACTATCAATCTTGTACTCAACTTTTACATAAGCAGTTGCACTTTCAGCGTTAGTTAACGTTAAAATATTTGTTTGAGAACCGCTTGAACAACTTCCAAAAGCTTGCGTAGCTGTAACTTCAGGGTCACAATCTACAGTTGAACTAGCTGCTTGTTCTTCATAGCTTGCTGCGTCAAAATTACCACTTGTCTTGCTGTCTTTGAATCTCCAAGTAATTGTTGAACCATGAGGCACCGAAGCAGTTAAGGATGTATTTGTTGCACCAGCTGCTACAGAAAGGTTGGTTGCTGCTACTTGATAAGAACCATCATCAATCTTGTATTCAACTAGGTAGTAAGCAGTCTCAGATTCCAAATCGTTTGTAATGCTTGCTGTGTTTGTCATTGCTCCACTTGCACAACTACCAAATGAGTGTGAAAAAGTTGTTGGTACTAAGCAATCAACAGTAGCGCTCTGTGTCTGTACCTCAGCACTCATGTTTGTAAAATCATTACTTGTGAAGGAATCAGTCACCCTCCATGTGATTTTTGAACCATTGGATACATTTTGTGAAACACTAGTATCAGTCTCCCCACCAGCAATAGTTAAGTTTGCGTTTGCTGTTTGGTATGAGCCGTCATCTATTTTGTATTCAACCTTTACATAAATAGTTGTTGAACTTTCATTATTTGTAATACTTATTGTTGATGATCCCTGTGAGCCTGCACAAGCAATCGCTGGAGGATTGACAACTGTGATGCTTGGATCACAATCTACAGCATCACTAGCGTCCAAGGTCTCTGTAACCATGTTGGTAAAATTGCCATCATTGTCAAAAGAGTCAGTGATTCGCCATGTTATTGTAGATCCGTCTGGGACAGAGGCGGTTTGAGATGTATCTGTATCACCATTACTAACTGATAAATTAGCGTTTGTAGTAGTAAAGGTACCACTATCAATTTGATACTCAACCTTATAGTATGCAGTTGAGCTTTCAGTATTTTCAATACTTAGAGTAGAAGTCTTAGCACCACTCGCACATGAGCCAAATGATGCAGAGAGGTTTGTTTCAGGATCACAATCAACTGCGGATGAAGTAGATTGAGTTTCCTCCACCATATTCGTAAAATTACCATCACTGTCAAATGCATCTGTAATTCTCCAAGCTATAGTCTGACCATCGGTCACAGAATGTGTTTGCGAGGTATCTGTAGCACCATTACTAATTGAAAGATTTGCTGTTTTAGTTTGATATGTTCCACCATCAATTGAGTATTCAACTTTTACATACACTGTAGAACTTTCGTTGTTTACAAGTTCAAGAGTTGATGTTTTCGCTCCACCAGAACAACTTCCAAATGATGAGGATACTGTAATATCTGGATCACAATCTACGGTTGAGCTATCAGACATTGTCGTATAGTCCCCTGTAAATGAACCACTCGTAGAAGACGTTTTATATCTCCATACTATAAATTTTGTATCAGCAACTGATTGAGTTAATGTTTCAGAGCCACCAACCGAAACAGATTGATTTGACTCTTTGACATTCCATGTTGCTTCATCATCCAAAGAGTACTCAACTAAAAAGTAAGCAGGTGTGTTTGCAGGACTTGCATTAGTGAGTACAAGCGAGTTAGTTCTTGCACCAGCAGAACATGTTGTAGTAAAAGACTGCGTAGCTGCAGGATTAATATATGGACAATCTATAGTTACTGAATCTGCGGCTGTATACGATCCAGACGATGGATTAGAAGTGTCATACCTATATTGAAAAGAGACTGTAGTTCCGTCAGTAACTGATGAAGGAAGACTAAATTCATCGTTACTGGAAGCGCTTATTGCAGCACCATCCTGGAGTGTAGTCCAACTCACACCTCCGTTAGTAGAGTACTGAACATCAAAATATTGAGTTGTAGCTTTTCCATTTGTAATTGTAATTTTAGGAGTTGAAGATCCTGTTGCACATGTTCCTGCACTTGTAGCTACTGATACTACTCCCGTATCAGTACATCCACTCGTTGTTCTAGATGTTGCTGATGTGTAAGATCCTGATGAAGGGTTAGATGTTCCAGCTCGTACTTGCCAAGCTATTGTAACTCCATCTGCCTGGGCAGGTGCTGAGTATGTTTCGGTTGATCCAGACGAAATACCAGCTCCATCTTGTAAAGTTATCCACGACCCACTATCCAGCTTGTACTGAACATCAAAATAGTTCGTAACGTTACCTGTATTTTCAATAGCAATCGATGGAACAGATGTTCCGCTTGAACAGGCACCTAATGAAGTCGTAGCAGTCCAAGACGTAGTTGGGCAATTAATTGTTATTGATAATGAATTACCAGAGGAATCTACAGATATATAACTACCCGATGATGGATTTGATGATCCCGCTCTGTATTGATATTCAACAACAGTGCCATGATCTCTTGCAGTCCCTGTTCCAGCAGTAAAAGAACCCCCAGCTGAAATACTTCCTCCATTAACAGTTGTTACCCAGGAGGAAAATCCTGATCCAGTATCTATACGTCTCTGAAGGTCATAATACATAGTGGTACCTGTAGCTGATAGCGTAAAGTTTGCAGTTGCTGCTCCACTAGAACAAGAACCTTGAGATGCTGCACCCGCAGTTACAGAACCTGCAGGTGGCTCAATAGGTGCAGTTCCGCAACCAGCACCATCAGTGTTGCTAGAGCTATTGAAACTATCACTTGTTAGTACAAACTCATTTGTGTTATTACCTGTGGATGTGTCTAGTGAGTAATCATACTTCCATAATCTTCCATCATCATTTTCTAAGAAATAGACAATTCCATCTCCCAGAGTCATTGCTGCACCAGAGTTTGAACTCATTGAACTACCTACATTGCTAGCTCTTTGAGATAATGCAACACTGATTGACTCATTGCTTGCACCAATATTGGTATGTGAGACAGTTGCAGCAAGTAGATCGTTAGTATTTGAGTTAAAAGCTATAAAATCGTGTGTACTACTGTCCTGTATAAATGCGAAGTCTTTTGCTTTGTTTGATGCCCATGAACTACCGGAAGAGATTGATACGCTGATAACTTTATAAGAGCCATCTGAATTAAGCCTTATGGCGTAATTGTTTCCTTTGAAGAAGCCTTTTGATGTAAAAATATATTTGTATGTTGTGCCACCAGATGTAGTTTCATAATATGAAGCGGCATTATTATCACCAGTTCCTAGATCGCTTGTAACAGAAGAAATATGTGTCGTGGTACCAGCCCCACTACCGTTATAGTTTAATTTATAAAAATAAACCTGGCTGGTGTTAGTTCTCTTTAAAATCGCATACATATCTCCATCTGGTGTGATACTCAAGGAGTTAACTTCTTCGATATTACTGTGTGCCCAGGAACTAAAAGTCTCAATTGTTGAAGTTGAAAACGAACTACTTGAGTCATTTGAGCCACGTAAGATACTTAAGGTACCACTAGACCAAGTACTTTGAAAAACATATCCTGCACCATCACTATTTGTACATGAAAACTCCCCGGATGCTAAAGCGGGTTCAGGATCAATTGTCTCAATAGTGACATATGCAAGAGAGACAATCATTAAAAATGACATAACTAAGTTGAAAGTTTTCTTATTAAAGACGAACGAAAATAGCTTTTTAAACAAAAGCATTACAAAAGAAAAAGCATTTAAAACTTTAATATTCCCCATTTTTACTACAGATTTAATTTTAAATTAGAAAGTTTTCTAAGCAAAATGTTTTTTTATTCAAATTTATCTTTAATGCTTTGAACAATTTCATCACTATTTATATCTAGATTGATAAATTCTTCTTTCTGGTCGAGACTGATTTCTGGATAATCTTCAACAATTGGAGAGATGACATTACTGAATTTTTCAGGTGATGCAGTCCCAATAGCGACTGTAGGAATATTTGAATTTGTATCAAGAGCCATTCTTACAGATGTCACAGTGTGAGGATCAAATATAATATTAAATTTTTCATTGAGTGAGACAATTTCATTTTTTATATTGTCATCATCATATGTTTTAGAACTAAAAACTTGTTGCAATTTCTCAAAGCCATTTTCACTCAATATTGACTTGTTATCTTTTTTAAGATTTGTATAAAATGACGCTGAGTCATTCTCAAGATCATAAATTAATCTCTCTAGGCTTGAAGGAATCTGAATATCCATACTTGGGGCAACACTTGGCTTTGTAACAAGAGGTTCTAATGTGCCTGTATCAGTAAATCTTCTAAGTACATCATTAACGTTTGTCGTACACATAATCTGATTAATTTTAAGTCCATGTGATCTGCCAAACCATGCTGAATATGCATTGCCAAAATTCCCTGATGGAATTGCGACATTTATTGGCGATGTGAATTGTTTTGTTAGCCAAACATAATATGAGACTTGTCCCATGACTCTGAGCCAATTGATAGAGTTTAATGATATAATTCTCCTCTCAAATGGGTTATCAGATAAAATCTCTTTTGCGATTCGTTGACAATCATCATAAGAACCGTTCACCGCAATGTTAAGAACATTGTCTTTTATTACACTTGTCATTTGTTGTCTTTGATAATCACTAATTTTGTCCGCAGGGTGGAGTACAACTATATCTATATTCTCAGATTCTTTAAGTCTTTGCCTGAATTGCCGCACTTCCTGTATCCCCACTAGTTGCAACAAGAACCAGCCCCCTCTCACCAAGTTCACTTAACCTTTTATCAGCAATTGCTCCAAGAGGTTGTAGTGCGTAATCTTTAAATGATTTTGTTGGACCATGGAAAAGTTCCATAATGAGTGTTGTATCATTGAGATCTTTTAAAACAGGCTCTGCTGAGTTTTCAAACCCAGAGTAGAGTGATAGGTCGTCAACATATTTCGCTGAGTTTTTATCTAGTGCAATAAAGATTGTTTTTACAAAATCCTCGTAACTTAAATCCTCTTCAGTTAAATGATTGAGATTATCGATTGTTAATGAATCAGGTAAATAAAGGCCTTTATCAGGTGCTAAACCTGAGAGAATGACATCTTCAAAAGAGATAGTCTCTTTATGTCCCCTTGTAGATTGATACTTTACCACTTAAACGTAAACGCGAAGTGTAGAGGTCACAGTAGTGACTGAATCTAATGCTGATATTTGATCAATAGAATTTTTGATATCTTTTTCAGGTGCTTCATGAGTTACTAATACAAGCTCTGCTGTATCTCCCCTACCTTCCTGGATAACACTTTCAATACTTACATTATTTTCTCCAAAAGTTCCTGAAATTTTAGCTAATACACCAGGTTCATCATTGACGGATAGCCTTATAAACATACTGGATTCAACATCCTCAAAGCTTTTCATTTCACCTTCAAATTCTCTTAGTGGATA
>FUFK010039977.1_pt1 | contig 11647 bp, 11 predicted proteins | sample 1021851 | NCBI WGS metagenome assembly FUFK01 (sample SAMEA51879418, study PRJEB19060) | metagenome
ATCTTCTAAAGCATTACTTTGATTTTTTAAAAATTTATAACCAAACATATTCTTTTTTGGGTAATTAAATTTTGGTTTTGTAAAATTTCTAACGTTAGAATAAATTTTTTTTGTCGCACAACCAAAATTGGGCTTTATTAACAGCATATTTAGAGTCGGACAATTTAAAAATTTTTTAATTTTATTATTTGAAAGTAAAACTGAGCTAGACGGTTCTATACCTAAAATAACATCAGACCCTATTTCAGAGCAAAACTTCAAAATTTTTTTTTTACTAATTTTAATTACCTTTTTTTTATTTAAATAATTTAAGATACTTGCGGCATTTATTGAACCACCACCAAGTCCAGCTTTTTGGGGAATATTCTTCGTTATAGAAACTCTTAATTTTTGATTTTGTAACAACCTTTCTCGATCTAGAATTTGAAAGAGTTTTTGAACAGTATTTTTTTTTCCAATACCTTTTGCAAATTTCCCCTGAAAAAAAATATTATGTTTTTCACCTCTTATTTTTTTAATTGAAATAACATCATGCAAATCGATAAAACTAATGATACTTTCTATTTTATGTAATGATTTATCTTTTCCTGTAACATTAAGAGCTAAATTGATTTTTGCATGAGACTTTAAATTTATTTTCATTGAATAGATTTTAAGCCAGTAATCAATTTTTTGTTTATATTTTCTCTCATATCATCTTCAGTATCATCAAAGCTCAACACACTATTCCAAAAATATCTTGCCTGAATTTTTTGATCTAGCTTCCACAATATATCTCCGTAATGATCATTTACTATTGGATCATCTGGCATTAATTCAACAGCTCTTTTTAAATATTTTTCTGCCTCTTNATACTCATCAATCAGAAAAAATGCCCAACCAATTGAGTCAATAATATAGGGATCNTTACTTTTTAAATTATANGCTATTTTTANCATTTCCATNGCTTCATCTATTTTGTAATCACGTTCTAACCAAGAATAAGCAAGATAATTTAGTACNTATGCATCATCAGGTCTTATNCGNANCGCATGAAGTAAATCTTNATCTGACTTCTCANAATTACCTAATCTTTCGTAACTNCCACCTCTTCNATATAAAATATCTGATTTAATTANAGAGGTATCCTCTAGTGANGAGATTAATCTTGAGTAATAATCAATTGCAAGTTCATAATTTTTAGAGTTTTTGTAAAAATTTGCTAAATCAAAAATTATCTTTGGATTAGGTTTTTTAATATTTTTAAACTTAGACTCAATATAGCTTGTGCCTTTTTCATAATTTTGTTCTTTCACTATTATTTGTGCTTCTTTTTTAACTCTAAACCAATAATAAAATTCATCAGTCTCTTTAAATTTTCTTACTATTTTTTTTACCTTGTTGTATTCACCATCAGCAAATAAGTTTTCTGCAACAAGTGACAAATTAAATTCAAATTTAGAATTTAAATATATTGATAAATTTAAATAAAAATTTGATTTTTCAAAATTATCTTGTGATGAATAAAGATTTGATATCAAAAATAAAAACTCACTAATTATATCATTGTGGTTTTTACATGAGAAAATTTTTTCAAAACTTTTAAAGTTATTATTATCTATCCAGCTTTTTGTTTGAGTTAATAAAAGTGTTGAGCCAATATAATCAATTTGATCAATTACTGACTTTGCCTGATCAAACTCATTATTCTGAATAAGATAATTTATATAAAAAAATATATATCTTGAATAATCACCTTGTTGACTATTAATTAAATTTAAAAAGAAGGAGCTGGTTCTTTGATCGTTATAATAACATCGTTGAAATGCCTCAGCTATTAATGATAAGTTTCCAAAATTTTTCTTATTAGGTAAAAGTTTTTTATTTTTAAAAGTATAAATATACTGCTTTAAAGTCTCAAAAATTACTAAATTAATTCTATTTTCTTCCTGAAATTTTAAACTTTGATCTAAGTAAATATCAGCTTTATCAAAATCATTTTTTTTCAAACTATCAATTATTAACAAAACATATGCATCAAAAAAATCTGAGTTANTTTTTTTTGAGTTATTTTTTACAACGTTAATTGCTTGCGCGACTTTGTTTTCCAACACAAGCGAGTTAACATATCTTTTTAAATAATTATCATGGCTGTTTAGTAAAACTTTACTTAGATTGAAATATTTTAAAGCTTCTGAATTATCTCTATTTTCATAAGCTATAATACCTGAAAAATAATTAGATAAATCTCTTGAGTTGAAATCATTAAAACTTGTACTTTTAGAATAAACGGGTGTCTGATAGGATAACACTAAAAATAATATGATTTTAAATATTTTAGATATCATTTAATCCTTGTAAGGTGAAAAAATTGATAAATCAAAACGACAAATTAAACGAAGAATTAATAAATACAATAGAAGCCGATTTTGTATTTGATAAAAAACCTATTAATAGGTTTTCTGCGATCAAAAAAGAAAGTGATATCAGTCAAAGAAATAAACAAGATTTATTAGAAAATCTGAAGAAACAATTAAATTCAATTGATAATTGTAAATTAAAAAGTAACTCCAAAAATATTGTTCTCGGAGAAGGAAATATTGATAGTCCTATAATGTTAATCGGAGAAGCTCCAGGTGAAATTGAAGACAAAGTTGGGAACCCTTTTAAAGGAGAAAGTGGAGAGCTTTTAGACAAAATGTTAATAGCAATAAATATTAAAAGACAAAATATTTATACAAGTTATGCAATAAATTTTAGACCACCAGAGGATAGAAAACCAACTTCACAAGAAATTAAACGTTACTCAAACTTTTTAAAAGAACATATATCTATTATTGATCCCAAAATTATAATTTTAATGGGTAGCACAGCTATGGAAGCTGTTACTGGGATTAATGAAAAAATATCTTCAGAAAGAGGTAAATGGAAGGAAATAATTTTAAATAATAATACTTATCCTTTAATGATAACTTTTAACCCTTCTTATTTAATTAGATATCCAGATAATAAAAAATATTCATGGGAAGATTTAAAAAAAATAAGAGAGAAAGTTAAAGAGTTAAAATTAACAATTTAATGAAATTTATAGCTGGTGTTGATGAGGTTGGCAGAGGTAGTTTAATAGGTCCTGTTTATGCTGCTGCTGTCATTCTAAAGAAATCTGCAGATCNANAAATTTTAAAAGANTCNAAANTGTTGAGTAAAAAAAAGAGAGAATACCTTTTTAATTATATTAAAAAAAATTCAATTTGGTCATTAGGTAAAGCTTCTGTAAGTGAGATTGAAAAACTCAATATACTAAATGCAAGTTTACTGGCTATGAAAAGAGCTATATTTAAATTAACAAAAAAACCAACTCTTGTATTGATAGATGGAAACAAAATTCCACANTTAAAAAATTATAAATTAAAATCGATCATAAAGGGTGATANAAAAATTCCTTCAATTTCAGCAGCCTCTATAATAGCAAAGGTATCAAGAGATAGATTTGTTGCTGATCTATCAAAAAAAAACAAAGGTTATCATTGGGATAAAAATTTTGGTTATGGCACCAAGCAACATTTACAAGCATTAAAAAAACTAGGCATAACTAAACATCATAGAAAAACTTTCTCTCCTATATCTAGATTAATTTAATACTACATCTAGTTAACCTTAAAATTCGATACACAAATCGATTCCAATTTTTTCAATCACAGGTTGACCAAAGAATCCATTTGGAGTCTAATTAATTTTTACAAATGAAATCTGATTTTAAAAATAAAATTATTAACGGAGACAGTCTCGAAGAATTAAAAAAAATTCCACGTGAAACTTTTGATTTAATTTTCGCTGACCCTCCATACAATTTACAATTAAAAAGTGAATTGACTAGACCAGATAGATCAAAGGTTAGTGCTGTAAACGATAAGTGGGATCAATTTGAGAATTTTAAAAAATATGATGAGTTCACATATGAATGGCTTAATGAATGCAAAAGGATTTTAAAAAAAGATGGAGCTATTTGGGTAATAGGTAGTTATCATAATATTTTTAGAGTAGGAACTGCAATACAAAATTTAGGATTCTGGATACTTAATGATGTCATCTGGAATAAAAATAATCCAATGCCTAACTTTAGGGGCACAAGATTTACAAATGCTCATGAGACTTTAATTTGGGCGTCGAAGAGCGAAAAATCAAAATACACATTTAATTATCAGTCTTTAAAATGTTTAAATGATGATCTGCAAATGAGATCTAATTGGAATCTCCCTATTTGTAGTGGTTCTGAAAGACTTAAAAAAAATGGAAAAAAAATTCACTCTACTCAAAAACCAGAATCACTTTTACANAGAATTTTACTAGCTACATCAAATAAAAATGANCTAATTCTTGATCCTTTTTTAGGTTCTGGAACTTCTGCAGCAGTTGCAAAAAAACTAGGGAGAAATTATTTTGGTATAGAAAAAGAAAAAAATTATTTTAAAGCCGCTGAGCAACGTATAAATGCTACCAAACCAATTGAAGATGATTTGTTAGATACACTTAAAAATAATAGATCAAAACCAAGAATTCCTTTTGGATCACTGGTAGAGCTTGGAATAATTAAGCCTGGAACAAATATTTTTGATAATAAGAAAAAAATAACAGCAAGAATTATGGCTGATGGTAGTATCAAGCATAATCAAGCAGAAGGTTCAATTCATAAAGTTGCAGCTACAATTTTAGGAGCTGAAAGTTGCAATGGTTGGACATTTTGGCATTGTGATATAAACGGACGTACCTACCCAATTGATTACTTGAGACAAAGATTAATTTCTAAAAATTAACTTTTATAAATTTTACCTAAATAACTTTCTAGAAATTTTTTATTTTTCGTCAAAACCTTTAAAAAAATATTCCTAAAAAAGATCATAATCGGATTTGATAAATGAAAAGCAAATTGATTAAAATTAGACCTTCTATTAATCATTTTTACTCTATCTAATCTAGTATTATAAAAATCATTTTTTTTGTTAATAATAATTTCATGCAATTGATTGGCTCCTTCTATTGATTGTGAGGCTCCCTGAGCGAAAGAAGGAGAGAATGCAAAAAAAGCATCTCCAACTAAAAAAATATTTTTGGGAGGATTAAATGGATTGTTACTTACAAATACTGGAAACAATTTAATATCTTCAAGACTATTAAAAAATTTTGATGGAATTTTTTCAGACAATTTATGTTTGATGCTCTCAACAAATGTACTTTCATTGCAAAGATTATGGTTTTTTTGCTGATCAAGATTTAACTGTTTTTTCAATATCCCAATAAAATTAAAATTTTGATCATTATTAAGCGGGTAAACTACATAATGAAAATCTGATCCTAAAAATAAAGAAATATTCTCTTCATTAATATTATCAAGACTTTCTTTGGATATACTGGCTCTAACAGCGATAGTGTTATTATAAATTGGTTCTGAATAATTATTTAAAATTAATGACTTTCCTTTTGAAAATACACCGTCTGAAATAATTAAATGATCACANGTTATTTTTTCTTTATTAATAGTAAAATTTATTGAGTCATTGCTGTATTCTATCTTATCTAGACTGCAATTAAACTGGATTGTGCTCTTATCTAGTCCATCAATTAGAAACTGAAGTAATTTTGATCTTTTCAATGTTGTGTATTTACAATCATCAGAATTAAATTCTGAAATATCTAAATCACAAATTTTCTTTGAATTTTTAATTTCATAAAAATCAATTTTTTTTGGATTAAACTTCTCTTTCTCCGACAAAGAGGAAAACCCTAATTTGTTTAATAGCTTTACACTATTGACAGATAATTGAATTCCATAACCTTCCTCTATTTGTAATGAAGTTTTTTTTTCATAAATTGTAACCTGATAATCTTTATTTCCTTGAAATAAATTAGCTATATACAAACCCGAGATACCTGCACCAATAATAGCTATTTTTTTCATTTTTGACTTTCTAAAAATTTTATTATCTTTTTGGTAAATGTTGGGAGTACATAATTTTGAAGTTTTGTAGGATTTATCCAATTAATATTTTTGTCCAAGTTGTACTTCTTTTTATATTCAATTTTAATATTCATATTCATATTAGATATTTTAAAATTTAAATCTTTATCAAAATTTTTAGGATTATTTAATTTATCCATGGGAAAAATATTCAAATTTTTTAAAAAATTAAATTTATTATTTTTAATTAATAAATATTGATTATTTTTTTTATAAACACTCAATTTATAATAAGTTTCCTTGTTAATTTTTTTCAATTTTACTAAATCAAAATTTTTATTTTTAAAAGCTTTGCAATTATGAGCTAATGGACATTTGTTGCAATTAGGATTTGTGGGTTTGCAAATTAATGCACCCAATTCCATCAAAGCTTGTGCAAAATCGCTTGATCTTTTTGTCGATATACCAAAAATTTTTTTTTGATCTTGTAAGAATTCTTTTTTAATTTGATTTTGTTTTTTTAAATATAGGTATCTTTTTAATACTCTTTCAATATTTCCGTCCAAAGGAACTATTGGTTTGTTAAATGCAATTGCTGAAATTGCACTTGCTGTATAATCACCAATGCCTGGTAATGATTTTAATTCATAAAAATCTCTAGGTATTTTTTTATTAAATTTTTTAACAATTATTTGAGCAGTTTTTTTTAAATTTCTTACTCTTGAATAATATCCAAGACCTTCCCAAAGTTTAATTAATTTTCTATCATTATATTTTGATAACCTTTCAATATTAGGAATATTTTTAATAAATCTATTAAAATAAGGTATCACAGTAGCAACCTGAGTTTGTTGCAACATGAACTCACTAACCAGTGTAAAGTATTGTTTCTTTTCTTGTGAAACCTTATTTCTCCAAGGTAAAGATCTCTTATTTATATCGTACCAATTGAGAATTTTATTTGTTATTATTAGATCTTTCATATGCAATTTAAAAATAATACTAAGCAGAGAAATACTAGCATTCAAGGGTTAAGATCTTTCAAAGACACTTTGCCAAAAAATTTAAAAAAAATTATTAATAAAAAAGGTCACATTTATTCAGAAACACTCAGTAATTGGAAATATTTAGTCGGGAATGAATTATTTAAAGTCTGTTTCCCTAAAACATTNAAAAACTCAAANCGATTTGGTGTGAGCACTTTAGTTGTAATGGTTAAAAGAGGCCATGAAGTAGATGTGGAATATTCAAAAAAAAATATTTTAGATAAAATGAATAATTTTTTTGGCTATGATGTGGTTGAAAAGCTTAAATTTATTAGCTTTGATGATGAACAAAAAACTAACAGTTCGAATGAAACTAAATCAAATAATGTGGCAATTAGTAGATATCGAGATAAAATCAAAGATGTTAGAAACGAAAANATTAAAAAATCATTAACAGAATTAACAAAAGTTTATAAAGANAAATGAGAAAAATTATATTANTTGCAATAATTNTTTTNGGAAGCTTTTCNAATTTAAATGCTGAAGAAATAAAAAGAATTACTGTTGGAAATAAAGACGCAAAAATAACTATAATTGCGTTTGAGTCACTAACTTGTAGCCATTGTGCAAATTTCCATAAAAACGTTTATCCAGAACTTAAAAAAGAATATTTAGATACAGGGCTTGCTAAAATAGAGTTTAGACACTTTCCTTTAGACATTGCCGCCTTCAACGCTTCGAAAGTTGCGCAATGTAATAATGATGGAAATTCTGATATTTTAGAAAGTCTATATGCTAATCAACAAAAATGGGTGAAGGGAAGCTCTGTTGAAGAAGCAAATAAAAATCTGCAGATATTTTTAAAAAACGAGGGTTTCTCTATAGATTTCGAGTCTTGTGTGAATAACAAAAATATTGAGGATTTTGTGTTAAATGACCGAATAGAGGGTGCAAAAAATTTTAAAATAAGCTCAACTCCTACGATAATAATTAACAACAAAAAATTCGAAAAAAAACTTAATTATAAAAATTTGAAAAAAGCACTAGAAAAAATGATATAAGTTAGTGCATGGAGTTTAAAAAAATCCAATTAAATGGATTTAAATCATTTGCTGAAAAAACAAATTTCTTAATAGAAGAAGGTCTTACTGGAATAGTAGGTCCTAACGGCTGNGGGAAATCAAACATAGTAGAATCTTTAAGATGGGTAATGGGAGAGACCTCTGCAAAAAGTATGAGAGGTTCAGGAATGGAAGATGTAATTTTTTCAGGTACATCTAATAAAGCATCAAAAAATATTGCTGAAGTTTCTATAGAAGTAGAGAATAAAGAAAAAGAAGGTCCCATTCAATATCGTGAATTAGAAAACATTCAAGTCAGAAGAAAAATTGAAAAAGATAAGGGTTCTAAATTTTATATTAATGACAAAGAGGTAAGAGCTAGAGATGCACAAATGTTTTTTGCAGATCTTTCAACAGGTGCACATTCTCCTTCTATGATTAGTCAAGGAAGAATTGGGGCTTTAGTGACGGCAAAACCTACTGATAGAAGAGCCATACTTGAGGAAGCTGCTGGAATTTCTGGTTTACATGTAAGAAGGCATGAAGCTGAACTCAGACTTGGTGCAGCAGAAAATAATTTAAAAAGAGCTGATGAGTTACGAAGACAACAAGAAAAACAATTAGCAAATCTTCAAAAGCAAGCAGAGGAAGCTACAAAATACAAATTAATTTCAGAGGAAATAAAAAAAATAGAGGCTGGTCTATATTATCTAAGATTATTGGATATCGATAAGGAAATAAGGATAGAAAATGAAATTAATACTGAGGCAGGAGGTGAAGTTGAAAGTTTCAATAATCAGATATCTGAGNTTGAAAACTTAATAAAAACTTCGACTGATAAAGTTGCTCCACTTAGAGAAAAAAATATNGAGAATTTATCAAGAATACAGAGACTTAATTTAGANCTACAGAACCTNGATGAAGAAAATACTAGAANTCAAGATGAAATTGAAGCNATCAANAAATCAATNAATACATTGGACGAAGATATAACAAGAGAAAATGGTATTATTATTGATGCTAACTCTAATGAAAAAAGATTAAAAGANGAAAAGTCAGACTTAATTGAGATAGATTCNAAATATTTTGAAACAGAAAANTTATCTAATGAAGATCTAGAAAATGCAAAAAATGAACTTGAAAGAGAGCAAAAAGAAGTTGACGAAGTAGTTAACAATCTAGCTGACGATACGATTAAAATAAGCATTGGTCCTATAAAAAATGTAAAAAATTCAATTTCTAGAGCAAAAGAATTAATTGATAATAATGAGATAAATCAAGCAGTTACATTACTTGACAGATGTAATATGGAATTAGACGATTTTATTAATGATTTAAAAAATGAAAAATCAAGAACAGAGTTATTAAGTTTAAATGAGAAATCTCAAAATATAAAAATGCTTCAAGAAAAGTATGCAGATGCGTATAGCAAAAATCAATCAATAAAGAATGAGTCAGTAAAAAGAAATGAAAGAATTAAAACAATAGAAACTGAAATAGAAAGCTGGAAAAATCTTTTATCTAATTCAGAAAAAATGGTTAATGAATTAACTGAAAGAAAAAATAAATTATCTAAACAATTAAATGATTTAGAAAATCAGCCAAGAGTACAAGCAGAAAGAAAAGGTCAAATTTCTGAAAATTTAAGAATTTCTGATGAAGAAAAAATAGAGAATGAAAAAATTATAGAAGAAACTGATAAAAAAATTGAAACGTTAAGAACTCAATTAAATGAAATACAAGAGCAATCAATTCAAATAAGAGAGCGGAAAGCTAGCTCAGGAGCAACCATAGAAGGTTTACAAAAAAGAAAATATGATTTGCTTGATAGAATTAATACAGAATTAAATTTAACAGAAGAAAATATTTTAGAAAATTCAAATTTATTTGGAGTTGAAGAACTTCCAAATCATGTAGATCAAGAAGATGCTTTAGATAAAAAAAAACAACAAAGAGATCAATTGGGATCTGTCAATTTAAAAGCAGATGAAGAAACTAGNAAGTATGAAGAAGAAATAAAAAAAATGGAACAAGATCGTAGTGACCTAGTTACTGCAATTGTTAAACTGAAAGATAGTATTGATGAGCTAAATCAAAAAGGAAGAGAAAGACTTGTTGAAGCATTTGAAAAAGTTAATAGAAAATTTAATGAGGTTTATACAAAACTTTTTAATGGAGGAAATGCCAAACTTGAATTGGTAGACTCTGATGATCCATTGGAAGCTGGTTTAGAAATGTTGGTTAGCCCGCCAGGAAANAGNCTTCAATCTATAACTCTATTATCTGGTGGTGAGCAAGCTCTAACTGCTCTATCTTTAATTTTTGCGGTATTCTTAACCAACCCTTCTCCAATTTGTGTTTTGGATGAAGTAGACGCTCCTCTTGATGATGCTAACGTCACAAGATTTTGTAGCTTGCTTGAGGAGTTAATTAAAATTACTAACACAAAATTTATAATTGTTACTCACCACGCCTTAACAATGTCTAAAATGAACAGNCTATATGGAGTAACTATGCCTCAAAAAGGTATAAGCCAACTAGTTGCTGTAGACCTTCAAAAAGCAGAAAGTATGGTTGCTTAAGCAATATAAATGGCAAAAGACCCTTTTAAAACTCGCTTAGAGATTGCAAAAAGCAANATTTCTAAGAAAAATCTTTANAACAAGAAGGATAANCCCTCACCTATTGGAACAGCATTCAAATTGAGCACAGAACTTGTNTCTGCAGTTGCTGTGGGGACAATTATTGGGTTTATTTTTGACAAGACCTTTGGTACTAAACCCTGGTTTATATTAATATTTTTTTTTGTTGGCGTGATCGCTGGAATTATGAATGTGATTAAATCAGCAAAGAAGATGCAAAAATAAGTTACTACTATGGCAGCAAATCCAATGTCCCAATTCGATGTTTATAGAATTGGACCTGAAATAAAAGTTGGAGCATTTGATATATCTTTTACAAACGCAAGTTTGTTTATGATTATAAGTACAGTTTCTATTTTATTAATTTTTAATTTAGGATCTAAGAAAAATTCAATCTTACCAAATAAAATTCANTTATTAGCGGAACTTAGCTACACNTTTGTTNCNAAAATGATNAGTGATACAGCTGGTTCTAAAGCAAAACCNTATTTTGCNTTTATTTTTTCATTGTTCATGTTTGTTTTNTTTTGCAACATGTTNGGAATGATACCGTACACATTCACTGTAACTAGTCATATTATNGTTACATTTGTTCTTGCTGCATTTATCTTTATTGGCGTAACAGTAATTGGATTTATTAAACATGGTTTTGGATATTTAAAATTGTTTGTACCAAGTGGAGTACCAGCGGTATTACTTCCTTTAATAGTAGTTATTGAAATTATTTCTTATTTAAGTAGACCAATAAGTCTATCAGTTAGATTATTTGCAAATATGATGGCTGGTCATACAATGATGAAAGTTTTCGGAGGCTTTGTAATTAGTCTTGGAATAGTCGGTGGATGGCTTCCACTTAGTTTTTCAGTTGCATTAACTGGTTTGGAGATATTAGTTGCTTTTCTTCAAGCATATGTTTTTGCAATTTTAACCTGCATCTATTTAAATGATGCATTAAATTTACACCATTAATAACAGAGGAGGATATAATGGAATTAGAAGCAGCAAAAATGATCGGAGCAGGTT
>FUFK010041429.1_pt1 | contig 11646 bp, 19 predicted proteins | sample 1021851 | NCBI WGS metagenome assembly FUFK01 (sample SAMEA51879418, study PRJEB19060) | metagenome
TACACGATTTTGTACAAGATACTTGCCTCTCCATTGTTCCATGGCGGCATAGGTCATGTTTTCATCTCTATCGTGTTTTAGATGTGAATTTAATTCATTCCATTCTTCTTCTGTGTATTTTTCCAGTAGTTCAGAATCATAAAATCCTTCTTCTACATTTGTTTGTACTAATTTTAAAATGTGCCATGGTTCGAATTGTCCATAAACCATTTTACGCAAATGATAGCAAATTAGTCTACCCGCAACCCATTGATAATTTGGTTGTTCTTCGCTTATCAAATCTGCGGCACTTTTAATGAGTGTTTCTTGTATCTCGCTACTGGTAATACCATTGTAAAATTGTAAACTGCTTTTTATTTCTACTTCACTTGCACTTACACCTTTGATGTTATCACATGCATAAAATACAACTTTGTGTAACTTTTCTAAATCTAGTGTGTCTTTATTACCGTTGCGTTTGATTATTTGAATTTCACTCATTTTTGTTTTTCCTTCATCTATCTTGTACTTATTTGGCATACCAATCTGGTTATGTATCAGTTTTTTATCACATCCGATATACTCTGATCAAAACTTATGTTTACATTTTCGGTCGGTAGTGTACTTATCGCTCCGTAACTGTAATTAAGCAGATACTTATTGTCTATCAATGCACATAACTTTTGTATGCTGTTCTCCCTGTCTGTAATATAAAGTAACCTATTAGGTATATGCTCATTGGCATAGTGAATTGTATAACTCATTCCTAATGCGATACTGTTATCACAAAAATTTCCACTGTGTAGCATCTCCCATGGCGTGGGCCATGTACTACTATCAACTGGGTCAATGGTCCAACTACTTATAGGAGCCATCTTCCACCAGTCAACTACTGTTTCACAGACTGCTTTAGTATCGTCTGTGTTTAACCCTTTACGAAACCCCCGCCAACGATTAAGACGGGTGCTTGGCGAGTCAAGCCAAGCCTGCTGTATTAATTGCTGTTCCACAATTGGTATGTATACTTGAATTTCGCTATAAGATTGTCTGTGTCAGTGTACTGTAACTTCATAGTATTAGCAGTTGCTATATCTACACCAAAAGTTATTCCTACTGCCGCAGTTTCTGTGTAGTTGTCCCCTATAGTGCTAGTGCTTGCACTGGTATCTGTTCCAAATCTTAATTGACCTATTCTCACACCATTATTGTTTTCCAACGTATAATCCATGACTACAACATTGTATAATGTTGTATCAATTTGAAATCCTGTGTCTGCACTGCTACCATTTGCTGATAAACTTATTTCACTTGGAAGTGTAACATCATTTGCAATCTTAACTTCACTGTTAAAGCCAACGGTAATAGCACCTGTGGGAGGACTGGCAAAAGTAAGTGTAGTACCACTTATTGAATAATTGGCGGCATTTTCCTCTACGCCATCTACAAACACTTTTCTATTACATGGTTTGCTAAGTGCCAATGGAACAGTAAAACTTGTCAACACACCATTTCCGGTGCCAACACTTACTGTGTCGTTACCAATGAATAAACGTCTAACGTCTTTTGCATAGCCTAACTCGCCTGGATCTAATACCGGCAAGTCAGAAAAATTACCTTGTCTATGTCTAATTTTACTGATTCTTGTTTCTGCCATTTTCTACTCCTGATACAGTATTTATGACAAGTTATAAAACTCTTCGACTCTNCGTGCCCACTTTTCNGTCCANNNNTCAAATTCTTCTGGGCCGACTTCGAACAGTTGAAACTCNCATTCTCTACTGCACATAAAAATTGCCGCTCTGTTAATTTTNGTTTCGAATACTTCNTTGTGAGCCATACCATATGCCGCGGCTTGCATAAAGTAGTCATCAATCCATTCACGTTTCTTAGGTTTGTTTGTTTGCTTGAAATCCATTATGTGTGGTTCACCTTTGTATACACCAACCAAATCAGTTGTGCCTGCATACAGTTGTGGGTAACACAAGTTTACTTCACTTCCCCAAATTTCATCCAAGTCTGCTTCTATATTTTGCTTTACAGTATCAGCCATCATCTTGGCTTGCAAGATACTGTCGCCATCGTACTCTTCGTTCTTTACCCAATGCTCCAATATGTTGTGCATGATAGTGCCAACATTGGCGGCTTCGGTAACTATTCTTTGAGCATTTGCTTCGCCCACTCTTTTCTTCCAACGGTTGAGGGCTTCTCTTTTTTCTTTAGGTTTGGTCTTATCCAATATAGTGGTGACACTAGGAACTGGATCGCCATACGGATTTTCATACAAACGTTTTCCATTCACGCTCTTCCTTTTAAATTCCTTGTACGGGTAGGGTGTAGTTATTTTTAACATAGTTAAATGTAACAGAAAATGACTCTGATGTCAATGCCAAGTTTGCCATCTAGGGTCAAAATATGCCAATATAACTGAAAGTATTATACAGATAATTGTCGCTTGTTGATTTCCACTAAGGGAGTTCCAAAGCATAATCAGTTTAATATGATATCACCCACTTGAGTGTCTTGCCTGTGGAGGTGTTTTTAAGACGTTCGATAGTATATCCAAGTTGTTGAAAATATAATATAACTTGATTCATCTGATCTGTTTTTGGTCGACTGGTAGCATTGCCTTGCCAACAGTTAAAGTAATCAACACTTGTTGGATTAGTAGCAGTTTTTGTACCTGCTGTAAGTCCTAAATCAGCATTAGCTGTACCTGTGCCTGCTCCTACTTCGAATGTCCATGTAAGTGTTTGACTACAGGTAAATGTAAGTACAAGATTGTTACTAGCATTTTTACTTGCTACCAGTCCTGCTAATCCTTGATAATCATTGATATCTGCTATAATTGAATTTAAGTTTGTACCAGTACCACCAAGTAAAATAGTTTGACCTTGTACTATTATTGCATCACCTGGAGTAATAGTTGGGTTTGCTACAGTTCCGGTTAGAACAATATCAGGTGTTGATTCGGTCATTGTTGTACCATCTGACACAGTTGTTTCATATAAGCCATTGCCTGCATCTGTGATAACCTGTTTCATTAGTGCCTGCGTTTCGTTGAAAATAGTAAGGTCTGCTCTAGCTATAGTTCTAGCTGATGTTTTGTTAATACTATAACTCATTGTTTCATATCCTTATCTATTTGTTTTTGTGCCATTTTACTTACTGTTTGATCTTCTGGATCAGCATCGGAACGGGGTAATGCTGTATCCAGTGTGATGTCTTTTTTGTTGGCACTTCCAACTATTGTTATTGTTGCAAGCATGTCAATTAAACTTGTTACGTCAATACTATAGCCCATTGCACGAAGTTTTGATAATACCATATTTGTTGGTATTTTTGTTTTCATATTGGCTTTTGCCCTAGTCAATAATTCTTCTAGGTCATTTAAAATATCGCCTTGATCTTCAAATAAAACTTCGTGTATAAACATTAGGTTTTAATTCCCAATCGTCTTTTTTCTGCCGCTGAAAGGTCTCTATTATTATAACTCAATGCTGGGTTACTAAGTGCTGATTTAACTTTGCCGAAAGCATTTGCTATACCTGATGTTATATCAGTTCCAATATCACCAATAGTTTTTGTTGGATTTGGGTTTACTGCTCTAGACCTAGTCTTAAATTTCTTGTTCTGAGCTGTACCTTTAAAATCCATTGGCTTTGTGTCGACTTTTGGCTTTGGTTTTGGTACTTCTATCGGTGGCCCACTTGGAAGTTGTTTTCCAAGAAATGTGTCACTTTTAGGTCTTAAATCACCAATTGGTACATTTGGTCTTGTGACAAAAGCATCTTTATCTATATTCTTATAGTTAGGGCTTGGTATTTTTCTATAACCTTTACCATCACCTAAATCACCTTCTAATCCTCGACCTTGAAACTTTCTTAGGTTAGCATATGGATCATTCATACCTTTAAATTGGCTTACTGGAGGTAAATCTTCAGTGAGTTCATTTATTACATTTATAAAATGCTCTTGCGTCATAGCACCACTCTCAACCATTTTAAAGAGCTTGTCCTTACTCTCTAAAAACTTTTTTTCGGCTAACGCACCTTTCTCCATATCAGCTAAAGCACTTTCACCTTTAAGTTCTCTGCCTACTGGATTTTCTTCTCCTGCCTCTGCTTCGTCACCACCAAAATCATCTGGTGCTTCCATGTCAGCGTCAGCATCCATTGGAGGTTCTTCTGCTCCCATATCTGTTGGCATTGGTTCACTTACTTGTTCACCTCTTGCGGCGAGTGTTGCATTTTCAACTGCTGTTTTGGCTGTCTTCATTGCATCAAGTAAAGTTCCTAAGGCGGCATCAGCGGCATTATTGTATGCTTCTGCTACTTCAAAACCTACTTGCTCTTTCATTGCGTCTACAATTGGCATAAGTTTTTGTACTTGCATTTCAGCTACGTCTTCAACCATACCTTGCATTTCGTCAACTAGTTCTTGTGCGGCTAACAATACTTCTGCTTGATCCAAGTCAGCTTCCATTACTGTGCTTTCTTTTTTCATTTTTTTGCCATCGCTTCTAGTTGGTGCAATTTCACTCAAATAAGTTTTGATTTGATGTGCTATTAACCCTAGTTTATTGTACTGTGGATTTTCCCAGTACTTGAGATCGCTCTCTTTAATTGCCATTAACTTGGCGTTTGTTGTTGTCAACATCCTGTTAAGTGAATCAGTACTCATCTCAGACAGATCAACCTCATGGTCAAAAGTTTGTGACAGTATCTTATTCAACTTTTTTGCATTATGTTGACTTGAATTTAAATCGTTTAGATACATGTTTCTATTCCCGTTCCTTATATTGTATTTATAGTTTTTGCAGTATTTGTTGTTTTGCACTGTGCAGTCGGTTTTGTGCCGCACTCATCTTTGCCAACATAACATCTTCATTAATTGATTTTCTAGCTTTTGTTTTATACATATAAACTTCATACAATGCATTGTTGTAATCAAGGTCTGCTTTAAGCAGGTCGTCTACTTTTTTATATTTGTTAAGCATTAAGTTTTTTACAATTCCCATTGCTGTTTCAAACAATGCAATATCTCTGTGCAAAATTCGTTTACCTTCACAGATATTATAAAATCTTTTTTGTTTACCAGCAAACTTTTGTAGTACAATATCAATCTTATAGTTTTGTACACTAACACTGTTTTCAGTCACCTTCTGATTGATTGCAACATTTAAATCTATATCTCGTTCGGCACGTTCAGCAACTATTTTAGTTGTTTTGTCTACACCTTTTAGCTTTGTTAAGATGTCGTGCATAGCTTTGGTTTGTTCGTCCATAATTACCTCGTATATTTGTTGGTGTTAATTCTATAAGAAACTTTCTTTTCTTTTGTACTTTTTTCTAATATTCCTCTACCCACAAGTGATTGTGCAATAAACTGTTCTCTCTCATTCAAATCTTCTTTTGATAATTGTTCAGCTTCACTGAACTTTTCTTCGATAAATTTATTCTCTCTGGTGTTTAGCCAGGTATAAATTCCACCTTTAGTTACAATAGCTCTCATTATGATTGTCCTTCCGGTGCTTGTGCTTGTTGTGGATTTATAAGTCTTGTTGGTAGTCCAGTTGCAATTTTTTTACCTAATCTAACATTACGTCTCATAGCTTGACTGTTTTTAATATTAATTTCTCTGTTTTGGTCCTGTGCTTTATTTTGCATACGCTTGTTGGCATTCTTAACATCATCTTGATACTCTCTGTTTTGAGCAACACCTTGACGCATTCCATATCTTTCTTTGACTACGCCTGCTTTGTCGCCGACTTTTTTTCCAGGAGCATTATAAACTGTTCCGCCTTTTTGTTTTTGTAGTTTTCTCATGTCTGCTTTTGAACCTTTGGCAACATATTCTCCATCAATAACAAGTCCATACATAGTAGATTTTGGAATAGCTTCTACTACTTTGTTTTCTTTAAGATTGTAACAATTACATTTTTTACAACTTGAATCACATGAACATTCACTAACAGGTGATCCACAGCAATCCTTATTGCACATCAGAACACCATCTTTAATCCATGTGTTGTTCTTTGAGTACTTGTCGTCAATTATGTCCATAATCTTCATGTTATTTTCTCCGCTTGTTCAATCTTTTAAGTGCCTTACTTGCTGGATTGAATCTTTTGGTTCTTTGAGCTTTGCGAGCCATACGTTTACCCATACGAGCTTTGGTTTTTTTCAGCGTTAAACGTTTTTTAATATCAATAGGAGCACTACATTGTCCTGGTTTGCTGACTAATCTACCAGCACGTCTACCAACTACACAGCGATATTTTCTGGTTAAACTAGTTCCTTTTCTAGCCCAGACAAGTTGTGCTTCGACCACATTGCTATTATCTAGTTCATATAAGTTCATAAAAGTATTTATGTGAATTTTAATTCATTATCAGGACGATAATGGTTGATAGTATACCTGCCACAACTGTAGCCGCGGCACCTAGCATTATTTTATTTGTTGATTGATGATTTTTTACATTTTCATCATGCATTCTTCTCATTTCTGAGTGCAGATCTTTGACTGCTTTTTCTACATTTTCCAAACGTGTTTCCAATCCCTTGTACCTTTCTGCACAAAGATCAACATGGGCTTCTAAATTGGTTCGTTCAAGTTCTGTGGTTGACATAGTTCTGCTTTTCCTGTTACTACTGTAACTTTATATTAGCGTCTAGTTATGTTTGCCAGTTGTTCTGCCTATTGTCTTTCTTATACTACTACTTATCTCGTTTTTTGCTTGGTCAAAATTTTGACGGTAACAAAATTTGACGGATAGAAATAGTTGATATTTTGACGGAGCCTATATTTTTGCCTAAGTTGTTGCCTTTCAAATATATTTATGTATATGATGTTGCTTTTTTAAAACACAAGTTAATTGGTCCACTTGTTTCAAAGCATTTACTCTTTATATCTGCTGTTTCTTCTAATCCTGTATATATTGGGATACCATTACAATCTGCTAATAAAGTATCCATATTCTCAATAGCACCACCATGCTCTATACTAAAGTGCATTTTCCATACAGTATGTAGTCCATGATACTGTTTTCCGAAGCCTAAATTTACTATATCTTGTGCCATAATTACCTCTACCATCGGTTCCAATGGTTGACTTCGTAATCCTATTGTTTGTATTAATGTGTTTAAGTTTTGCTGTTGGAAAAATCTTAGTTTATTTTTATCGTGTTTAGATTCGTTTGTGTTGGTTATATCAACAAGAGTATATGCAGTGTAATTTGTCATGCTACATTTACTAGTCTTTCATAGTACCGCTGTATTTTGCTCTCAACTTTTCAAACCCACTCAAGCCAGTTCTACCTTTTACTAAACTCTGTCCTAACGCATAGCCTCCAGCAATGGCACCTCCAGCTATTGCCAGTTTAGCAAGTGTATCTGAGCCTCTCATTCTAGGTGCGCCTTCGGCATTGTGTGCATTTTTAGCCTCTAGTCCTTGACTTCTACTTAGGTCTCTTATGTAACTATACAACTCACTTCTTAAAGCCTTGGCTCTAAAGAACTGCATCATTCTAGTAATTACAAGTTGCTTTTGCATTTTATTTAGACGAGGCCAATCTTGCACTAATCTTCTAATACTTCTATAATTACTATTTTGTATATCTAAATCACCTTCTAATCTCATAAAGAAATTTTGAACACCCATTGGTTTTCTTCCTGCTTTTAAGGTATTCAAAAATGCTTTGATTCTAACATCATTAAATTGTAGTCTTGTGTTTTGCATTTGATCTTTTTCACTTGAATCAGACATACCATTTTTAACGGCAGTAAGTGCAATATTTAAATCAGTACCGCCAGCTCTATATGTGTTAAAATTACCATAAGTCATTGTGCGTTTTGCATAATCTTGAGCCGCAACTGCAAAATCATATTCATTGCTTAAAATATATAATGCAAGCATATTCATCATTGCAAAGTCAGCCATATCTCTAGCATTGTGACCTTCTACTCTGGATTTGCTTCTGAACATTTTACTTTCAAGCATATCACTAATAAATGCATATTGTTTTTTCTGTTCCATAATACTATTTAGCCATTCCTCTATGAGCACAATTTGTATATTCGTTCCACCATACGAAATGATGCTCGTTTAATTTTTGTAAAAACATATCCCATTGCATCCACATAGTACCATCTGGGTCTACATAAGTTGGTTCACCGTTGTTTACTATTACATTACCTGGCACGCCATCGGCATGGAAAAATACTTTTTGATTAGGATCTACTGTTTGTGTTTGCATAAAGTCAAAGTATCTTTTCCAAAGAGCATATCTGTGTGTATTGCAGATATACCATAATTCGTCGATTGTTGCTTGCTTTTTATAATCTAACCAATACAATCCAGGAACTTTATCCATAACAATAACACCATCTTCGAAACTATGCACTTTTACTAAACAAGGATTTTGTTCTTGAAAATGTTTGTAAGTTTCAAAGTCAAATGCATCAGGTAGAGTTTTTTTGATGATATACTTACCATCGTCCCAAACTTCCCTAAAATCTTTTTTGTGTATTAATTTGGCTTCCATCTGTGACGTGGTACTAGTTTGATCTTATCTCTGGTAGCAACATAACCTTCGCCACCTTTTTCACCATCTGTACTTGCTGTTACGTCAGCACCTGCGTTGTCCAATTGGTCAATAATATTGTTTTTAATTGTTTGTATTTTAACAACAAGATCCAATATAGCATCAAGCCCTTTGTCGTCGCCTGCCATAAGTTTTGCTTGTTGTCCTGCACTGACCTTGCTGGTTTTTAGCCAATCGTAAAATCCTGTCCTGAGTTGGTCTAACTTACCTGCTTTGGTCATTTGGTTAACATAGTTATAGAGTATTGCATCTTTTCTACTCAGTCCCTGCTCCGGCGCTAACCAATTGTCTATTATTTGTGCGTTCGCATTTGCCGTTGAAACTATATCTTGAACCGCACTTGTATCAACTTTGGGTTGATGTGTTACATAGGTTTGTCCAAGCACCACTACTGCATTACTGTTTACTCTATTTGTATCTTTAATAGGAGTACCTGTCTTATCTCCAAATGCATCATGATAGGTGTGTGCAACAATACCTACTTGGCTACCTGCAATACGTTGTCCTAGTTTACTTTGGGGATCAACTGTGTAGGTAACATTATTGGGCGTAAATTGTATGCCCGAATCTGTTTGTTTAAAAGGTCTGCTAGGATAGTATAGTAAATCTCCATAAACATAACCTTTCATATCCTGTGGTGTATTTGCTTCTAGTATATCAAATATATTGCCCATGCTATCAGCAAATCCCTGCCTCCAATCTTCACCTTTACCTGTATTAAGAATAAAGTCTTTTAATTGACCACTGCTGGTTGTTTTATTTCTACCCCAACCATTTTTACCAGTCATTACAAATTCACCATTTGGCTCACGACCCCAAAACAATGTTGGGTTACCGTCCCACTTTATACTAACGTCTTTGGAATCTTGTCCTAGTCGTGTTAGTATTTCTGCCGCCTTTAGTGCGCCTTTGCTTCCTTCGAATGTGACTAGATCTTCTAGGTGATTATACTCCCTACCTTTTTGTGTAGCTTCTGTGAGTATTTGCCATGCTCGCATTAGGGAAGTTCTTTCCAATTTGGATCAGCTCTCAAGTCTGCTAAAAATGCCGGTCCTTCTTTACCCAATGCAGAAACAATACTTTCTACACTGCCTATATCTTTTCCTGTGGCATTAGGGCTTACTAATGTTTTGGCAATTTTATCCAAGTCGTTGGTAATAAGTTCGTTTGTTTCTCTATTAACAATTCCTCGGTATGGTGAAAACTTCATGCCTTTGTTTTTGGCTAGTGTAGCCAGAGCAATCATTTTGTTTGCACCTTTAAACTTGCTTCCTTTTGGAATATCATGTGTATGTATTTTACTAGCGGCTTCGCCATCTGCTACTACCATAATATCTACCTGGTGTGTATGATCTGTCATTGGCACTTCAACATGTACACTAGTACCAGTTTGTGCAGTTTTAAAACCTGCTAGGTCAAATACCTGTCTTAATTTTTTACGGATATCTGCATCTTTGGCATCTGGCATTTTAAAATGTTGTTTAAGCTGATTCAAGTCAACAATCATATCCAAGTCACCACTCATTTTTCCTGGAGTAGGTGTTGCACCACTTCCAATGGGAAGAGCCTTAGATCCTAGTTTTAGTTAGTACACTATTGATACTTTTCATTATACCAGGAATCATCTCATGGTCAAAAGGAATAGCATCAGGAAATACCTTACCGCCTTCTCTAAGTTTACTGATTAAACTTTTACCTTTTTTACGTTTTTTACGACTACCACGTTCAAGACGTTTTTTTGTACCGCTAAGTATTTCTTTTATTTTCATCTACTCTGCCAATGCCTCTTTGAAACTTACGTGGATCTTTGGTTCTAATAGCGTTTATTAAACGTTTGTTTAAATCAGCCGCAGTTTCCACATCAAAACTTTCGTTGATCAAATTAATCAAATTGATAGCAGTAACAATAACTTGTTGCCCGTTGGATTCTACAATATGCTTCTTATCACGCTTGGGTGACATTGCATTTATTTCTTCCAAAATTGATCTTGTTTTACGCTTCATCTTAGTAGTATTTAGTAAATATCTGTTGCTGGAGCATTGGTGATCAGCACTTATGGCAGTTGCAAGGAGATTGATAATGAACATAGGATCCATTTAACAATAAGAGCAATAATCATCAATGGCATGCAAACACAAAACACAGGCTTTACTTTGGCTCATATTAATGACACCTCTTTTTTACTCAGTGTTTGTAGTTCAGAATAACAAATAATAAAAGATAAGGTACACAGCACCTTTGCTTCAGCAAATTTTATTTTAAAAATATTCAAAGTTTTGACAGTCTTTATGTATTCCAATATTAAATGCTCCATTTCTCTGGTGAAATCTAGTAGCCACATCAGTTAATGGACTGAGTGTTACATATCGTTGCACCATTGGTTTATTAGCTTTTAGATAGGTAAGTGCTTGTAAAACAATTTCTCTGCCAGCACCTTTTTTGTAACTCCATACTGTATACATTACTGCAACATCTAATCCAGGAAAATTCATATCCTTTTCAGATTTTGGTACGTCTTCAGTATATGCAATACAAATGACTGCATCTATTTCTCCATCATTATCCAATACAAATACTTCTCTACCATAAGAAGTACGCCACTCTGCTTTAATGTGTGGTCTAACTGGATCATTTCGCAAGTGTTTTTTAAGTTCTTTTTTTGTTGCTTGTCTGATCTTCATTAATCCGCTTTCCTTAGTAAACTTTTTAGTCTGTCAGTTGCTTGGATATTGCTACTTGCATCTAAGTCATTTTCAGTAACATTTTCTCCTGCAGGCGCAACTGAGCTTTTAGTTTTTAGTTTTTGATAGATACTAGTTGTACTTGTATCTTCCTGCTCATCTTCATCCAAATCTTCAATACGCAAACTTTCTATATTAAATTTAAGATCCAACTTTTGTCCAACACCACTACTGCTTCTTGTTTTCATAAATTGTATCTGTACTCTTCCTCTTTCACGCATTGCTCTACTGCTGAAGATTCCTATCAAATTGTCTGCTGTATTAATTTTACTAATACCGCCTGCAATATGGCTGTGGTCAAATTCAATTTCATCCACTGCACT
>FUFK010043471.1_pt1 | contig 11646 bp, 12 predicted proteins | sample 1021851 | NCBI WGS metagenome assembly FUFK01 (sample SAMEA51879418, study PRJEB19060) | metagenome
CTTTATTAGTTTCAGGAACAGGTGCTGTTTCTAAAACTTTTTCAGTTGCAACATTAGGAGTTGAAACTGATACTGATTCATTCTCGCTAGGGAGTTTGAATAATGATTTACCAATTTTGAAATCGGCATTTTTGATTAACCATTGTGGCGCATANTTGCAACCAAAATGAGCGTTTGCCTCTTTTAATTGGGCAACCGTTAGAGTGTTAGTACCAAACTTCTTTGAAGCGTAGTCAACAAACTCTTTTTGTTTAGTGTTTAACATAGTGTATTGTCCTTTCACTTTCATTATTAATTATACGGATATCCTATCATAGTGATTCGCATTTGGCAACCCTTATTTTTTCTATACCAGGTAAGGGTTTCGGATATCATTTATGCGACCTCCTGGATAAATTTGTTTAAAACAACCCTTGAAACCAGACGATTCGCCATTGATTTACCAAATACTCTTTTTAACTCTGAAGCAGTACCTTTTTTGATATCTGCACCAGACATATCAAAGTTTTCAACATCTAGTTTTTTACCATCAAGAATAAAGTATTTGTGGTAACCTGCATGGTCAACAGCAATTGCTTTATTTTGAGTCATCTCTTTCCTTAATTTCATGTATTGTTGATACTTGTCGGAATAATCTTTGTAATCTTTGATATGTTTTTCAATATCCCATCTTCTAACTCTTTTAACAATATAGAAACCTATCACATTAGCACCATGATTATTCTTAATATGTGTTAAAAGTTTTGATGTAAGATTACCAGTAAACTTTTTGTTATCAAGTTCATACACATTAGTATTAGACCATTTTCTATCGCCTAATTCAACGCCTCTAATACTACCATTAGGATAATTAGCTGCACCATCTGTAAGTGTAATAAATGTTAACTTCTCAATACCATATTTCTTTTTATACATTGGTATCATTTTGTTAAGATAGATTAAAGATTCATTCAATGGTGTATTACCAAGATAGTATTTGTTAGGCATACCATAGTTATCGCTTTGAGCAAAATAATCTTCTCTATCATCATTCCATTTTTGTCTAACATATCTATTGTCAAAGTAATGACCCATTTGAAATAAGGTTTTTAATGCATAATCATTTTCTTTTTTAGACATACGGTGAGATACACAATTTACCAAATGAAATGGCTCAAATTCATATTCACCATGATTTTCTGAAAATGATTTAAGATTATCTAATTCACCAGAATGTCTTTCACTAGTAAAGAAATAAACCTCATAAGGTATATTAACCTTTCTACAAAATTCTACTAGATTGATTAATTGTTTTACGGTGTTGAATATTACATCACTCATAGAACCAGACCAATCAAGTAACATCATCATACCATGGTTTTTACCATCAGGTATAATAGTTAACTTTTTAAATATGTCTTCATTGTATTTGTAAGTAGGTAATTTTAAAGGGTCAATAATACCAGTTTTATCTTGACTTGCTCTTTTATATGCTTGAGCAGATTTTTTCATTTCAAATTCTTTTACAAGATACATAACGGTCTTTTTGTTTTCTCTCATAAAGTTTTTATATGATTTATCTAACCACTTATCAAAGTTTGCTACATTATAATATTGTTTTTGCTTAACTCTATAAGCTGTCATATCTTTTAAGAAAGTTTTATAACCAGTTAAACAACCGTCTTTACCAAGATTAGGAGTAGGTATCTTACCATAGTTGTAACCTTTAGCGTCACCTTCAACAAGTTCTTCCTGTTTTCTTTGGTAACTATCATCTGTAATTGCTTTTAATTTTTTATCTTTTTTAGAGATACCGCCGGCACCTTTAGCATAACTTTCAGGAGTTCCTTCATCTGATTTTTCTTCATCTGATTTTTCATCTGCTTTACTAGATGAAGCATTGTTACTATCAGAGTCTTTTTCATCATCTGCTTTTTGGTCACCAAAATTATTGAAATCATTTTTTTCATCTTCAGCGTCATCATTTTCTGAAGCGTCTGAATCAGAACCTTGACCACCATCTTGCTCTTCTTGGTCGCCATCATCACTATCACCAAAATCTTCTTCTTCATCATCTTGTAAATCATAAGACATTGCCATAGGGTGCATATCAAATTCAGGTAATTTTTTCATTTCTTCAACTTGCTCTTTTTGCCAATCAAGCATTTCTTTGGCCAAAGTCAACACATCATCAAAAGTTTTCACATTGTCAACTTTAGCCAACCACTCGTTATCTTTAGGAGCAAACATGAACGGTAATCTGTTTAATGATTTTGACCTCAAATTAATCTTGTCAATAATCATTAAGTCTTTATTGATATCTTTACCATTGATACCAAAGAAATTCTGTTTTTCTAATATATCAAAACCATTCTCATAGTTTCTAACAACACCGGGATATTTGTTTTGAATTAACTTGTCAATTCTAGTATCTTCAATAACATTTACATATGACCTTAATTCGTCATCTTCAATACCTTGCCATTGTTCAAAAGGAGTCCACAATGCATGAGCACACTCATGGGCGATTAACATATCATATACATCACCAGATTTTTGTTTGAATATTGGAAGAGTTAAGACTCTGTTCTTTACATCAAAAGAAGCCGTCTTTACATTGTTATGTTGAATAACAATATTTTCTGTAGCAAGTAATTTAGCAAGATTGCCTTTTACATCAAGATTGATTTTCATAGTGTTGTCCTTTTTAATCATAAGGACATAATACAGGAGTTGGCCGTGGAGTCAAGCCATAAAAAGCGCTTTTTTTAATTTTTTTTTCTATACCAGGTAAGGGTTTCCGCCTGCTGGTCAGGAATGTCGCACTTTTTTTGACTATCTTTTGTCGCCGGAACCATGCAATTTGCCTAATTTTTGACGATTCGCTAGTTTTAATAGGTTGCGATTCGCTATTTCTGATAGTGATTGTCCTAGGTCATCTGCTAAAACAGCACAATACCATAGTACATCACCAATCTCATCACCTATTTTTTCTTTAATATCATCTGTCATATCAGGATTATCTCTGATTAATTTCTTTACTTTATTTGCCACCTCACCTGCCTCACCAGCCAATCCAATGGCAGGATATACAATACTATAATCTCTAGGATATATTGCTGTCGCTTTGGCAGATTTTTGGTACATATCTAAATCATCTAATCTTGAATATTGGTCCCATTCACTACTATAACCAGTTGTTTTATGACCTAAATCTAATTCTAATTGACCATTATTGGAACCGTCCCTATTTTCTATACTAATTGTCATGTAGATAATTCCTTTTTCTTTGTGAGGTCCTTTGCTTTTATTTCATTTACAGCATTAGTATCAACACAATTTGCTAATTTAGGTGGTATACCACCAAATGCTAATGATGATTTTAAAAAGTATGTATTAGTGTTTGTATGTAATTCTGTTAAACACTCTTGTTGAGTAGCGAAAGCCTTATTAAATAAAAATATAGGTTGGCCTTCAGTAGCTGGTTGTGTGGTGTGCATAACCACAATAATAAACCATTGTAACATTTTTTATCTCCCTACCTGTGGTAAATATTTATCTTTGGTTTCTTGCCATGACATATAGATAATGTCATCATAAAAGTGAGTTTCTTTAGATACTCTATCTTGTTTCTTTAAACTCGCTAATCTCTTCTTTGCGTATTTGTTTTTCCAAATATCAGTTAACGCTTCTACTGAATTGTCAAATCTTCTTTCTAATTTATCTACTGATATTTCTTCTCTTAAAAATTCATTTGTATTATTAAATAGTTCGCCAAAATATATGCCTCTGGCATGCTCTGACTTAATTAACTTTTTATCTATACCTAATTGATTGTATGTAAATGTATGACTTCTATTTCTATGGTCTCTTTTGTGTGGTTGACCTGTATCTTTTTTAGCCACATACCATTCAAAGTATTTGTAAGTATGGTTTTTCATTAACCATGCCTGTATCATTTTTCTAGTATTTAAAGTAGGTTCGTATGATACACTACCAGCAGTCCAACCCATTTTCTTCCAGTATTTTAATCTGTCGTATTGTGATAAAGGTATCTCTTTAGTTTTACCATATAAACTAGTTGTAGTTACACCTACTAACTTATCTTTGTATTGATGTTCCCAGGTCTTCTCAACCGTATCTGATAAACATAGTAATGCTAGTAATTTACCACCTACTAGATTATAACCTAAAGGTTGTATTGGTACTATTGTACTACCGATACAAGTATGATTAATCATTCTTTGAGTTTTAGGTTCTCTTTGCCAACCTATGTAATTATCTCTAGGTGTAAGGTCTAAAAAATCACTAGACATACAAGTAAGACCAAGCCATTTCTTTGTCTTCTTATCTCTAATTAGAAAATTTAGATTTCTACCAATGTTACTATTGTTTTTCATGGTAGATAAGAAAGTTCTCATACCATTCCAGATTGCTGGCATTTGTGTACCAGTTTTGTTTATATAATTATCTTTTATCTCACCGTCTGTCCATAATAATTCAGGTTCTAAATCAAGATATTCTTCTTGGTCTTCAGGTAACCAAAAGTTCTTTTTTATCTCATTTAATATCAAGCCTTGTTCGGCGTTTTTAAGAGTAGGTTTATCATCAAAGAAATTACTAGTTTCTATTGTAGGATATTTGTCATGTACCTCACACCATTTCTGATATAAAGTATATTCTTTTACATCCATTTTAGAAACATAAGATAGGTCTTTTATAACTGCTTCTTTTAATGTTTCTGTATCTGGTGCTTCTATCTTATCTATTGGATTAGCTGCGAGCCACGCCTGGTGTTGCTCATCAATAGACATACCTTTTTTCCAACTATAAACCATAATATTAATATACCACTAACAATTAAAAATGTCAAGTCTGTCTTTGTTTTGATAGTAATTTAATGTGTTTTACCGCTTTTTTAGTAGCCATATCTAGTTTAAGTTTACTGGCATACTCTGTAAATGTTCTACCTAATGTATGGTCCATTTCATGTTGCACGATTCGGGCAAACATACCATCACAATGCGATTCTTTTAATTTACCATATTCATCTTCATATTTTAAAACACATTTTCTAGGTCTTTTGATATTCAAAAATAAGAAAGGAAAAGATAAACAACCTTCTTTAATCATAATCTCTTCTTTACTTGTTGATATTATTTCTGGATTGAAAGCAGTTAATCTTAAACCTCTTTCTATTTTAGGGTGGCCACCTGCAACAAACATATTGTAAGGTAGACCCACTTGATTAGCAGTTAGACCTATACCACCACTAGATATCATAAATTCAAACATATCTTTAGATAATTCTTCTCTATCTTTATATCCTTCTAGTGCTAACATATCGTCATCAAAAGGAGCGATTGCTGTTAATACTCTAGGATCCCTTGCTGATATTAACTTCAAAGGTTGTTTTTCTTTCATTTTCATATTTGGGTTTGTCATATTGTTCCTAGTTGTGTAAAGTTTTGTACTTTCTCAAACTTTATAATGTTAGTAAATTTATCAAATAGTATATCGCCTTTATGAGATATAATAAAGATATTTTCTTTTTCTAAAGTTTTAATGATTTTAAAGAAATCATCTGTGCCTTGGCCGTCTAATGAAGAATCAAATATTTCATCTAGTATTAATAAATTAGTATTTGTACTATTCTTCATTCTTGCGATATCTCGCCAAGTAAATAATAAGGCAAGGTCAATTCTCATTTTCTCACCCTCACTAAAGTTATTATAGTTAAAGGTATCTCTAAATCTTGACTTAACGGTTTCGTTAAACTCTTCATCTAAATTAAATGAGATAAAGAAGTCCATTGCCTGTAAATATTTATTAATTAACTGATTCATAATAGGCACATATTTTCTTATGATATTTGCCTTAGCACCTTTGTCATTAAGTATCTCTCTTAATATATCCACATAACCTTTTTCTTCTTGTACTTTAGATANATTTATTTCAGCAACCTTTAGGTCTTGTCTTAACTTTTCTAACTCTAGTTCAATTGATTCTATATCAACCTCTTGTTGATTTCTATTACTTAAATCTGATTGTATGCTATCACTATGTCGTTTCAGGCTTTCTAAAGATGAAGTTATTTTGGCTATCTCTAGGTTCATGTCTTGTATTTTTTGCGATATCTTCCCGAAGGCGTTGACTTTCTCGCTCTGTTTGGTAAGTTCTTCTACGAGCTGAGATAGTCCTAATTCTAGTTTGGAAATTTTGGTAGTTTCGTGATTGCATTTTGTTTCCTTAAATTGTTGGTCTATGGATTGTGTACACACCGGACATGTGTCATTCTCACTAAAAAATTTTAAAGTCTTCTTATGGGTATCTAGGTTTTGTTCAATCTTTGTTTCTAGTTTTTCTAGTTCTTTTAGTTTCTTTTCGGTATTTTCTTTACCAGATAATTCATTTTGACTTACGGCTATAGCTTCATTAAGGCTATTGAGCTTTTTATCATATTCTAGCCTATTTTGTTCATTTTCCTTCAACTTTTCCAGCGATACCTTCCTGGTGTCGCTACCTTGCGCCTGGAGAGAATTAAGATACTTTGCTTCAGTTTCATACTTGGTCTTTATTAACTCACATTGGTGGCGCACCTCCGTGAGAGTTTTTTGGAGGTCACTCTGTTTTGAACGCAAAATTAAGTCCATCAGCCCGAAAACTCTGATATCAAGTATCTCTTCAACTACTTCTCGTCTATATCTTGGTTTCATCTTCATAAACGGCTCGTATGATGAGGAACCTAATAGTACGACTTGAATAAACGACCTGTAATTTAGTTTCATTATATTTTGTTCTAGGTATTTTTGATAGTCAATATTACTTGCGTCTTGATTTATCATCTTACCATTACAATATATTTCAAAGTTATTTGGTTTGATACTTCTTCTTACTTTATATTCTTTGGTGCCAACTTGAAAATCTACCTCAACAACACAATCACCATTGTTAATAGTATTGACCATTTGTTCTTTCTTAATAATTCTAAATGGTCTATTAAATAACACAAAACATAATGCGTCTAATAGTGTTGACTTTCCACTACCATTTGTGCCTACAACTAATGTTGTTTGCGACATGTTAAGGTCAACAACTATAGGTTGGTTACCTGTTGATAAAAAGTTTTTATAACTTATTCGTTTAAATGTTATCATTCTTTAAAATCTCTTTTATGAAAAGAAATCCAAGTCGGATCCATTTCATAATTGTAGTATGCCACATCATTTGGATTATTATTATATCTAATCACAAATCCCATACACTCATCATCTTTATTATAAAATTGGTTTCTTTGTAGATGAGGTATAATACTCTTTAATTTATATTCTTCGGTATATAATGTTAAGTTTTTAGGGTCTCCTTCATCTGCTATAAAAAAACCTACTTTGTTCGGTTTTAACTCTTCATTTGTTCTTTCGTCTTTCCACATACAATCAAAATCTATACAAGGTTTTGGTCGTGTTTCATATATTTTACAACCTTTTCCTATATCACAATTTTTACACCAACTATATCCTTCTTTAAAGTCTTTAATAGCTGGTAGTTTACAACATAATGTACAATCTCCACACGCTCTCATGTATCATTCGCTTGCTTCACTATACAATTCTTTTGCAAAGGTCTTTAACTTTTGTTTATCTAAATCAGTATCTACCTGGTCAATATAGTTACCTAAAAATGTTAAAGTATCTTCACCTTGTTCTAGTATATTTTCACTTACTGAAGCGCCTATATCTGTAGGGTCTTCAATTACATCTATTGCATGTACATTAATTTTATTATAAAATCTATCCATCAATCTTTCGTACATGTCATTATCTGTTTTGTTAGATATGTATAATTTAACAAAATGTTTATCAAATTCATTAATATCTAAATTATCATAATTAGTTTCTTTGTCGTTATATGTAATCTTCTTAAACATCAACATAGGGTTTGGCACTCTTGACAACTCTCTGGTTTGTGTATCAAATATGTGGAAACCTTTAGGACAATGGTAATCTGACCATGTCATCTCGTATTGTGTTCCAAGATAGTAAATATGACCATCATCTGACTTTTTATGAAAATGACCAGACATAACTTTTTCAAATCTTTTAAATACTGATTTATCAAGACCATGTTCATTCATATGACCACTATGCATTTCAAAACCTTTTACTTCTAAATGACCCATTGCAATAACGGCCTTTGTGTTGTCAATAGTTCTTACCGTTTCTGCCTCATTATCATCACAAATCCAAGGTATAAACAAGATAGGTAAACCATCAAACTCTACCTCTGTAGCATGTGTATAAATTTTAGCGTTTTTATTAATGTTTAGATTTTGTAAAGCATTTACTTCGTTTGTATTCTTATAATAGGTATCGTGATTGCCAATGATAATATGAGTATCAATATTCAACTCTTCTAGTCTATTAAAAAATACTTTCTTAAAGTTGTGTGCTGTATTATGATTAATAAATTTTCTTCTATCTACCACATCACCTAAATGTATTAATGTGTTAATGTTATATTGTTGTAGATAAGGAAAAAATATCTCATTATAGAATCTGTTTTGATATTCTATAAAGGCAGGACTATCATTTCTGCAACCAAAATGTGTATCGTTTAATAATGCAATCTTCATAGGTCATTATTTTTTATCATCTTTTACACCCATATTTTTTTGTAAAAATTCTGTGAATTGATTTTTAAACTCTCTATCTTCACCTGGTTGTAATGCCATATCGTCATAGTTTGCTTCAGTTATCATCTTTTGTTTGATTGTTATTTGTTTTTTCTCTTTCTGTATTCTTCTAACAAAAGCGTAATAGATAATCTGCGTGAAATATGCAAAAGGATTATTAGATGTTTTAGGGTTAAAATTATCAAGATATTGTAAACAATTTTCTATACCATCTGAAATCATATCATCTCTGAAAGTATAGTTTATAAAATTAGGTCTATAAGATAGGTGATTCGCTATCTTTAAAAAACATTCACCAATATAATTTGGTACTGGTGGTTTTTCTTTTTTTTCTCTTTTTGCTTTGTTAACTGACTTACGATACTCAACCATAGCGGCTAAGAATTCTTTGTTGTTAACATAGTGTTCTGATTTCTTTTTTGTTTGTGCCATAATATTCTCACTTTATACTATAATTAGTTAAATGTCAATGTTCGTTCCAAGGTTGACATTTGTTTTTTTGTCCGTATAATAACGGTGTCCGTTTGCATAAAGACACCTAATGTAGTGTAGGTGGATCCTCATCTTCATCATGTAAGAATTCATCAAATATTTCATTGACTTTTTTATTTTGTTGGGGGGTCAATTCTTCTCTTTGATATTGTTTATCTTTCTGGGGTTGTTCCATTCTATGATAATTATTAGCAATTGCGTTATAGTTCACCGTCATTTCGGGAGAGGCGTTTGTAATAGTTAATATTTTATCTTTTGGAATGGTCACCACATTATCATTTGTATAATTAGTCCAACGAATCAAAGCAATGTAATCTCTAAAGCCAGTAGGCGTTATTTGAGGTACATATTTAATTTGTAATGGTTTGTGTAATCGAATCAATACAGACTTGTCTGGCAACTGCTTATCACCTACAGGCATGTCGGTAACTATATCGTCACCATTGATTAGTTTTACTATCTTAACTTGTTGTTTCTGCATTGTTCAGCTCCACATTATGGATTTCATAATCAAAATCTTCCTCGCTGTAAATATTTATCCTTTCTCTAAAATGAGCTAGAGTGTAATTCTCTTTCTCATTGTAAGTAAGGTCGTCTGAAATATCGTATAATGTCGCATGACTATTATTGTCTTTTAATCTTAATCCTCTACCAATAGATTGCAAGTTTCTTATCCTAGACTTGGTAGGACTAGCAAAAATAACATTATGCAAATTCCTAATATTAATTCCAGTTGAGAAGGTTCCGAACGAAGCCACGATAATGGCGCCGTCAGACTTTTCTGTAATTTCTCGTATCTTTTCTCTTTCATCTGCGTCAACTCCTCCATGAACATAAAAGACTTGTTTGTCGGTTGCTTTTTTTTGTATCATTTCGTATAAGTCTTTACCATGTTTTTCAACATATTGAAATAAACATAGTGTATTGCCTTGTAATCCAGAGGCCAAGTTTCTAATATACTTGTTTCTCTTATCACTTCTAACTAGGTAATCCATCTCATCTTGATAGTTCATACCAAAACAATGTTTACTTTCCATTTTACCGTGTTTTAAGACCAAACAATATATTTTGAGTTCAGCTAGTTTGCCTTTCTCCATAAGTTCCGTTGTGGTTACTACTTTATTTACAGCACCAAAAAGGCCTTCTAATACAAGTTTATGTGTTTTTGTACCATCTAAAGTACCTGTCATACCAACCTTATATGGGCACTTTTCTAGTTTTGTCAATATTTTAGTAAGTGAAACGGCCTTGAATAAGTGTGCTTCATCACCTATTATCATACCTACATCTTTAAACCATTTTTTAGGCATATTGTAGATAGATTGCCATGTTGATATTATAACTGGTTTATTTGTTTCTTTTGCATGACCTTGATATATTCTATGTACATTTCGGTCAGGCGACCAGCCATAATCTTTGAAATCTTTAAATAGTTGTTCTACCAATGAGGTAGTCGGAACAATTATTAGTATCTTCTTTTTACTTTCTTTTAACCGAAGAATGTTAAACCTAACAAGAAGGTAAGTAATAAGAGATTTTCCGCTAGCTGTGGGTGATAAAAGTAAACAACGATTTTTTCTAGTTGCATATACAAATGCCTCCTTTTGATAATCTCTAACCTTAAAAGGAATATTTAGTGCTTTAATAAACTTGTCAACCTTACTATCGTCAACTTTAGTGTCTTGTATCTTTGTGCCATCAACAACTTCAATGTTGTTCTTTTTACACCAATCTAATATGTAAGGATATAAACCGACATATATCTGTCCGGTTGCATAAGAATATAATCTAATTTTGCCGTCCCATACTCTGTTACGGTATTGAGGCATAAATTTAAAACCAGGAACCTCAAAGGTAAAGTATTCGCCAAGTTCTCTACGAATAGAATCATCTGCCTCAACTTTGAGGTAGACATCATTCTTTTTTTCTAATACGATATATCTGATATTGGCCACTATATAGCTCCACTAGTAAACTTTCGCCATTCAATGGCATTTTTTATTGTGAAAGTTTTATTAGTGATTTGCCTTATAGTTCTATCTAGGAAGTCAATTGTTGTATTTAAGTAATCAACTTTTTGTTTTGCTTTTATATACTCTTCATTTGATTGTATATACTGGTCTACATCTTGTCTTAATAGTTTAAAATTAAAAGGCTTCTCTGCATAAACCGAAGCGTCTGCCTTGCCAGTATAATACTCCCATAATACCTTTTTGGTCGTAGCTAATTCTGCTTCTGCTTTGCTTAATAACAACTTAAACTTTGTTAAGTGTTTCATATATTTGTTGTGTAATTGAGGTAGTCTTAATGATTCCAAGTCTAACTCGGTTTCATTAATTTTTAAATCTTTATCTGCTAATTCTTGTAATTTTTCCAAATCCATAATATACCCAATCTATCATAATTTACTTAAAAAGTAAAGCTTAGGACACGGTTTCTGTAGTTCTAAATGCGCTTTTTAATGCAAATTCATATAACTTATA
>FUFK010052295.1_pt1 | contig 11645 bp, 14 predicted proteins | sample 1021851 | NCBI WGS metagenome assembly FUFK01 (sample SAMEA51879418, study PRJEB19060) | metagenome
GGATTTAGCACGTCGGCAGGAAAAGTACCTNTTGTTGTGGGACTCTCGCTATTTGACCTTGGTAATGGTTCTGCGATGGTTCGGCCAGGGCATCAAGAGGGAAAAGAAGCTGCAGTAGTAGCATCTTCAACAATGCAATTGGGGCGAGTAGGCGCAGGATCGGGAGCTACCGTATCAAAATGGAGAGGTAAGGAATTTTCCGAACTTGGAGGTCTTGGATGTTCAACCCTTCGAGAAGGGGATTTGATTGTTTCCTGCCTAATCGCTGTTAATGCAAGTGGCGATATTGATTTTGGAAAATATCCAGACAAGATTAGGGATGGACAGTTTAGTATCCCAAAGGTTAACCCATTTGAGAATACGACTATTGGCGTCGTAGCAACGAATGCAAAATTAACTAAATCAGAATGTTTCCTAGCCAGTCAAAGTGCTCATGATGGTTATGCTCGAGCCTTATTTCCAGCCCACACAAGCGGAGATGGAGATGCAGTAGTGGTTGCAGCAACAGGACAAGTTCCTGCCGAAATGTCGACAATTCGATCGTTAACAACACTTACAGTTGAAGCCGCTATCAAAAGTATTGCTAACGAATAAATGACAAATGGTTTTGTGAACATATCAGTTCTGCACCTATGAAGCACTAACCTTGAATTGTGATAGAAATAAACGCNACTTCTCTTAGATATACCCATCAGACAGCAGAGTCTGTTGCGGAAATTGTTAAATCTGGTGATCTAATTCTTTTGGTTGGAGATCTAGGTGCAGGAAAAACAGCATTTACACAAGGATTCGGAGTGTCGCTTGGAGTTAAAGAGGCTATTACAAGTCCGACGTTTACTTTGGCAAGAACGTATCAAGGCTCGTTACAGATTCATCATCTTGACGTCTACCGAATAGATCAAATCGAGGAGGTTCGTGATTTAGCCTTACCCGAGTTATTTGAAGGGAATTCGGTCACCTTGATTGAATGGGGGGATCAAATCATCTCAGCATTACCTAAGGATCATTTGGAAATCTCATTTGAATATGGCGAAGCGGACAGTGAACGCCTGATAACGATCACAGCAAACGGCTCTTCTTGGAGTAGCCGAATGCTTGCTCTCAAGGAGATACTTGAAGCAAAGGGTTTATCTAAATGCTGATTCTAGGAATAGAGAGTTCCACGTCTCAGGTCGGGTGCGCAATAGGGGGTCATGAGGGTGTTTTGGCATCGGCTCACTCGTCAAGAGGAAAGAGACATGCTGAAAACTTAACTCCGCAAATAGAGTTTGTATGCGAACAGGCTCGGGTTGGACTTCAGGAAATTAGTGTTGTAGCCGTTGATATAGGACCCGGACTTTATACGGGCTTACGTGTAGGCGTCACATCAGCGGTTTCGATTGCGTTTGGACTGAATATTCCCATGATCGGAGTCACTAGTCTTGATTTGGTCGCATACCCCATTCGGCACTGTCAAAAGTTGATTGTTGCAGCAGTCGATGCGCGACGAGATGAGATATTTCACGCTAATTATCGTCAAGTTCCTGGCGGTATACAAAGAATTTCTGAGCCAGCGGTTACATCACCGGAGGATCTCTCTGCTGAGTTGCTTGCCTCAAACGATGAAGTTCAGCTTGTTGGGGATGGGGCTATTCGCTATGCCGATCATTTCAAGGACCTTAAAGGGGTAGAGCCCGCAGAACCAGGTCTTGCATTTCCTTCAGCCTCGTCTCTCGTTCAGCTGGCACATGCTAAAGCTCTTCGTGAAGATTTTGTAAAGCCGTCGGAACTCAAGCCCCTTTACCTAAGAAAACCAGATGCATTGGAGATTGATAAGCAAAAGAGGCGTGTTGATAGATGAGCCACGGCTTGGAAGTTAGAGCACTAACTCTGGATGATATTAAGGATCTTCATGCGCTCGATCAAGATTCATTTGCCGAGCCCTGGTCTCGATCTTTATGGAAGCTAGAACTTTCCCGTCTTCATAGAATTTATCTCGGAGCTTTTAAAGGAATACAACTGGTTGGTTTTATCGGAGGATTACTAGCTCATACTGATTTCCATATCACAACGGTTGCGACCAAGAAGCCTCATCGGTGTTCTGGTGTTGGGTCACTTCTACTACTCCAAATGCTAAAAGAAGTTGATGACCTTTTCGAGGGTATTGAAACCATAACTCTTGAGGTTCGTGCTTCTAATAAACCGGCTCAGGGTCTATACCGGAAGTTTGGTTTTGCTCCAGTGGGTCTTCGTCGAGGTTACTATCAAGCAGATAATGAAGATGCAATAATNATGACGCTTGAAAATCTTCAACAGGGGACTCTAGCAGATAGACTTTCGGAAATTGAATTAAAATTACCTACAGCAGTTTATGGAGATGCAAAGGAATGACTCAAGGCCTGGTGCTCGCAATTGAAACATCATGTGATGAAACTGCTGCTGCTGTTGTAGCGGACGGAAAACACGTCCTCTCATCTGTTGTTAGTAGTCAAGTCGATATCCATGCCAGGTACGGAGGGGTAGTTCCGGAAGTAGCAAGTCGAGCCCATGTAGACCTTATTACGCCGGTAATTGCCCAAACCTTGATTGAGGCAGGAATAGAGCATCATGATCTAGATTTAGTCGCAGCAACGCGCGGACCTGGTTTGATCGGCTCGCTTCTTGTTGGTGTTAGCGCAGCAAAATCGTTAGCTCTCGTTTGGAATAAGCCATTTATTGGCGTCAACCACCTTGAAGGGCATTTGTACTCAAGCTTCTTGGAAGAGCCAGATCTTGAGCTTCCTATGATCATCCTGCTCGTCTCGGGAGGTCACACGATGCTGGTCTCGATGGACAAACATTTGACCTACAGAGTTTTAGGACAAACGCTCGATGACGCAGCAGGTGAGGCGTATGACAAAGTAGCTCGTTACTTAGGTTTAGGCTATCCCGGTGGCCCAATCATTGATAAGTTAGCGACTTCCGGTCAAGCTGAAATAAGCTTTCCACGGCCAATGATCGGTGAAGGTTACGATTTTAGTTTTAGCGGGCTTAAGACGGCTGTAATCAATTATGTGCGGAAAAATCCAGATGAACTAGACGAGAATATTGCAGCATCCTTTCAGGAGGCTGTGGTAGAGGTACTTGTTACTAAAACAATACGTGCCGCTAAAGACGAGAATGCGGTAAGTGTTTGCATCGGAGGTGGAGTAGCGGCAAACTCTAGACTTCGAGAGGCAATCCTCGATGCGTGTCCTAAAGAGGGACTTAAACCTTTTATTCCAAGCAGATCGTATTGCACTGATAATGCTGCGATGATTGGAGCAGCAGCATGGAGGCGCTTCAAACACGATGGCCCTAGTGACTTAGCGACAGGTGCGGATCCCAACCTACGAATACCTGAGTAGTTATTAAAAGTACTGATAAATCTAACGAAAGGATATATATGAGCAACAAACTTGATAAGGGCTTGACCATGGAGGAATCAGAGAAGGCTCTGAATCTCAAAATTGATGAATTCCTAGAAGAGTTCAACCCTCAAGAGATGGAAGATATTGCTTTTCGATCTGCCCGATTTGATGCAGGCCTAGCATGGATACATTTTCCTGCAGGTCAAGGGGGAATGGGCTTACGACCGAACCTTCAAAAGGTTATTGAGCGAAGAATGCGTGAAGCCGGAGCTGCGCCTACCGACCCAACGACCTTCTTTATGTCCCTTGCTGGCCCCACTATCTCTACTCATGGAACGCAAGAACAAAAAGAGCGTTTTCTAAAACCAATGTTCACCGGTGAAGAAAGATGGTGTCAACTTTTTTCAGAGCCTGGAGCTGGCTCTGATTTCGCTGGCCTTGCCTGTAAAGCTGAACGGGATGGAGACGAGTGGGTTGTTAGTGGGCAGAAAGTTTGGAATACTTTAGCTCATCTTGGTGATTGGGGAATGCTAGTTACACGAAGTAATCCTGAATTACCCAAGCACAAAGGAATGACTTACTTTGCTTTAGACATGCATGCCGAAGGTGTTGAAGTAAGACCGTTGCGCCAGATAACTGGTGAAGCTGAATTTAATGAGGTCTACATTACAGAAGTTAGAATACCTGATAGTCAGAGAATCGGTGATATTGGTGAAGGGTGGAGAGTTTCGCTAACAACACTAATGAATGAAAGGTCAGCGATAGGGGGAAGTAGCGGGGGAAGCACATCCAAGCCGGGCATGGGCCCGATAAGCGATGCGGTAGAGCTCTGGCAATCCTTACCTGAAGATAGAAGAAATAAAGCTAGTCAGGACAGATTAATGAATTTATGGGCTAAAGCTGAGGCACTTCGTCTTACAAACCAACGTGCATCGGTGGCGGCAAAAGCTGGAAACCCCGGACCTGAAGGATCAATCGGAAAACTTGCTTCCGCTGAACTTAATAAAGCTATTTATGAATTGTGTCTCGATCTCATGGGTCCTGAGGGCCAAATTGATTATGACTACACCTTCCGCCGTCCAGAGTTGTTATCTACAGATGGTTCAATCCATGGGCCCCGTTACGCTTTTCTAAGAGTGCGAGCCAATTCAATCGAAGGTGGAACTTCAGAAATTATGCGTAATATCTTGGGTGAACAAGTTCTCGGACTACCCGGAGAGCCCAGAGTTGATAAAGAAGTACCTTGGATTGAGGTCCCCAGAAGTTAATCAGTCTGAAATGACGACTTCCACTTAGGATCACGACCAGTTACAGAAATAAGCTTCTCAAGATCTGAAGAGCTTTCTGTAAAGGAAATAGGCTCTTTATAGCGTTCCCTATTGTGAGACCGAACTGCCGGTACGAGAGCATTCGCTACTCGAAGAACATAGGATGCCTGTTCCTCATCTATATAGTGCTCTACTGTGCAAGCTTTGCTTATATCCCAGCTTAGAACTGTCGTATCAAATATTCTTGCGTTAAGCACAGAGCGGGCCTTCGCTTCTCCGATGGTCGAGGTTGCCATCCCGTCAAGAGCGCCGGGAGATCTCCAAGCTGCTCTGCATTCCAACGCAGCTGAGTTAAATATCCCCAGCGGGTCATTGCCTATGAGGTCTTTCGGGTTGATTAAATCTAGATTTGGATCACCATCTTCTCTTCTTCCAAAAGATGCGAAAAGAAGAGTCGAGGCTACGAGTTTATTTATGACATCTCTTACAGACCATTCATCACATGGGGTAGGAAGATCAAGTTGGTCATGGTTAACTGACGCAAGGACCGAAGCAGCACGAGTTTGAGCTAGGTCTAGGATCCGTAATGGGTCAGGAAAAGTTGCCACAATGAATGGATAGCAGTAAATAAGCGATTTCGCATATTTAAAAAGTTTTTCTCAAGATGGAACGTTTGGATTTCAATAGATCAATTTGAGGGTCTAATCTTGTGTTGGACTAGGAGAACATATGAGCGAGAACGCGCAGAAAGCATACGAATCAATGCAGTCTTCAATAGGGGTAGACCCTGTAGCTGGTGACTGGTTTGAACTGACCCAAGAACGAATAAACGACTTTGCTGATACAACTCTGGATCACCAATTTATCCATATAGATCCTGAACGCGCAGCACAAACGCCTTTTGGTGGAACAGTTGCGCATGGTTTCTTGACCTTATCAATGCTTGTTCATTTATCTACAACTATTCCCGTTGACACTCCGCGGCTTGATGGAGTTCTCATGGGAGTTAACTATGGATTAAATAAGGTCAGGTTCATAAATCCCGTTCCCGCTGGCTCCCGAATACGTGCAACTTCGCAAACAATAGATGTTGTCCTAAAAGGGAACGCAATTGATATGACACGGCTAATGACAGTTGAGATTGAGGGACAAGAAAAACCTGCGCTCATCGCCGAATGGATAGGACGGACAGTTTTTGCATGAGTATTCCCGTCGCGGCAAAAGATATTCTTACAACAATAAAAGANTATGGATCGTCAACCTACCTTGTTTCAGCCACCGCAGATAATCACCCTCACGTAGCNAACTTAACCTTCGNNATNGATAANAATGATCTTATTNTNACNGTTGGNAAACGAGGAACAAAAAATCTAGANAACTGTNCTNANGTAACANTNCTTTGGCCCCCAAAGGAGTTAGGCGGCTACAGCCTAATTATTGATGGAATTGCCTCAAAACACGAAAACATTGATGGTAGCGGTTCAGTTTGGAAGATATCTTTTGACTCTGGAATTTTGCATCGGCCTGCTCAGAGCCCTGCAGACGATGATCCCTCGTGCGGATCTGACTGCCAAACAATATAAGAGAATGGAAGAATATGGAGCATAAACGTCTAGGAAGAACAGGTTTGAAAGTTTCTCGGTTGTGCCTTGGAACTATGACGTTTGGCAATCAATGTGATGAAACTATGTCCCACGCAATTCTTGACTACGCCTTAGATGCAGGTATTTCATTTATTGATACTGCTGATATTTATCCAGCTAACGGAGTTCCAGAGTTAGTAGGAGAAACGGAGAACATTATTGGTCGGTGGATGAAAGGACGTAGAAAAGATGTTGTGCTTGCTACTAAGTTCTGGGCTCCGACTGGAAAAAATCCATGGCAGGGTGGTGCCAGTAGACGAAATATTGTGGATTCCGTGGAAGACTCTCTCAGGAGGCTTCAAACTGAATATATCGATCTTTACCAGGTTCATTTTCCTGACTATGAAACTCCGATAGATGAGACTCTGGGAGCTTTAGATGACCTAGTACGGCAGGGAAAAATACTATATGCGGGATGTAGTAACTACCCAGCCTGGTTATTGGCGCTAACGTTAGGTGAGGCATCACTATCAAAAACAATTCGATTTGATGTAGTTCAGCCTCGGTATAATCTCCTCTTTCGCCAGCCTGAACGCGAACTTCTTGAATTGTGCAAATTTTCAGATATCGGCGTAATCCCTTACAACCCCCTTGCCGGAGGTCTTTTAACTGGTAAGCACAAACGAAGTGGCCCTGAAGATGGGTCAAGATTCACTTTACAAGGTGGGCAGGGAGACCGGTATCTAGATAGATACTGGAACGACATGATGCACGATACTGTGGATGCGCTTCAACCATTAGCAAAGCAAGCCGGCATCACTCTTGCGCACCTCGCTGTCGGTTGGGTTCTTTCAAATCCTGCCATTACATCTCCTATCGTTGGCGCTACTAAACCATCGCAATTGGATGATGCCATTAATGCTGTGAAGAATCCTTTAACGGATGATCTAGTTCACGCAATAGATGAAATCACGAAGGTCTTTCGCCAAGGAGATGACCAACGTTAGGAAGTATGATTAGGATTTGTCATTGAATCCAAAAGACTCTTGATCCGTTGCATAACGACATTTGCATTATTGATATCATCATCGGACTGAAGGTCGAAAGGTGCTCCAAAGCGAACTTTTATTACCGGGCGCTTAAGGCGCGGAATGGGGAACCCTTTACCAAGTGGCCACACAAGATCACTTCCGGTGATAGCGACTGGGACAATCGTGGCACCTGTAGCTCGAGCAATTCGAGAGATTCCAGGGCGTCCTTGTCCCACGCCCTCAGGTCTATCTGCAGGTGGTACTAGTCTACCTTCAGGCATAATAGCAACGGCATAACCGGCTTTTAACTTTTCGATAGCTTGAAGTTCAGCTTCTTCCCTTGTGTCTCTTGATGTTGCGATGCAACCATTTCTTCTCAACCATGAACCCATAAGTGGTTTACTGAATAAGTCAGCTCGTATGAGGCAATGACAATTAACCCCGCTCAAAGAAAAAAAGGCCCATGCAATAATTACATCAAAAAAACTTCGGTGATTAGCAGCGAAGATAATGGGGGAGGATNTNGGGAGGTCTAGTTCNGTTTGNAAATCATGTTTNGAAAANAACTTTGAAAAGATATTCATGAATTTNCCGCTTCTCCGNAAAGACCGAATTTCCTCNATATCTTTCATCATGGTTCCCCCAAATTGNTATTNTCTGGNTTGATTTCACCTTTCGCAACCTCTAATGCGAATTCCTCTATTCTGCTCTCTTGATCCTTCGTTTGCCCACCCAACTGAAGGAACCGTTGCATTAACTTCTGTCCCAGAGTCGGAATAGTTTCTGTCGTTGAAAAGAGTGTTCTCTGCAATCAATCCCGGTACTAAGTCAGGTCGTGTAAGCTGGAGAGCCTCTTTCGCTGACCGCACAGATTCTGTATTAAAACTAGCTATACGATTTAGTAACTTTTTCATGTACTCATCAAGTTCGCGTTCAGGTAAAGCTCTGTTAAAGTAACCCCATTTCTCTCCCGTAGTCGCATCCAAATCAAGACCTCCAACAATTAACTCTAAAGCTCGAGAGTATCCCACCAGTTCTGGTAAACGTTGCGTTCCGCCTCCACCGGGGATTATCCCGATTGGAACTTCCATCTGATTCATAACAGCTGTTTCAGTAGCAGCGAACCTGAGATCACATGCCATAGCGATTTCGCTTCCACCTCCGCCGACTCTTCCTTCGATAACACAGATAGTTACCTTGTTCATCTTCTGGAATCGTAGGCATAACTCGTCAAAGGAAGTCAGTGAAGTATTGGTATTCGCCCCACCTGAATCCATTGAGAGAAGTGCTTCAACATCAAAGTGAGCGATAAAGAAACCTTCAACGTTACTTCTGAGAACAAGAACAGTGCTCTCCTCATCGTCTTGCGCCCATTTAGTTAAGTTGATGAAATCAAGAAGAAGAGGAATCGTTATGAGATTGATTGGCGGGTTATCTATCTTTACATTTAAAATTCTTCCCTCGCGATGCACGCGTAGATGTTTAAAGTTATCAGGAATGTCACCCGACACGAACTATGACCTTCCCCCAGGTCTTCCGGTCAGCCAAATCCTGAATCGCCACTGCTCCATTTTCAAATTCATAAGGTTTGAAGATCAACGGATCAACAAAGCCCTTCACTGCAAGTTCAATGATTGAATGCATTTGATTGTTCAGTGACTGCGGATCTCTTCCTAAGGAAGCCCCCCAATGGACACCAACGACGCTGTAGTTTTTGAGAAGCATATGATTAGCAGGTAAATCTGGTATTCCAGCAACAAACCCGATAATGAGAAGTCGGCCATCCCACGCCATGCATCTTCGGACTTGGTGAGTAGTGTCTCCGCCTACAGGGTCATAGGCAACATCTACTCCGCCATTACTAAATTCACGAACTTCATCAACCCAGTCACTATTGATTTGGTGGTCTATGACATGGTCGGCACCAAGAAACTCTGCCTGTTTAGTCTTTTCAGTGCCACCAGCCACGGCAATCACCTTAGCTCCAGTGGCTTTGGCTAATTGGATTGCAGCAGACCCAGTACCACCAGCAGCACCGGTGACCAATACAGTCTCACCAGATTGTATATTTCCTCTTTGGTGAAGAGCGAACCATGTCGTTCCGTAATTTACGGGAACAGCGGCAGCCTTTTCGAAAGCAAAGTTGTCAGGTATTTTCCACACTCCAGTGCTTCGAACATTTACTCGTTCAATTAAGCCACCTCCAAGCATCATCACCCTATCTCCAAGTGCAATATCGGTAACACCATCACCGATTTTTGTAACAATGCCTGCACTTTCACCACCAGGGGTCCAAGGTAACGCTGGTTTTATCTGGTACTCGCCACGGCATTGAAGAACATCTGGAAAAGAAATCCCAACGGATTGTATAGAAACTTGGATGTGACCTTCAATCGGGTCAGAGACCTCATCTACTTCATTAAGTTCCAGCACATCAATAGGGTTCCCCAGTTGGGACACTTGCCAAGCTCGCATGTTTGAAAGAGTAGTTCAGAACTCAGAATATATGAAACAAGTCCATCTAACTTTTAGATACAAGCATGTTGCCCAAAGCATCCTTGCCGGCTGAAGTAACCAGCCGGCAAGAGTTCATAGCTTGAGGGTTGAGGCTACAGCACAGGCCGGGAAGAGAGTTGGTCTTTGTCTCCTCTATGGTCGTGGCCTTTGTCAGGTTTCTGGTCAAGAGGTTTATTTACCATTTGTTGAGCTCGTTCTTGAATGTTGTCAGCTTTCGCAAGAGCTTCATCAGCGGTGATTTTTCCTTCGGCGACTGCTTCATTTAATTTCTCTGTCATTATTGCAGTAATTGTTGAGATCAGGTCCTCAGTTGGAATGCCGTTGGATTCTGCGACTTCACCGAGTGTTGCTCCGTCCCTTATCCCTGTTGCAATGTCAGCTTTTTCTATTCCGAGCATTTCCATTACGGCTCCAAGGAGATGTCGACCCCTGACTCTCTTTTGATCCACTTCGCTTTTCGTATAACTCTTTATCACATCTTCTTCTATATCTACAGCAGGTGCCTCTAGNGAGATCACCTTTTCTGCAGATCCGTTCTGCGCATTAGCGACAAATGGTATCGCAATAACAGCTNCNGCCAATAACGAAGAAGACACTATCGCTATTAGAAANTTCTTTCGTATATTNCTNATGGTCATTTGACCGTCCTTTCACTTGGATTGGACTTNATTCTTCNTAATATTAGTAAAGGGATCTTTAAAGAACAGTAAGAATNAGTTAAGAAAATCCATTTATTTCTCATGTGTATGNCTGNNTAGACGCAAACNGAAAACTATCNAGCGCAAAGATAACNAAACCNGACCAAATTATTGAGTACCCAATCAACCGATTGCTGTCGAAGGTTTCGTTGTATGCGAAAACACCAAGTAGAAATTGGATTGTAGGAGTAATGTATTGCAGTATTCCAAGAATGCTTAAAGGAATTCGCTTAGCTGAAGAGGCAAACAGCAGAAGAGGAATACCTGTAACAGCACCAGACAACAAGATAAGAATTACCGTAGCAGTATCGCTGGTTAAGTTCTCAGAAGCGTTACCTCGCAGCAGAACGAAAGCAACCGCAGGGATTAGAAGAACGGAAGTTTCAACCCTTAACCCTTCGAGTGGGCTGGCTGGAGCTACTTTCCTTATCAATCCGTAGAGCGCAAATGATATTGCTAATGTTAGAGATACCCAAGGGAACGCGTTAAGTGAAATTGTAAGCCACAACACACCTGCAGCAGCGAAAGTTACTGCTAGCCATTGTGCCTTTCTAAGAGCTTCGCCAAGAAAGACAACACCAAGAAAAACATTCATTAAGGGATTCATGAAATAGCCTAACGAAGCCTCCACCACACGTTCTGATTCAACTGCCCAAACGAATATCCCCCAATTAAGACCAATCAGACCCCCTCCAAGCATTGATAATTTATTACGAAGAAACGGTAAAGGTGCAACTTTTCCTCGTCTTGTTAAGCGAAGTAGCAAGTTGCAGGCGGCGACGAATACAAACGTGCAGATCACACGCCAGGAAACAATATCCATAGCTTCAACCTGATTCAGGGCTTTCCAAAAGATGGGAGACAGTCCCCAAAGAATGTAACCGCTCAGCCCTATCCAGACCCCACGAATCTCTTGGTCTGTCATTCTTTTCCTACCTTACGTATCCGCTGCTAGACCTCTAAGCCCAGCCAAGACCTCATCCTAAGCGTTTAATGTGCTCAGTGGGGCTACTGTTTTATATATGTTGAAGCATGCTTTACTTAAAATAGCTCTCACGTGTCTCATCTTGACGTCCTTGAGTTGTGGAAATCAGGAAAAGCCTGTCCCACGTCAAGTTCTAAAGGAGGCCCAAAACTCTGTTTTTATAGTTGAAGGTCTAGCATGCGGAAAAAGCTCTGT
>FUFK010805210.1_pt1 | contig 11644 bp, 10 predicted proteins | sample 1021851 | NCBI WGS metagenome assembly FUFK01 (sample SAMEA51879418, study PRJEB19060) | metagenome
GGGGCTCCCTGTCGAACGTCCTGTTCTCCAGGGTCCCGGAAGGGCAGAACACAGACCCGCTCCGGGACGAGATTCCGATGCCCCGGGTTATCGCTGGCGCCGAATCATTCTACGAAGCCGCGCTGTGCGGCTCGCGCCATTGGGGAGGTTTGGTCTCGCTGCCTGTGTCCAGGACTGTGTGAGGCAGGGAGCCGAACACAAGCCTACAGGGATGTATTCACGGCGGGTCCTGGACACAGGCAGCGAGACCAAACCGGGCTACGGAGAAACAACAGCGGCTTCAGGTAAAGGCGGGGATCAGCGGGGAGCGGGCGGCCAGCTCCGGCTCGCAGCGGGCAATGATCTGCTGGTACTGGCGGTCGGTGATGTGCTGGATCGACAGGCGCGGGTGCACCAGCAGCTCCATGTCGGCGAACTCCGGCACTTCGCGCATTTCGGCGAGGCTCAGCGGGGTCTGGTAGAGCGCCACGAAGCGCAGGTCGACCTGGAACCAGCGCGGCATGTCCTCGCTGCTGCGCGGGTCGAAGCCGGGGTGATCAGGCTTGAACTGGGTGGGATCCGGGTAGGGGCCGGACACCACCTGGGCTTCACCGACAATCGACGGATTGCGCCCGCGGGAATGGTAGATCAGTACCCGGTCGCCGTCCTGGATCTCGTCACGCAGACGGTTGCGGGCCTGGTAATTGCGCACGCCGTCCCAACCGGTGATCTGATCGGGGGCATCACGCAGGTCGCGGATGCTGAAGTCGTTCGGTTCGGTCTTGAAGAGCCAAGTTCGCATGAAAGCCTCGATTGCCTGGAAAGCGCAATTTAACAGGTTTCCCAATAATGTCATCTGTATTTACGTTTCAGTGCCGGATCCAGCATGGCAAGTGCGTATGTCAGCGCCGTGACGACGCCGCCGGCGGCGCGCCGGGCCTCCCCCTGTGGCAGAATGTGGTACTCTTTCGCGCCCGTTTGGAGCCAAGACGTGATTGAACCCCGCGAACAGCAACAGGCCCTGGCCACCCTCAAGACCCCCCGTGATTGTCTGCGCTGGGGGGAATCCGCCCTGCGCCGCGCCGGGGTCTATCTGGGTCACGGCACCGACGACCACGGCGATGAGTGCCTGGCGCTGTTGCTGCACGTGCTGGCGCTGCCCCTGGACACCGACCCGCGCATGCTGGACGCGCGGCTGCTGCCGGACGAGATCGACCGCTATGTGGCGCTGCTGGTAAAGCGCGCCAACGAGCGGGTGCCGGTGCCGTATCTGACCGGGCAGGCCTGGTTCTGCGGGCTGCCGTTTTTCGTCGATGAACGGGTGCTGATTCCCCGTTCGCCGCTGGCGGAGCTGATCGAGGCGGGCTTCCAGCCCTGGCTGGCGCCGGAGCGGGTCGGCCGGGTGCTGGATCTGTGCACCGGCAGCGGCTGCATCGCCATCGCCTGCGCCCATGCGCTGCCCGACGCGCGGGTGGACGCCAGCGACATCTCCGAACAGGCGCTGGCGGTGTGCCGGCGCAATATCGACGAGCACGGTCTCGCCGACCGGGTCACGGCGGTGCAGGCGGACGGCCTGGAAGGGCTGGACGGCCCCTACGACCTGATTATCTCCAACCCGCCCTACGTGGACGCGGAGGACCTGGCCGCGATGCCCGACGAGTACCGCCACGAGCCGGAACTGGCGCTGGCGTCGGGGCCCGACGGCCTGGATTTCACCCGCCGCCTGCTGGCCGGCGCCGCCGAGCGGCTCTCCGAGGACGGCGTGCTGATCGTGGAGGTGGGTAACAGTGACCGGCACATGGCGGCCCTGTGGCCGGACGTGCCGTTCCTGTGGTTTGAATTTGAACGCGGCGGGCATGGCGTTTTCATGCTGGACCGCCACCAACTGCTAGAATTCCGGGATCGGTTTATCGCCGCCTGAGCGCCTGAGGAGCACTATGTCTGGGAACAGTTTCGGTGAACGCTTTCGCGTCACCACTTTCGGTGAAAGTCACGGCGTCGCGCTGGGCGCGGTGGTGGAAGGCTGCCCGCCGGGTCTGGAGATCAGCGAGGCGGACCTGCAGGGCGAGCTGGACCGCCGCAAGCCGGGCACCAGCCGCTACACCACCCAGCGCAAGGAACCCGACCAGGTGCGCATCCTGTCCGGGGTGTTCGAGGGCAAAACCACCGGCACCTCCATCGGCCTGCTGATCGAGAACACCGATCAGAAATCCAAGGACTACAGCAACATCGCCGAGACCTTCCGGCCCGGCCATGCGGACTATACCTACACCCAGAAATACGGCTTCCGCGATTACCGCGGCGGGGGGCGTTCGTCGGCCCGCGAAACCGCCATGCGCGTGGCCGCCGGCGCCATTGCCCGCAAGTATTTGGAGCAGCGGCTGGGGGTGCGTATTTACGGCGGTGTCGAGCAGATCGGCACCATCCGCGCCGAGCGTTTCGACTGGCACAGCGTCAACGACAACCCGTTCTTCTTCCCGGACGCGGACAAGGTGCCGGCCCTGGAACAGCTGATCAACGACCTGCGCAAGGACGGCTCGTCCATCGGCGCGCGGGTGACGGTGTTCGCCGAAGGCGTGCCGCCGGGCTGGGGCGAACCGGTGTTCGACCGCCTGGACGCGGATCTGGCCAAGGCGCTGATGTCGATCAACGCGGTCAAAGGCGTGGAGATCGGCGACGGCTTCCAGGTGGTCAACCAGCGCGGCGAGGAACACCGCGACGAGATGACACCCGAGGGTTTCGCCAGCAACCACGCCGGCGGCGTGCTGGGCGGCATCACCTCCGGGCAGATCGTGCGCGCCAGCATGGCGCTCAAGCCCACCTCCAGCATCACCATCCCCGGGCGCAGCATCAATCTGCGCGGCGAGGCCACCGAAGTGGTCACCAAGGGCCGCCATGACCCCTGCGTGGGGGTGCGCGCCACGCCCATCGCCGAAGCGATGCTGGCCCTGGTGCTGATGGACCATTACCTGCGCCATCGCGGCCAGAACGGAGACGTGACGCCGCCGCTGGCGCCGATTCCCGGCGGATTCTGAGCAAGGGGCGCCGTATGCCGTTTTACTGGCGCCTGTCCGGGTTCTATTTCCTCTACTTCGGCCTGCTCGGCACCCTGGTGCCGTACTGGTCGCTGTACCTGAAGGACCTGGGCTTCAGCCCGTTCGCCATCGGCGTGCTGATGGCGGTGCCGCAGATCACCAAGATCGGCGCGCCCAACCTGTGGGGCTGGCTGGCCGACCGCACCGGGGCCCGGCTGCGCATCATCCGTCTCGGCAACCTGGCCGCCGCGCTGGCGTTCCTGCCGGTGTTCTGGGTCGACCAGGTGTGGAGCATGGCGATCCTGCTCGCCACCTTCAGTTTCTTCTGGAACGCGGTGCTGGCCCAGTTCGAGGTGATCACTCTGCGCACGCTCGGGGACCAGGCGCACCGCTACAGCCATGTGCGGCTGTGGGGGTCGCTGGGTTTTATCGGCGCGGTGCTGCTGGTGGGCTGGGCGCTGGATCATCTGCCCATCGATCTGCTGCCCTGGGTGATGTCCGCGTTGCTGTGGCTGCTGTGGCTGACCACGCAATCGCTGCCCTCAGGGGGCGCCGAGCAGCCACGGCCCCGGCCCGGCGGCGTGCGGGCCCTGCTGCGCCGGCGCGACGTGCAGGCGTTCATCCTCGCTTCCTTTCTTATGCAGGCGTCCCACGGGCCCTACTACACCTTCTACAGTATTCATCTGGAAGACCTGGGGTTCCGCAAGTTCACCGTGGGCGTGCTGTGGGCGCTGGGGGTGGCCGCCGAGGTCGGCATCTTCCTGATCATGCACCGGCTGATGCGCCGGTTCGCCCTGGCCCGGGTGCTGTTCGTCAGCCTGTGGCTGGCGGTGCTGCGCTGGCTGATCATCGCGCTTTGCGGCGCCGATCTGTGGTGGCTGGTGCCCGCCCAGCTGCTCCACGCGGCCAGCTACGGCAGCTTCCACGCGGCCAGCATCGCCTGGGTGCAGGACACCTTCGGCGAAGCCCACGCCGGCCAGGGCCAGGCGCTGTACTCCAGTCTCGGCTACGGGGCCGGCTGGGCGCTGGGCGCCGGCCTCAGCGGCCTGTACTGGGCCCGCTGGGGCGCCGACAGCTTTCTGGTGGCGGCCTCCACGGCGGCGGTGGCGGCACTGGTGGTGTGGCGCTGGCTGCTCAACCGCCGCTGTTGAGAATATCCAGGAAGGCGCCGGCGGCGTTGGAGCGGCTGCGGCCCGGGTGGGTGACCACGCCCAGCCGGCGCACCGGCAGCGCGGTGTCCACGTTCAGGCGCACCACGCTGTCATCGAGCATGGTTTCCGGCAGCACGCTCCAGCCCAGGCCGATGGACACCATCATATGGATGGTTTCCAGATAGTTGGTGGACATGGAAATGTTCAGGGTCAGCGCCTGTTCCTCGAACAGGCTCTCCACGATGCGCCGGGTGAAGGTCACCGGCGAGGGCAGGATGGCGCTGTACCCGGTCAGGGTCTCCAGGGTCACGCGGTGGAGACGCGCCAGCGGATGCTCCGGCGCGGCCATGAACACCAGCGGGTCCTGCCACACCGCCTGGCTGTGCAGGCGCGGGTCCGGTTGCGGGGGCAGGGTGACCACGCCCATCTCCAGGTCGCCGTGCAGCACCGCTTCCCAGGCTTCCTCCGAATCGATGAAATGGATGTCCAGTTTCACGTCCGGGTATTCCCGGGAAAAGCGGCGCAGCACCGGCGGCAGCCGGTGCAGGCCGATATGGTGGCTGGTGCCGATGCGCAGAGTGCCGGACACCGTGCCCGTGAGATTGCTGATCGCCCGGCCCATGTCTTCCAGGTCGAGCAGCACCTGGCGGGCGCGGGGCAGCAGCGCTTCGCCCGCCTCGGTGAGGCGGATGCGCCGGCCCACCCGGTCGAACAGGCGGGTGCCGAGCTGCTGCTCCAGCTGGGCGATGCGTTTGCTCACCGCCGGTTGAGTGAGAAACAGCCGTTCCGCCGCGGTGGAGAAGGAGCCGCTCTCCGCCACCGCCAGGAAGGCGGTCAGGGCCTGGGTGTCCATGGATGGCGCCTCCGGGGATTTAGATAACCTTCTGGAATCCTAAACATAAAAATTATGAATTGGAATTATCGAAAAGCCCTGCGTAAGGTGTGGCTATCAATTGGAGAACAGGTTATGGCAGGCAAGACACTCTACGACAAGTTGTGGGACGCCCACCTCGTGACCGAACGCGAGGACGGCTCCGCGTTGATTTACATCGATCGTCAGATCATCCACGAAGTGACCTCGCCGCAGGCCTTCGAGGGGCTGCGCCTGGCCGGTCGTCAGCCGTGGCGGTCCGGCGCGTCGGTGGCGACCATCGACCACAACGTGCCGACCACGCCGTTCAACAACGCCTCGGACATCGTCGACGACACCTCGCGCATCCAGGTGCAGACGCTGCAGGACAACACCCGCCAGTTCGGCATCACCGAATACGGCATCGGCGATGTGCGCCAGGGTATCGTGCACGTGATGGCGCCGGAGCAGGGCGCGGTGTTGCCCGGCATGACGGTGGTCTGCGGCGATTCCCACACCTCCACCAACGGCGCCCTGGGCTGTCTCGCCCACGGCATCGGCACCAGTGAAGTGGAGCATGTGCTCGCCACCCAGACCCTGGTGGCGCAGAAAATGAAGAACATGCAGGTGCGCGTGGAAGGCGAACTCGGCCCCGGTGTCACCGCCAAGGATGTGGTGTTGCACATCATCGGTGTGATCGGCACCGCCGGTGGCAACGGCCACGCCATCGAGTTCGCCGGCAGCGCGATCCGCTCGCTGAGCCTGGAAGGGCGCATGACGGTGTGCAACATGTCCATTGAAGCGGGCGCCCGCGCCGGCATGGTGGCGGTGGACGATACCACCATCGACTATGTGCGCGGCCGCCCGGGGGCGCCCAAGGGCGCCGACTGGGACAAGGCGGAAGCCTACTGGCGCGGCCTGGTGTCCGACCCGGACGCCGAGTTCGACACCCTGGTGGAAATCGACGCCGCCGACATCCGCCCGCAGGTGTCCTGGGGCACCAGCCCGGAAATGGTGGTGCCGGTGGACGGCGTGTTGCCGGACCCGGCCGACGAAGCCGACGAGGTGAAGCGCTCCGGCATGGAGCGGGCCTACCAGTACATGGGCCTCAAGCCCGGCATCCGCACCAGCGATATCAAGCTGGACCGGGTGTTCATCGGCTCCTGCACCAACTCGCGCATCGAGGACCTGCGCGCCGCCGCCCAGGTGGCCAAGGGCCACAAGAAGGCGGACTCGGTGAAGCAGGTGCTGGTGGTGCCCGGCTCCGGCCTGGTCAAGCAGCAGGCCGAGAAGGAAGGGCTCGACAAAATCTTTATCGAAGCCGGCTTCGAGTGGCGCCAGCCCGGCTGCTCCATGTGTCTGGCCATGAACCCGGACCGTTTGCAGCCCGGCGAGCACTGCGCCTCCACCTCGAACCGTAACTTCGAGGGGCGCCAGGGCAACGGCGGCCGCACCCACCTGGTGAGCCCGGCGATGGCCGCGGCCGCGGCGGTGGCCGGCCATTTCGTGGACATTCGCGATCTCGCCCCGGCGGATCAGACGGCTTAGGAGCGGTACCATGGAAAAGTTCGTGAAATACACCGGTTTGGTGGCGCCGCTTGATCGTGCCAACGTGGACACCGACCAGATCATTCCCAAGCAGTTTCTCAAGTCGATCAAGCGGACCGGCTTCGGCCCCAACCTGTTCGACGAGTGGCGCTACCTGGACGAGGGCTTTCCCGGTCAGGACAACGAAAAGCGGCCGAAAAACCCGGACTTCGTGCTCAATAAGCCGGGGTACCAGGGCGCCAGCGTACTGCTCACGCGCCGCAACTTCGGCTGCGGCTCAAGCCGCGAGCACGCCCCCTGGGCGCTGATGGATTTCGGCTTCCGGGCGATTATCGCGCCCAGCTATGCGGATATTTTCTACAATAACTGCTTCAAGAACGGCCTGTTGCCGATTGTGTTGCCGGAAGCTACCGTTGATGGGCTTTTTAAAGCCGAAGCGGCAAGCAGCGATTTCCAGCTCACCATCGATCTGGCGAATCAGCAGGTGATGACCCCGGATGGCGAGGCCATCGGTTTCGAGATCGACGAGTTTCGCAAACACTGTCTGCTCAACGGTCTCGATGAAATCGGCCTGACGCTGCAGCAGGCGGATGCGATTCGCGAGTACGAAAGCCGCCGGCTGGCCGCCGAGCCCTGGATTTTCCAGGAGCCGCAAAAACAATAAAACAAGGAGGCAAAATGATTGTTCGTAGCGCTGGCCTGTTGCTGGTCCTGGCCCTGGCGGTCACCGGCTGTACCCGCACCGCCATGTATCATCCGCCGGGTGACGACGATCCGAGAGCCCGGCTGAGCATCGAAAGCCAGCTGGGCAGTAACGAAGAGAGCAGCGGCTGGCAGATGCCCGGCGCCGGGGAAAGCACCGTGGCGATTTTCAAGGTGGACGGCGAACGTCTGGCCGAGAAGGGCGGCGAGCAACGCGTCTTCGTGGAGCCCGGCGAGCACAGTGTGGAAATTTTCGCCGATCACCAGGGCTTTCTGCGCTTCGGTACGCTGAGCCACGATTTCGAAGCCGGCCGTGACTACCGGATCCTGGTGGATGAAGGGCAGGGCGATACGCGCTACAGCGCGGTGCTCGTGCCCCAGGGCGGCGGCGTGATGGACGTCTACGACGAGACCCTGTTCTGACAGGGTGAACCCAACGTTTAAGGAAAGTGAATGAGCAGTATCCTGGTGTTGCCGGGCGATGGTATCGGCCCGGAAATCGTCGACGAAGCGCTGCGCGTGCTGAAGGCGGCGCAGAAACGGTTCGACCTGGACATCCAGCTGGACCACGCCCTGGTGGGCGGCGCCGCCTATGACGCCGAAGGAGACCCGCTGCCCGAGAGCACCCTGGCCAAGGCGCGCGCCGCCGACGCTATTCTGTTCGGCAGCATCGGCGGGCCCAAGTGGGACAACATTGAACGCGACAAGCGGCCCGAGCGCGGCCTGCTGCGCCTGCGGTCATCGCTGGGCCTGTTCGCCAACCTGCGCCCGGCGATCCTGTTTCCGCAGCTGGCGGAGGCGTCCAGCCTCAAGCCGGAAGTGGTTTCCGGCCTGGACATTCTGATCGTCCGCGAGCTCACCGGCGGTATCTACTTCGGTCAACCGCGCGGCATCAAGGAAGAGAACGGCGAGCGTGTCGGCTTCAACACCTATGTGTATTCCGAATCGGAAATGAAGCGCATCGCCCGGGTCGCCTTCGACCTGGCCATGCAGCGCGGCAAGCGGGTCTGCTCGGTGGACAAGGCCAACGTGCTGGAAGTCACCGAGCTGTGGAAAGAGGTGGTCACCGAGGAGGCCAAGGCCTACCCGGAGATCGAGCTCTCCCACATGTACGTGGACAACGCCGCCATGCAGCTGGTGCGCGCGCCCAAACAATTTGATGTGATCGTCACCGGTAACCTGTTCGGTGACATCCTCTCCGATGAAGCCGCCATGCTCACCGGCTCCATCGGCATGCTGCCCTCCGCGTCCCTTGACGAAAACCGCAAAGGTCTCTACGAGCCCTGCCACGGTTCCGCGCCGGACATCGCCGGCCAGGGCATCGCCAACCCGCTCGCCACGATTATGTCGCTGGCCATGTTGATGCGTTACAGCCTGCAGCGCGACGATGTGGCGGACGCCATTGAAGCGGCGGTGGAAAAGGTCCTGGATCAAGGTCTGCGGACCGGCGATATTTACACCGAGGGCACCCGGAAAGTCAGCACCGGGGAAATGGGCTCCGCCGTGGCCGAAGCACTGGCCGGCGTCTGAGCCCCGCTGAAGAGCACAAACGCAGTAATCCATTCATAGAGAAGGGCAACGGCCTTTCAGGAGATTCGTCTCAATGAATAAAGTCGGTTTTATCGGCTGGCGCGGCATGGTCGGTTCCGTATTGATGGACCGCATGCGCGCGGAAAATGATTTCAAGGACATCGAACCGGTGTTCTTTTCCACCTCCCAGGTGGGCCAGCCCGGCCCGGACGTGGGCAAGGACATTCCGCCCCTGGGCGACGCCAAGAGCGTGGACGAACTGAAAGCCCTGGACGTGATCGTCACCTGCCAGGGCGGCGATTACACCAACGAGGTGTACCCCAAGCTCCGCGAAGCCGGCTGGAAAGGCTACTGGATCGACGCCGCCTCGGCGCTGCGCATGTCCGACGACAGCGTCATCGTGCTGGACCCGGTCAACCGCAAGGTGATCGACCAGGCGCTGGACAAAGGCCTCCGTGACTTCGTCGGCGGCAACTGCACCGTGAGCCTGATGCTGATGGCCATGGGCGGCCTGTTCAACGCCGACCTGGTGGAGTGGACCAGCGCCCAGACCTACCAGGCCGCGTCCGGCTCCGGCGCTCAGCACATGCGTGAGCTGATCGCGCAGATGGGCGCCATCCACGGCGACGTGACCTCGGAACTGGCCGACCCGGCCAGCGCGATTCTCGACATCGACCGTAAGGTGGCCGCCACCATGCGCGGTGACGGCATGCCCCACGAACACTTCGGCTTCCCGCTGGCCGGTTCCCTGCTGCCGTGGATCGACAAGGAAATGGAAAACGGCCAGAGCAAGGAAGAGTGGAAAGCCCAGGCGGAGACCAACAAGATTCTCGGCCGTGGCGACCACCCGATCCCCCTGGACGGCACCTGCGTGCGTATCGGCGCCATGCGCTGCCACGCCCAGGCGCTCACCGTGAAACTTAAGAAGGACGTGCCGCTGGATGAGATCCATGATCTGATCGGCCAGGCCAACGATTGGGTGAAAGTGGTCCCCAACGAGAAGGAAGCCACCCTGCGCGATCTCACCCCCACGGCGGTGACCGGCACCCTGACGGTCCCCGTCGGGCGCCTGCGCAAACTGAACATGGGCGGCGAATACCTGAACGCCTTCACCGTGGGTGACCAGCTGTTGTGGGGCGCCGCGGAACCGCTGCGCCGCATGCTGCGCATTTTGTTGGAGCACTGATGAGTATTGACCTCGCCTTGGTGGGCGCCACCGGTCTGGTGGGCGAGGCCATTCTCGAACAACTCGCCCATCGGGATCTGCCGGTGGGCGAGTTGTTCGTTCTGGCCTCGGAAAACAGCGAAGGCAAAAGCCTGCGCGTGGGAAAGAAATCCCTGCAGGTACGGAAAGCCGAGGATTTCGACTTCTCGCGGGTGCAGCTGGCGGTGTTCGCCGCCGGCGCGGCGGTGTCCCAGGAACTGGCGCCGCGCGCCGCCGACGCCGGCGCGCTGGTGCTGGATCTGTCGCCGGCGTTCCGCTATGAGCCCGACGTGCCGTTGCTGGTCGCCGGGGTCAACGACGAACAGCTCGGCGCCGCCCGCGAACGCAACATCGTGGCCGCCGCCGACGCCGCCACGGTGCAGTTGCTGCTGGCGCTGAAACCGCTGATGGCGCTGGGCGATCTGACCCGGGTCACGGTGACGCAAATGCAGAGCGCGTCCTCCTCCGGGCGGGTGGGCGTGGAGCGTCTGGCGCGCCAGAGCGCGCGGCTGTTGAACGGTCTTGAGGCCAGCGAAGGGCCGGAATCCCAGTACGCCTTTAATATGCTGCCGATGGCCGGCCGCCGTCAGGATAACGGCTACACCAGTGAAGAGCTGAAGCTGATGCTGGAGGCGCGCCGGGTGCTGGGTCAGCCGCAGCTGGCGGTGGACGTAAGCTGCGTGCAGGTACCGGTGTTCCACGGCCTGTCGCAGACCGTGGTGGTGCAGGGCACCATGCCGATCACCCTGGCGCAGGCCGAAGCCTGCTGGCACGACGCCCCCGGGCTGCAGATGGACGCCGACGACGAAGCCGACGGCGCCTCCCCGGTACGGCAGATCCGCGCCGACCTCGGCGTGCGAATCGCACGGGTTCGCGAGGACATCGACGGGCAGGGTGATTTAAGCTTTTGGACAGTGGCCGATAATATTAAAACCGGCGCCGCCTACAACGCGGTGCTGCTGGTCGAGAAGTTGCTAAAAGCCTATCTGTAATGGATACTTACCGAGATTATGTGACGCAGTTTCTAGGTGTCCAGTGTAATTTCCTGCACAATCACGATAGCGATTCTTGGCATTCAAAGACCGCATCGGGATAGATTTGGCGGCCTGCCGGCTGAGAGGGCGGGGAAAGATAATAAGTAAAGGGTTCGATCAATGCTCCGAAAACTTGGGATAGGCTTTATCGCTCTGGCGACCATGGCGCCCGGGCTGGCGGCTGCACTGGGGGTGGGTGAGTACGAGCTGAACTCGTATTTGAACGAGCCGCTGGACATGACCGTGGAACTGCACGATCTGGGCGGCCTGTCCGAGGATGAAATTCTCGCCAACCTGGCCACGCAGGAGGCGTTCGACGCCGCCGGCGTGGACCGCGGCTACTTCCTCAACGATCTGAAGTTCGAAGTGGACGTGAGCGGCGATACCGGCGTATTGCACATCCGCTCCCGCCAGCCGGTACGCGAACCCTATCTTAATTTCCTGGTGGAATTTCTCTGGCCCACCGGCCGCCTGATGCGGGAATACACCGTTCTGCTGGATCCGCCCAGCTACGCGGACGACGGCGACAGCCTGCGGCCCGCGGTTTCCGAACCCTCGCCGCGACCGGCCACCCGGCCCGAGCCCGCATCCGAGCCGGCCCGCCAGCGGCC
>FUFK010040832.1_pt1 | contig 11642 bp, 10 predicted proteins | sample 1021851 | NCBI WGS metagenome assembly FUFK01 (sample SAMEA51879418, study PRJEB19060) | metagenome
AATGACCTATGCTCAAAATCTGTTGCCACGCTGCCTACTTCTAATTGAACTCCTGTAATTTCAAATGTTGCATCATCTGTTGTGTACCATGTTGAAGTTTGATCTGGTGTTCTAGTTTCACTTGCATAAGCAGCCCAAGCATTTAAAGTAACTGAACTTGCTGTGTAATCTGTTCCTTTAAACATGTGTAATTCTAACTTTAGTCCTTCTTCACTATTATTATCAAAAGTTAGATTACTATTGCCAGAAATTTTTTTTGTTATTTTCGTCCAAGTGTCAGCAGTTAATGTACCAGTTTCAAATGGATAATTTTGTGCCGTACCATCAGCGGTTTGGAAAACTCCATAAAAGTTTTGTGCAACACTTGACTTTACCCAAAACTGAAGTGTTATATAACTAGAACTTGAAGTATAATTCCAGCCAGAGTTAGCTATATCTTGTGCTTCAAAACGATATTGCATTTGTATTCTATCTGTTGTACCAGCCCCACCTGTTTGATTTCCATTTTGAACTTTCCAAGATTTTCTAAAACCTAAAGTGTAAGGTGTAGTTCCAGATGCAACATCAGCTTGTGTAAGTGTTGGATTTTCGTTAGTTCCATTTATTTCTAACCTAAATCTGTCAACAGCAAAACCATCACCAGTAGCCATAGATGAACCACGTTGAGCCACTAGCATAGCTCCGTTAATTATTAAATTAGGGTTCTGTCTGCTGCTTAAGTTGGCAGTACACGTTCCATCAGTATTGTTGACAGTAATAGCAGCAGCACTAGCTCCTACCCCCTTGATTGAATTGACCTTGATCTCTGACATAATTAACTAGGTTTTGGGTTAGCGTCTTTAACCGCTTTGATGTGAGTAGCCCACGTTCCAGTTGTATCTAGTTTACCCGTAACAATATCTTTGTACAACATATCGAGTTGATCTCCAAAAGAAGCATAAACAGTAGAACCATCTGTTGTTCTGTCGGTTTTGTACTTAATAGCAGCAGCTTCAGTGTCTAGCGTAACTCTCGCAGCGTCAATATTAGATTGAACAAGTGTTATCTGTGAGCCATCTGCCTTAAAAGCACCTGTACCATCATCAATAGTTACAGCGTCAGGATATGCCTTTCTTATTGCTTCATGGTCTAGATTTGCCATTAACCTGCTACCTCCATTGCTGTTATTGATGAAGTCGTTCTAGCATCTTCATCATTTGTAGTTGTATGGTCACGACCACTTCTATTCATGTAGGCTGAATCACTACCATTACTTGCCCAAACCCATTTATAAGTTGTAGCACTAGTAGTTGATGGAGAATCCAAGTATTGACCAGCGGCTACATCCAATTTATAAAGAGAATCATAATTACCTCCTTGTGCTTGGCTAGTCCTTACTCTTGTACTAGAAGTATCCGCTAATAATATGTCTGTTGACCCTCTTTGCAATCTCATGTATGTAACATTATTGCCAGAAGCACCGATTTGCATATTCCAAAGAATTAGAATTTTACTTGATGTAGCAGATGGTGTTATCGCAACTGATAGTCCTGTATCTACAAAAGCCGTTTCTGCTGGTGAAGTTGTACTAAAAGTGTCTGTTTTCACTGTCTGTACAACTTGAAGGATATTACCTGCCTTTGGGTTTGTTGTAGTTAATATCGTTCCATCTGCAACATCTGGTAATGTAAAAACTCTGTTATTACTAGATGATGAGGGTGCTTGTAAGCTGAAAGACCCACCACCTGATGCTGCGTTTAGTTTAATCTTTGCTGTCATTTATCCAGCCTCCAATGCAGCGACTTTTGTTTCCAATACTTCAATCTTAGCAATAGCCTCTTGTAATGCAGCAGTTAGTAATGGAACCATTTTCCCATGATCTATTCCTTGATAAATGGGATCTCCAACATTAGTTGCATGACCCTTAGTTACATCATCCGCAGTAGCAACTTGATCCTTAGTTCCATCAACTGCCGTTGGACAGGCTTCACTTACTTCGTGAGCAAAAAAACCATCATAAGTATTAGTACCACTTTTCCACTTAAATGTAATTGGTCTTAATTTTTTTAATCTTGTGATACCGTCTGTTATTTTTACATCATTTTCTTTTAAACGATAATCAGAACTACTATTATAATTTATTGTCCCAGCTGGGTTTCTTATACGCATCCTTGTGTTACTTTCATTTGATAGATTATCAATTACAAATAAACTTGTAGTAACTCTGCGATATTGAAAAACATTACCATTACTTTGTCTAAAAGCATCCATTCCTCCGCCATCAAAAATCTTAAGCCTGTCATTGGAACTAATTTTCATAAGGAAATCGCCAGAATTTTGCTGAAAATTTGCATTACTAGATCCAACATTACTTAATGTAAGTTGTGCTGTACCATCATCAGTATTTCCAATTGTGGCTATTGTCGTTCCAGATCCTTGAACAACTAATTTTTGGCCAGGATTAGGTGCGCCAATACCAAAGTTGCCATTACTATGAACCCTTGCTTTTTCAGATCCAGCGACATTAAAAGCTAAAATATCAGCCCCAAAACTTACACCTGTATTACTATCTGTTCCCTGCAATGCTGGTGCGGAAGCTGATCCGTCAACTCCAGAAATACCAGTTGTGCCGTTAATGTTTAAAGCCATAATTAAAGAATAACAAGGATTGCACCAGATGGCACTGTTATGGTGACACCTGAATTGATTGTAGGAGATACTGTGTGGGCGTGTTTATTTGCCGTTAATGTGTAATTGGTCGTTACGTTTTGGTCTGTCTCAACAAATACTTCATCTGTACCGCCACCAGTAGCACCAGCACCGCCACCAATTTCACCCCATCCAGTGTTTTTATACCCTTCAAATTGATTTTCAGTTGAGTTATATCTAAGCATCCCAACTGCTGGGCTGCCGTCCCTCTGAGCCGTTGTTCCTACAGGTAAATTTAAAGAGTTTGTGTAGTTATGAGTTACCTTTCCAGTAAAAGTTCCACCAGCAACAGGCATCAAACCTAAATTTGCTTGTGTTACATTTCCAATCTCTATATAGCCATTATTAGATGCGTTTCTAATTTTTAAAAGGTTTGAGGTTGTATTAACTGATAATTGAAAAGCAACCTGTGTACCACTAGGGTCTGCTGATCCACTATTTAAACTCTGTATGGCGGCAAAAACATTGTTCAGGTCGGCTCTTACNGCNGANCCTGNNCCNTTNGCAATATCGTATAGTCTGNNACTTGTGCCATTTAAAAAATCATCTTGTGCCTATTCTACCCTCCTCTGGCAAAACCGACAGCCTGATATGTGAAATTCCTATTTACTGTACTTGATCCGTTTTTAAAAGTAATCCTAAATCCTGTGCCTGTTATATTTGTTAATTCAAAGAAATCACCGCTTTGCATATTTACACTTGCAATCCCAATACTCGGCAGTCTACTATTCGCTCCACCTAAAGCCGAAGTTCCAACAAAAAATGGTGAATTAAATGTAATATCAGTTGCACCGCTTGATGTTAATACNCCATTTGTTGCAGACGAATTTTCAAGACTTGTTTCTGTTCGTCTACTGAATGAGGCTGTATAACCTAACTCTGTAACTTTTATATTTGTTGATTCATCATCAGTTTTCATATTGCATTTAAATTTAAATCCTCTGCCTTTATAAACACCATTTGTAAAACTTTGAAAAGCTGTAAAAGTTGGGCTTCCAGAACTAGGATTATCTTGCGTTACAGCAACTAATACATCTGCTGCTACATCTGATATATCAACTCCGTCAAAATCTGTTCTTGCATCTAAATCGGCAATTGCATCAAAATCATCACTTGGTAAAAAACCATTTGATTTTAAATGTCTCTTCAAATCAAGAGTAAAGACTGCACCAAGATCAATAACATCATTAAACTCATAACTACCAGTAAGTGATAAACCACCAGCAGCATCTAGTGAACTTACAGCATCAAAATCTGCAATCGCATCAAATAATCCAACACCTAATAATTTTATAAAATTACCAGTACTATCTAAGCCTACATTAGTTTTTGCACCTTGAAATTTTGGATTGTCTTGATCTTCTCTTCTTGTAAGTGCAACAAAACTAGGTTGTTCCTCTGGTAAATCTATAACAACAGACCCTTCACCAGCACTAAGGTTTCCAGTATCATCTTCAAATTTAAGGATGTATTCACCTTCAAGTCTGGGAACAACTACAGATGTTGAGTTGCCAGCAATTTTCGCTAATTCTTGTGCTGTAAAAAATGTACCAGTGCCATCTGTTAAAACATCATGCCGTATTAAGACAAACCCCCCATGTAGCACATCCAGAGCAGTTGATTGGTCAAATCTAAGTCTTACATTGCGATCATCTACTGGTTCAATTGTTACGTTTGTTGGATTATCAGGTAGTTCTGTTTTTCCTAAAGCATTAAATGTAAGTTCTGCTGGTACAGCACTAGGTTTATCAATCGCATTAAAACTAAATATTCTTATCTCATAAACTCCTTGCTGACTGTTTTCTATGTCAAAAGTGTTAGTAAAAACATTTTGGGATATAAAGTTACCATCATCCAACCTATATTGCAGTAGATATTTAGTAACACCAAGAACAGGTTGCCAATTAAGAAATATTTTACTTACAGCTTTTCCATCAATAACAACTATTTTCTCTTCACCTGTCAGGTTACTTGGAGCATCTTTTAAGTCAGTTAAAATTGTGGTTACTCTTTCGGGTAAGGCAGTACCATCCTCTACAAAAGCATATTTACCAGAATCATGGGCTAGTGCTGTGACTTCAAAAGTAAAATCTGCGTTTTCTTTGACAGAAATCACTCTCCAAGTTGTAGTTTGTAAAGTGTCGTTTTGAATTACAAAAACAGAATTAGGATTAGGTACTGCACTAAATGCAGAGCTAACATTTATTGTTGTTCCAGAAATACTGCTAATTGTTTTGGTTTCTAATGTGCCATCAGGCAATATTACAGATAATGTTGCATTGTTTGTTGCATCTAAATCTGTATTTGTAGAATCATCAGCGACAATCGAAGTAGTTGTTGCAGATTTTATTTTTCCTCCCCTTCTTAGTCCTGATTTTACTGGATCACTTATAGATATTATTTGACCACACCTTACTAAAGTACCTGCCTCTGGTGTGATTTTAAAAGTACAAGATTCTCCTGATTTTTGCTCGTTGTATAAAAACCATTTACCCATCCTCGCAGCCTGACCCCTACTTGTTGTCCCAAAACTTTGTATTGTTTTACTGACAACTCCGTACTTCGCTATTGCTGCGGTATCTTCTACAGTTTCATAATCAATCTCTCTGGTATCAAGATCAAAATACCCAACATTTATAACTGTATGCCTTGTTTTTAAAGAAGAACCACTATATGAAAACCCTTCCTCTGTTACGTTTGCAAGAGTAAATTGATAAACAGGATCAGAAGGCCGATCACCAGATATTGATATAGAACCAGCCGCATAAAATGGCATGACTCTCATTGTGGAGCAAATTCTATTAATCAAACTGTATGCTTCTGATTGTTGAGTGATATTTACATTTATTGCAAACCTTGCCTCTTGGCCACCTAGTCCATCATCTACCAACTCATTGTTATAAACAGATTGATTATAAAATGTATATTGATCTAAAGAACTTTCAGCAACTGATAAACCATATCTTGTATTTGTAAGAATATCCCAAAGTACCCAAGCTGGATCAGAGTGCCATTCTTTATCTGTTTTAAATGTTCCGTTGAATGTACCAGCATAAGTTATACGACCAGTTTGTATATCAACAGTTGCATTATGTGGAATCTTTGTCTTAATACCTCTAAGCCTAAACGACCTAGTTGGGATTCTTGGAAAAGACTCTGCGCTAAAACGTAAAGCTAGATGTGCTGTGTTTGGGTATCTATTTTTTTTAAATATTATTTCTGTCATACTTGACCAGCTAAAAGCTGAAAAGTTGGGACTTGTTGTATCTTTGTTAACTCTTGTAACTCTTATATTTATTGGAAAACTAGCATTGTCAGGGACATTAAATTGATAATCTCTAAAGTAAGCACTAGCCGATCTACCTTTTATGGTGTCGTTTATTGGTGTTGTTGTTGTGCCATTATTCTGNATTATTTGTATTNTNACTTTTGCTGTAGCNCCAACAATTTCACCATTGTCTTTTACTTTNTGAATATTTGGAAATGATATNGTAACTCTTACAGCATCAACTGAAGTATTCGATATTGCCCTAGTTATGGGAGTATCTTTTACAACTACAACCCCAACTGAAGTTTCTGTCTCAATATTTTTTATACCTTTAATAAAGGTTTGATCTGCGGTTCCGAATCTAGGTTCAAATCCAACATCTTCAAAATTTAAATCTCTTTTTGCTGGGTTTGAATTATTAGCACCGGTGAGTAAAAGTTGTGTCCCATTTAGAAAGATGTCCTTTTTAAAAGCATTGTTATATGCGGTTGTTCCTTTTGTAAGTCCAGCTTTTGATGCAGTTGCACTACCCTCTATTTCACCCTCCCCTACGACTTCAATTAAAGTATTAAACTGTTCTGAAGAAAGTGTATCCTTTGGTAATTTAGGATTTGTAAAAACTGTTTTTTGGTTAAATTGTTGTATGCCAGCCATTATCCAGTACCTCTTACTTGAACAGTATCAACTCCATTTGAAACTGTACATGAACCAACAATAGTCTCTCCATATATTAAATTTATTGGGATACCACTTTTGCTGATATTAGTAATTCCACTGAATGAATAGTTTGAAGCAAGTGAAGCTGGGTCTGTTGGTTCCATTTGGGATGGACTTACGTTTGGGGGTTGAGGGGCAAGCAACTGGGTAACACCTTCAATAATTAAAGATGTACCCACAGCAGTAAGTATTGAACCAATTACACCTGTTCCAACAACTCCTGAGATAACAGTGGAAATACCACCGCCAAGAATAGGAGCAATAAAAGGAGCTAAGAAACCCGAACCAGTAGCAACAGGGATAATCTTTATCTCTTTTTCGCCAGACATAAATATTTTATCTTCAGTGACTAATTTATCTCCTGTCCAAATTCGATAATTAGTATTTAGTAAATGTTTTTCTAATTCAGGAAAATTATTGTATAAAAAACTAAATGCTTGACCAACATTGTTAAGATCAGCTTCAAAAGTTGACTGACCTAAAAGTTGTCTTAATTTTCCATATACTTTAATTGTTCTCAACATGACGATACTTTTTGTAGATTGATTTTTGCATTTGAGAATCAAGCAAGTCTTTTGAACTTAGTCTACCTACTTGATGATGTAAAACCATCTGTTCCCCAACATAAACACCAACATGGGCAGCACCTTTATCAAGCATTGTCATCAATAATACATCATTTTTTTGTATCTCATCTGTTACTTCAGTAAAACCACTTTTAGGTAAAACATCTTCCAATAAACCATTTGTAAACATTTCTCTTGGGTCTTTTGGTCTTGGCCAATCTTTAACTTTTAAATTAATTGATCGAAAATAATCTACTAATAAAGTGTAACAATCTTGGGCTGCCCAAACCCACTCTCTTCCAATTAAAGAAGATTCTTTATATCCAGAGGGTTTAAAACTATACCAATCGTCCATTTCTGGGCTGTAAATATGCCACGGCAAGCCAAGATACTCACAAGCCGCTTTGTCAGTTTTAGAAGGGAAAATAGACCCTTTTGGGTGTGAATGTATTAATCCAACAAGTTCTCCACTATCCTCAGCGTTCGCCCAGTCATCAGGATCAATAATGAAATAAGATATTTGGTCGTTTGCTAAATTTTTACAGGGAAAATAAACTTCTTTGCCTTTTACAATTGCTAATAATCCACAACATTCTTTCGGTAAACATTCTTTTGCGTGTTGAGCAGCTTTATCTTTCCAATTCATGCGTCAATAAATGTACCAACTCCATCAAAATCTTTTCTTGTTATTTGTCTTTTTGGTACACGAACATTTGCAAGATCAAGAGCAGAAACCAATTCATATTGAACAATCTGTCTATTTTCAATAATCTTTCTATCAAGAAAAAATATTTCATCAGGAAATTTATTTGAAGAGGGTGTTCCAAAAGGATTAGTTTGAGAAGTTGTCGAAGTAGTGGTTGTCCCTATCGTGGTATTAGGATCATTCATTGTAATTGTATTTCCCATGCCATTTCCATGCACTGTGCAATAATATCTCAAATCATTTGGAGCAGAGGGGTACGATGGCTCATAAGTAACTGTCGCATCTGTACCAAGTGTTCCAGTATTTATTGTTGTTTGCTCTCCTCCAGCATCTGATTTTATTCTTAAAGGGTGTCCAACATTTGTGCTATGAGACTGATTAAAAATATAGGTTGACCCTCGTTTCATTGTAAGAACTGGGTTTGAAACACCATTTATTAAAAATATATTTTGACTGCCTACATTTGCCACAGTGACCGTAAATGTAACAGTCTCCGCATCTGCTGGATCAGCTATTGTTGTGGTTGTCGTTGTGGTTGTCGTGACAGGTGCAAAGTTTACAGCGTCAAGATTATCGGCTGTTGTTCTGATTCTTGTTAGTTTTGCTCCGTTTAAATCATTTGCTGGGGTAAATGTGTTAACAGATTGAATTAATGTAGTAAGAGTGGATAAAACATTACTTACAGTCAAAGTAGGTCTTGGGATTTGTCCTTTACCTGTAAATTCAAAACCCTCTGCNTCAATTGGAAATCTTGCATAATTATTACCCTGCCATACAATCTCTCCATTACCATTTTGATTTGATCCACTATGCCATCTATAAAGTTGATCTGATCCATGTATTGAAGCGATAAGTTGTAATTCAAACAACTCAATTATTGCTGAAGGATTTATCTTTTGGAGTTCACTGGTTGGTATTGCCATTAGGGTTCTGCAACCTCCTCAAAAGTGAGGTTCATATTTACTCTGTTCAGATAAGGTATAGACCTTGATCGACTTGTGCATTTGAACTTTCTAGCACTTGATTCTCCTGTCATTGTGTAATCAAATGAGGCTTGATCGTCAAATCTACTATTTAAAAAAGTGTCTATAGTGTCAGCGTCTGTTTCCGATATAGCAAAACTTAAATTAACTATATGCAGTCTTTTATTTGCTGGTAAACCAAAAACAGTTCTAAATTCATATCCATCACCCATTTTTGTAGTGATGCTTTTTTGTTCTACTGTTTGTGTGGTTCCGTAAGTAGGAGTTATAGAAGGAAAAGTTGCCATTATGCTAATAAACCTCCAGCACGTTTTTCTTTAATAAGTTGTGCTTTTACAGCGTTAGCAATCGCTTGTCCAAGTTGTTGAGCATCAGTAGAGGAACCTTGAACTGAACTACCGCTTGCATCTACATTTACTGTAACCATATTTGTAGTACCACCACCACCACCTCCAAGCTGACTATTTGGAATAATATTGCCACCCTTTGAACCCATCTGCAATAACTCAGGGCCTCTTTCTCCTACAACAAAAGCACCACCAGCCGATACTCTACCGCCTCTTTCTTTACCAAACAGACCAGATAAGAAACCACCTCCAAAACCTTTACCACCACTGATCGCATTTCCTATGCCACTGATTGCTTTATCAAGTGCAATGTCAATTAGTTTGTTTTTAAGATTGTTTAAAACTCCAGAAATAGCTTCACCAAAAGATTTGCTTCCAGTAATAGCCTCTCTTAAACCACCAACTAAATCACTTCTAACAGACTCCCCAATACCCTTGAAAGTTTCTTTTAGTTTTTCTGCCTCTTCACTTGCTGCTTTTTCTGCTGGAGTAATAGCGTCAACACTTTTTTTTATTTCACCATTTGTCTCTATAATTTTGTTTTTTGCATCCACTTGTTTATTGTTTTCATCTGTTATTTTTCTTTCAACCTCTGAATATTCAATAANTGCTGGNATNAAATTATCNACACCCTCTTTTAATTTTTTAAATGGNTTTTCAAACTTGGGTAATTCTATGTCTAAATTAATTTTTGGTAATTCAATACCACCAAGTAATTTTTTAATTGGCTCTGGTATGAGNTCAACNAATCTTTGAAAAGCCTNTTTNNAAAAATTNACTATGTTTCCAGCAACATTGCTTACAGATTGTTGAAGTCCTTGAAAAAAATTCACTACTGGTTGTGTTGCTTCAATAAAACCATTAATNATATTTTGTCTNAGCTTNACAAGATTTCTAATAGTAACACCAATAACACCTCCTATAACTCTGCCAATAAACTCAGCTTCACCAGTTACTTTAGTTATTGCCTCTTTTATAGAAACCCAGCCCTGTTCTAAATTAAATAAAACATTTGTTGCCTCTATTCCTAATGCTTCACCTATAACAGTCCCTATCTGTTTAACAACTCCTACTATTAAGCGTATTGGTGCAATAGTAACTTCAAAAGCACTTTTCAAAGCCTCAACTGTAACAGCAGCAACTTTAAGAGATTCTCTTATAACTATTCCTATTTCAGAGCCTTCAGTGGTTAAATTTGTAAATGCAGTTCCAAGTCTTGTTAATTGTCCTTGAATTGTGTTTTGTGCTTCAAATGCAGCCTTTGCAGCGGTGCCTTGAGCTTTTGCTTGATTCTCTAAATTTTGATTGAAAGATACTAACTGGTCATTTAACAAAGGTAATATTGCTGTTCTTGCTTCAACCGATCCAAAGAATTTTGCAAGAGTTTCTTCACTTGCACCACCTTTAGCAACTAACTCTTCTAAAACTCCGCCAAGACCTTTTGTTTTTAAAGAAGTCGCATCAAATGATATTCCTAATTCTGCCGCTGCGTCTTGTGCCTCTTTTGTAGGTTTTTGTATTGAAGCAATAACCTGTCGTAGTCCAGCAAAGGTCGATTCAACAGGAACACCAGTTGCAGTGACAGTAGAAATTGCAGCATTGAGTTCATCTATCCCGACACCAGCACCAGCCGCTATTGGTGCTAAACGACCTATCTGCTGTGCATATTGATCTACAACAATTTTACCGTCATTCTGTGTCTGAATAAATCCATCAACCAACTTAGCCGCCTGATCTGAACTTAGACCATAAGCATTAAGAACAGAGGTTGTTGCATCAGCAACAGTGGCTAATTCAGAAAATCCACCAGTTGCACCTAACTGTGATGCNTTTAAAACATCTGAAAGTTCTGCCACCTCACCAAAGCCAGCAGANGCNACATCATAAGATGCTGATAATAAATCTAAAGATGATACCTGACCACTAAGCTCATTTGATAGACTTGCAAGTTTTGGTTTGAGGGCATCAACATCTACCCCAAGAGTTTTAACCTTTGCACTAGCAAAATCAGCAGCCGCTAAATTTCCAAATGTTTTTGTTAATGCAGCAACTAAAGTTAATCCAGCAGTAAGTGGCCCTAAAGCTGTTGCCAACGCAGCCCCAGCAGTTCTAAAACCTACAGCCGCCCCCTTTGCACCAGCACCAGCACCAAAAAATCCTTTCTGTAATATTGGTAAGGCTTTATTTGCGTCTTTTAGCTTACTATTTGTTCCGTTTACTGTTTGATTAAATTTTTGTGCCTGAGTATTTACGTTTTTTAATGCTGTTATGGCTTGCGTAGCTCCTACTCTTAGTTCTACGTTTGAAACTGCCACGACTAAACAATAACTCCTTTAACTATATCTTGATTTGCGTTTGATTGCATCT
>FUFK010037636.1_pt1 | contig 11641 bp, 13 predicted proteins | sample 1021851 | NCBI WGS metagenome assembly FUFK01 (sample SAMEA51879418, study PRJEB19060) | metagenome
AACGGTGTCGCCATTAACAAGACGGAAACCGCCAAGAAGGTCATCTTCATCTGTTTCAATAGTAATGTTTACTCTGATAAGTTCTCTGTTGAGCATTGCACATGCTTGCTCTACTGATAAGGTCTTACCATTACCTGATAGTCCTGTAATAAATGCAGGATAGAACATCTTGGATTGTATAATCTTCTTGAGTGGACTATAGTTTCCAAATGGTACGAACTCAGCGTTCTTAGAAGGAACGTATGATCTTGTCTCTGGTGCAGGTTTTGTTGCTGCAGGTGCTTCATATGCTTTGAGTATCTCATTAGCAGTTAAGCACCACTTACCACGACCTACCTTCTGAAGGCGAGAGATTTTGTTCATGCGTTTTGTGACACTCTGAACTTTTACACCAAGGTGTGCTGCAGCAGACTTAACGTTCTCTGCAGATATGTCTGAACCGAACTGCTTGAAGTATGTTAGTAGTTCGTCTTCTGTGAATTTTGCTTGGAATGGCATGGTTTCTTTGTTGTCTATACACATAGTATAGCATCATAGTATGAAAGATCAAGCCTTGAGTGGACAGATATTATAGTGTCACAAGTTTATAAAAGGTTTTGGTTTATCAAATAATACATTATCTATATAATGTTTTGCCCAATTTGGATCAAACCAAGATCCTAATACTGCTTCAGTTTTTTTATTTTGTTTTTGTTGGGTACAATAATATACCTGATCTTGATACCTATCATAGGTAGCATCTATATCCATACACTTCTCTGCCTTACTTACTGCGTTTACATATACTTGTAGATATTCTTCTAATAATTGTACATACATTATCTGTTCAGTTTGCTTATGTAATCTCATAAACTTACAATGAGGAGAAAATATATCTGCCCACTCAGGTAGTTTACGAAAATCAAAATCCATATATCTTTCACTTATTGGTTTTATATCTTTATAGAACTCTCCCCTAACTCCTTTAACAGGAGATATATCTACAATAGCAGCAGTGACTATACGATTGTTTGCTATTATATCACATCCAAAGATAGGTAATTTATATCTGGGTTCTGGAAATAATACACAGTGAAGTACGTCTAAGTATTTTGTTTTACAAGTTTCTAAATGTATCTTTCTAAGACCAGTACATGTCCACATTTCATTATTAATGACGATATCATCCTTAACGATACTTCGGTAAGGATCTTCTGGTAAGTGTTTTACATCAGGAAGACCACTCGTTAACTTACGAATGGTCTGTGCAACGTCATCAACAATCATGCTATTTGTGCAATGAATCTATTTAGAATGGTTTTGTTCTGCATCTTTGAACTCATATGCTTTTTGAATGCTCTGTTCAACTCTGCTCTAGTTGCTTCAACACCTTTCTGTTTAACCTCTAGTTCATCAGAGTCTGAACCATTGCTTCTATCAGGCATATAGAATGCTTCATTGAACCCTGCATTATCTATGATGGAGATAAATTTCTCTTTCTTCCATTGCTTATCATAAGTTTGGATGTCCTCATAATTCTCAGTAAGGTTTCTGATAACTCTGTTTACTTCTCCCTTACTGCAGAGACGAATACCTATCCAGTTGTAGTCTGTGATTGATCTCATGTATGATACGATCTCCTTAGTGGTTAAGTAAGGACTACCATTAATACGTTTCTGATAACCAGTTGCCTTATCACGAAGAACAAATACATGAGAACTACTGCAAATGTTTCTTGAACATAGTCTATCATCATACTCATGTCTGCGAGTATAGTTCATTGGATTTGCTTCACCATCAGTTAGACATACAACATTTACTTTCTGAACTTTCTCTTGTGTTTTCATTTGTGCAACGATTGTTTTTGCACAGTAGATTGCTTCTGCTAGAGGAGTACCACCAAGACCATACTTTTCGCATCCCTTTATGTTGTAGTTGTTCATTGAAAATACTTGTAGGTAAAGTGCTTTCATAGAACTCTCTAGTGATCTGTTGTTCTGTCTTGATGAAAGAAACTCAAGTAGTCTGAAATCATCGCCAACTGCAAGTTGATTCTCTTGATGATCAAAACCCTCATGTAAGTATGAACCATATCTATAAGTAGAATGATATCCACTCTGGAAGCCATAAACTCTGAAAGGAATGTTTGCTTTNTTACAGAACCATACTAGGTTGTATGTTTGCTTAAGTGTATCAAGTAANCACTGACTCATAGAACCAGACCAATCAAGGAACATAACAAGACCATGATTCTTACCATCAGGTANTACTGTAATCTTCTTGAANATATCNTCTGTCAACTTGTACTTGTATANAGATTGAGTATTGATAACACCAGTTTTAGATGTTGCCTGTCTCTTGTACTGATCAGCAGACTTCTTCATTTCAAATTGCTTGAGAAGATAGTTTACTGTCTTACCAGTTGACTTCTTGAATTTTAAGTAGTGGTCTTTAGCAAAGTCAATTGCTTGCTTTTTCTCTTCGATATATCTTTTCTGATAACCTTCATCATAATAATCATTCTTTTTAAATTCAAATCTGGTATACTCATCATCGAAATGTTGTATTAGATCTTCTTGAATTGTTTTGTTATCAATNATAACTTTGTTGATATCTTTGATCTTAGGTAGTGAAAGATAAACCCACTCTCTTGAATCTTCATCAACAAGAGTCTCAATAGATTCTGCTAGTGCTTCTTCTGTAATACACTCTGTCTCTTTTACTATCTCTTCTGGAAAATTAACACCTAGATTCTTACCACCACCGATCTCACCAGTAGTCATTGTATCATAGTCTAGTCCTTCATTTTCAAACCCATCATCAAAGTCTGTCTCATCTTCTCCTAGATCTGGACGACCCTTACCACCTTTACCTTCTTGTCCTTCTTCGGATGACTTCTGCCCATTAGATACATCATACTCACCATCACTATCTTTCTCTCCGTTGAATGGCATCTCTGGAACCTCTGTCTCATCTACTTTCTCTTGATCTTTCTGCTCTGCACGATCCATCATTTCACGTGCTAGGTCTAGTACATCTTGGAAAGTTTTTGTAGTTGCTGCACGATCTACCCATACCTGCTCTTCTGAATCAAATAATATAGATGAGTTGCCTTTGAAGAATAGATTCATACGATCAATCAAAGATAGTTTCTCTATATCTCCATCTGACACACCGAAGAACCCATCATTCCATAACTCTTGATAACCTTTGAAGAATGTATTACGAAGACCAGGATACTTGACTTTCATCATACGCTCAATACGTGCATCCTCAAGAACATTTACGAATGATCTATTTGCACCATTTAGTTCGTCTGCAGGTGTGAATAATGCATGACCAACCTCGTGTCCTACAAGTAAATCATATACTGTATTAGAAGCAGACTTCCAGATAGGAAGACATAAGATACGTTTCTCTACATCAAAGTATGCTGTAGTGACTTTACGATGTTCGATTGTAAGGTTCTCTGTTGCAAGTAGTTTTGCAAGTTGTCCTTTTACTTCTTGGTTGATTAGCATGGGTGTCTCGTCTATACCCATATTATAATACCTTTAAATGTGTTTGCAAGCAGAAAGTGGACACCTTATAAATCGTCCACTAATTTTGAGAAATCATTTATCTTTTCAAATTTTAATGTTCTATGAAACTTCTCGATAAGGATATCACCTTTATGTGAGATAACAAATATGTTAGTATTCTTTCCTAAAGTTGCTAGGATAGCAAGTAGAGCAGATGTGCTATCTGCATCCAGAGAACTATCAAAGACCTCATCAAGGATCAACAGATTAGTTGCTGCTGAGTTCTTCATACGTGCTACCTCTCTCCAAGTAAAGAGAAGTGCTAAGTCAATCTTTTGTTTTTCTCCTTCAGAGAAAGACGCATAAGAAAAATCATCTCTAAATCTAGATTTAATTTCTTCATTAAACTCTTCATCAAGAGTAAAGTTGACAAAGAAATCCATACTGTGAAGATATTTATTAATAAGATTGTTAAATATGGGTACATATTTTTTGATAATCCTACTCTTAATTCCACTGTCTTGTAGTAAACTTCTTACTGTATGATACTCATCTATCTTTTTAGATACCTCTCCACAATCAATTTTAGTATCCTCAAAGTCATCTATCAGGTCTTTTAGTATATGTTCTTCCTTTTCAATCTTAGGTGCTGCAACTAAATTACTTAGTTCTTTTTCTATTCCTAAATTTTCAGATTCTAATCTGACTATATCACGATCAAATGTAGATATCTCACTACGTAATTCATGAGCTTTCATGGATAACTTAGTGGCTTCGTCTAAGATAGAAACTACATCATCAATAGCTTTTTGTTCTTTCTTTAAAGCTTTTGTATAATCAATACCATCTTTAGTCAGTGTATCTATCTTTTCTTTTTTAAAGTCTGAACTTATATCTTGTGTACAAGTTGGGCAAGTATCATGAGATTTAAGAAACTTCATGTCCTTACCTATCCTTTTTATCTCTGATTTAAGGTCTGATGTTTTAGATTTAAGATCCGATAGCAAATTTCTATGCTGATCTGTATCAATTAATTGTTGATCTAGTGCTGATAGTTCATCATTTCTTTGGGATTGATCTGATATCAAACTATCAATCAAGGCTTTATTTTGTACTATTTTATCTTCCTTCTCATATCTTCTAACACTGTTTACTTCTCTTAAGGATTTTATAAGTTTTTCCTGCGATTTTACCTTCTCTTCTGCTATAGATAGAAGGTTGCTACAATCTTTACTTTGTTGATATGCTGTCTTATACCGATCTTTTAAGATCGTATTCATTTGTGAGAAGATCTTGATGTCGAGTAGATCTTCGATAACTTCTCTGCGGTTAGGTGCGGTAAGTTGCATGAAGGGGACAAATGTGGATGAACCCAAGATGACGACTTGTGTGAAAGATTTGAAGTTGAGTTTGAGAATACTTTGTTCGAGATATTTCTGGGTATCCTTAGTCGCAGCGTCCTGATCAACCAACTTATTGTTTTTGTAAAGCTCGAAAATATTTGGTTTGATTGCTCTGAATACACGATACTCATCCCTCCCGATGCTAAACGTTACCTGTACCTTGGTTCCCTTTTCGTTAATACTATTTACTAATTGACTCTTACTTATCTTTCTAAATGGTTTGTTAAACAAAGCAAAACACAAAGCATCTAGCATTGTAGATTTACCTGCACCATTAGATCCGACAATAAGTGTCGCACCTGCATCGTCTAATTGGATGTCAGTCCATTGATCGCCAGTAGAAAGAAAGTTCTTCCACGCAATCGTTTCAAATGTAATCACTTTTTAATAGTCTTAGGGGGAGGTACAACGAGGTCTTCTGATGTTATTACCATATAACGATATCCATGACTTCCACAGTTTATAGAGATTAATTCATCATCTACTTCCATGACATTTAATTCATGCTCTGTGCCATTTGCTAAGAGCATATCATGGTATCTAATACAATCATCTTCCTCTTCAAAACACTGCACAGTTTTCTGATTCTCTTTATTAAGAACAGAATAAATACCGCCAGATTTTTTATCGGTTAATACGAACATTAGATTGCAGATGCCTCCATGTAAAGAGATCTCATCACACTTTTGACATTCTCTTTACTTACCTTTAGATCTATTTCATCTATGTATGCATCGAGCAAAGTCAATGTGTCCTCTGTCTCTAACAAAGAATCATCATTTTCTAGTCCTACACCGAGATCTTCTACAATTTTAAGATCGGCAATCGCCATATCTTGTAGACGTTTAACTGTATAGTCAAACTTAGCATAGTCACCTTTTTCTTCTACGATTAATTTTACAAAAGTTCCTTCTACTTCTGTTTCGCTTGGGAGACTAACTCCATTATTATAATACAATTTAACAAAAACGTCAAAGGGATTCCTATAATGAGTAGTCTTAAGAGTAGACGTATCAAAAACATGGAAGCCTCTTTTACATCCGAAGTCATTCCAGTAAAGTTGGTAGGGATTTCCAAGGTAATAAATGTTATGTTTATGAGATTTAGAATGATAGTGTCCTGTAAATACCTTTTTAAATTTCTTGAACACCATAGGATCCATGCCACGTTCCATGACATGACCAGGATGTGCTTCAAAACCATTGAGTTCTAGATGACCCATACATACTGTGCTTTTACTTTCTTTAATTGCTCTGAAAGATTGCTCAACATTGTCATCACATATCCAAGGTAAACATAAAATATCTAAACCATCATATGTAATGTTAGTTGGTTCTGTAATTACATGAATGTTATGATACTCACCCAGAAGTTCATCTGGTGCATTTACTCTTAGTGTATTCTTGTAATAGATGTCATGGTTGCCAACTAGCATATCCATTTTAACACCCAGTTCTCTCAAAGGATCGAACCACATTTCTCTACACTCATCTAATGAATTAAAATTAATAGACTTGCGTTTATCGAATGTATCACCTAAGCAAAAAACTTGTTTAATATTATTTGCTTTGATATAAGGTATAACCACTTTACCATAAAACTTTTTGTAGTGATTGATAAAGTGTTTGTTATCATTACGAACACCAAAGTGTTGATCAGTTATCAGCAATATTTTCATCGCTTTTGATTCATCTCCACTCTGTTCTTAATTTGATTATAGTCTGCACTTGCGTCTCCGTCAACACTAAAGACATGATCGTATCCAGATTTCTCTAGAATCTTATCTTTAATATCCATCTGACGTTTCTCCTTTGCTATACGTCTTAGAAATGCATAATACACTATCTGAGTAAAATATGCAAATGGATTTCTAGATTTAGTAGGATCAAAATTATCAATGTATTGTATACAATTTTCTATACCATCACAAACCATATCATCTTTATACATGTAATTAATAAAGTTTGGTCTATATGATAAGTGTGTTGCTATCTTTAGAAAACATCCACCAATATAATTGTTGACGCGAGGTTTGGGAAGACCCTTCACTTTAGCGATATCAACTTTTTCTTTGTACTTTATAATAGCCTCAAGAAATTTTTTGTTATCAACATAGTGTTGCTTCTTCTTGGTGCTCGCTCGTGCAGCCATATTTCTCCTCTTGGATACTTTATTATAGCAGGACTTGACAAACTTGTCAATTTGCTGTACACTAAACCGTGTAGAGGTTTCTGAATATATATTATTCTTTACTAGGGTTTATATAAATTTTTTCAAATAGTCTTCTTGCTTGATCAATAGAACCTAAATATCCCAGATGTTTACTGGGTTCCTGTTCCATTTTTTCATTTCTCGAATCTGTGGTCTCGCCCTTGAGATAAGACTCATACATGAATATACACTCTTTAGACATAGCAGATATTGTTAAGATATCTTTCTCTCTAATTACATAAAAATCTTCATCAGATAATTGCATCCACTTAGAAAATCCAATACCTCTCCCCAATCTATTACCTTCTAAATCTCTTTCAATCATTTGAACAGCAACAGGATTTTGTATAAAACATAAACTTTCACCGTGGTCGTCTGTGAGAACAGCTTTACCAAGTATCTCCTCTCCACTTACGAGTTTGATAACTCCGTGAAATTCTTCTTCATGTTTTGCGTAACTAATCATCCTTGAGTTTGACATCTATGATTTCATAATCAAATTTTTCTTCATTATAAATTTTGACTCTCTCTAACAAATGATTCAATGTATAATTGTTTCCCTTGTCAGTGGATATGTCATCAGCAATATCATATAGAGTTGCTTTGGATTTATTATCTCCTTTCCTAAGTACTCGTCCAATGCTTTGTAAATTACGTATGCGAGATTTAGAAGGAGAAGCAAAAATAACATTATGTAGATTACGAATGTTAATACCTGTACTGAATGTACCATAGGATGCAACGATAATAGAATTATCTGCTCTCTCGGTCAACCATCGAATTTCTTCTCTGTCTTCCGTGTCCACCCCTCCATGTACAAAATACACAGGTTTGTCTGTATCACTATTTATCATATTAAACAAAGGCAACCCATGTCTTTCTACGTAGTTAAATAGTATTAATGTGTTTCCTTTTAAATTTTTTGCTAGATTTTTAATAAATTTATTTCGTGGTTCATGCTCAACTAGGTAATCCATTTCATCTTGATANCCTTCAAATATTTTATCTGAATGTTTTATCAATATAATTTTTACTTTTAATTTAGAAAGATATCCTTTCTTCATCAGTTGAGAAGTCTTAGTGACCTTTGAACATTTACCGAAAACTCCCTCTAATACTAATTGGTTGACGTTAGCACCATCTAGTGTACCAGTAAAACCAATACGATATTTACAATCGTGGAGTTTACCCATGAGTGATGTTAAAGACTTTGCTTTGAATAGATGTGCTTCGTCACCTATCACACAGTCAAATTTATCAAACCATTTCTTTGGTTCTTTGTATATTGATTGCCATGTGGAAATCACTACATCATGATTCGTATATTTCTCTGCTCCTGCATAAAGTTTATGGCAATGATGACCCACATTCCAACCATATTCTTTAAAATCTTTATACATTTGTTCCACAAGAGATGTTGTGGGTACAACGATTAACACATTCCTTTTAGCATTTACATGATACCGAACTAATGAATAGATCATCAAGGATTTCCCGCTTGCAGTTGGCGACAATAGGAGTCGTCTGTTGTATTTCAGGCATTCGTATATTGCTTGATATTGGTAATCGCGAACGGATACAGACAGACCCAATGACTTCACAAATCCAACAACACCTTCGGGAGTAATTAATTCATTCTTTTCTTGGGGATGTCCATAGTAATCATCTCCTTCCAAAACGTAGTTATATCCTTTCTGCTCTGCCCAGTCTGTAAGATAATCTACTAGACCACAATAGATCTCACCATTAGCAGGTGAGTATAATCTTATCTTTCCATCCCATCCTTTATATCTTCTTGTCTTCTGCATATACTTTGCGGACTCTACCTCAAAAGTAAAAAAGTCAGCAAGTTCATAGTTTATATGAGGTTGTGCCTCAATCTTCAAATAGACTTCATTCTTCTTACTTATAAGGAGGTCCATAAAACCATGCTACAATTGATTTTCTGATCCCAGATGTGACAGGTCTAACCCTATGCCACTGATCCGATTGAAAAAAGATTGCTGAACCTTTCTTCAACTTAAACGTTTCGTATCTACAATCAGTCTCTGGTTTATATATCTCCAAATCAAACTCCCCTCCTTCGTACTCATCAGGATCATTCATGAAAAGAGTCATACTTATTTTTCTTACTACACCTTGATCAGATCCACTATCATTCGCCCAATATATTGGTTTAGGATGCTGATCTACGTGCCAATCATACTTACCACCTTCGGGATATATACCATATTGTATCGGTTCAACTCCCTGTANAGCTAAGTTCCATAAGTTTTGTTCATTCATGACTATTGCTATGTCCATGAAAATCTCACAAAATCTATGATCTCTAACCCATGCTTGTTTAGATATTCTATCTAATGAACTCCTTGCTAAACTTGAATTATGTGTAAGACTATCTTTCCAAACTAAATCTTCACTATCAAGTGTGCGTTGAATCTTAGTCATCGCACTGTCATTCAATTCAATGACTCTATAAGAACATCCGTACTTCATAATCCGTTTTGAAATTTAGTCCAATCAATAGCATTTTTGATTTGAAAATTTCTATTATTAATTTGTCTCAATACACCATCTAGGTAATTAAGACATTGATCTACATATTCTATTTTATATTGCAACTTTCTTACATCATCATCACCCTCTATAAACATATTGATCTCTTCTTTAGTAGTAAGTTTGAGATCAAATGGCATCTCTTTATATACAGATGAAGGTGCCTTACCTTTGTAATATAACCATTTCTCTTTAATAAGTCTTTTCATTTCAATCTCACGCTCTTTCTTCATCAGACCGAACGTCGTATATAATTCCATATATCTCATATGGAGTTGTGGTATCTTTGTGGATTCTTCGCAGTAAAGATCGTTATCAATTACTGAATCCTTTTTCCACATCTCCTGTATCTGTTCCAGATTCATAATCTAACCAAGGGTCGGGTATTATACTCCTTGATCCTTCGTTTGTTTGAAGAACTCTTGGAGACTGCTTTGGCAGTTGACTGCTTTCTCTTTTTTGGGTCTGATGCCCTTCATCTTTTCGTAGTCGTTGTGCATCGCTTGGAGCAACCATGCCTGTGCTAGTTGCTTCGGACCTTCTTTCAACAATTGGATTTGAAATTTCGAGAGACCAGCCTTCATCTCCAAATACTCCTGTCTCCACGATGTTTGGTCTTCTAATTGGTTCATTTCTGTCCCACTCTTTTACTAATTGTTCAGCTTGTGCGTCAACTGATCGCATTGTGTTTTCTATTTTAGCATAGATCCACTTTTTTTTCAACCACTCTATCAAACCAAGTGCTAGATGCCTGACGAAAGGGTTCTTGAATTTCTTCTTAACCCATCGTTCTGCCTTGTTATACCAAGGATCTACACCTTCACCAAAGGTTTTTTCAAAGGAGAATAGCACCGATTATAAACCCCTTAGCGAAAGCAAGACATTTGATTTGATAGTCTGACAAATTATATTTATCTTGAAATTTTTTTATGAGTTTCTTATCCCACTCTACAAATGCGATGAAAGATTTTTTGATGTTAAGATTGTACATGTTTACCTACGTGTTGATGAATTTATATCTCGTACCTCATACAAGGTATATCTAAACGTTGCTGTTGCTGTAAAGTAATTATTATCCGATGACGTAACGTCAAATGGTAATGATGATAAGTTTATAGGAAAACAATTTTTAAATACAACATCAAAGTTTGCAAGATTATTATTGTTCAATACTTGCAATGTAGCATCAGAGTATCTTGGATCATTCTTAGTTCCTCTAATACTATTCTCTGTATTCCAATCATATCTATCCTTATACTCACCTGGTGTAGATAGTGCTCTCATCCAGTTATGTAATTCCATATAGTTTCTTAAGTCCTCATCTACTATAAAATCAATAGACAAGTCCTCGTATGTTGCTGTACTCTCAACTGGTATTGTCACAAAACCTCTTGTAGGTATTTCAATATTACCTGTCGTAAATGCAGGTATACTTGCTTTTTGACATAAGAATGATACCTTCTTTGCTCTATCCAGTATGAATAAAAATCCTATAGGAGAAAGAAAGTTTTTGTTAGTCAGTTGATCCTGATACCAATTTGCCATTTTATCCGTTGATGTTTTCCAACCATGATGTAGAAATATATTTTTCACCATTTAAGGGAGGTAATCCCCTATGAGTATGTGTAAACCCTGCTGGCCAAATTAATACTTGTCCTTTCTTAGGTTTATAGCGTTTATGAATATAAAGAAACTCAGTTTCACCACCCTCAAAATTATCATTAAGGTACATCATAGTTGCACATATTCTACGGTTGCATCCCATAGAACCATCTTCAGAATGCCACGCATGATATCCTTCACCTGGTTTAGTCTTCTGTATATTCAGATATACTTGTTGATATCTATATTGCAGTAGACTTTCATACTCATCAACGTATAATTCTAAGCACTCACCAACAATATCATTGTATTGTTTCATCCATTCATAACCACAAGTATGATCTAATATAAAATCTTCCGTAGCAAGAC
>FUFK010047725.1_pt1 | contig 11639 bp, 8 predicted proteins | sample 1021851 | NCBI WGS metagenome assembly FUFK01 (sample SAMEA51879418, study PRJEB19060) | metagenome
GAGGATATATTTTGAACTACCATATCTACATTTATCGAATTTTGTGAAAGTGGTTTAAATATCGAGGCTGCTATGCCTGGTCTATCTTTAACTCCTAATAAAGTTACTTTTGCATCATTATCTGTGGAAGAAATTCCTGTGATAATTTTATTATTAATAATATTTTTTCTTTTTGTAATTAATGTGCCAGATTTGTTTATAAATGATGATTTTACTTCAATATTTATCCTATTTAATCTTGCATCTTGTATTGAAACTGGCTGCATAACTTTTGCACCCAATGATGCCATCTCTAACATTTCTTCATACGAAATTACTTTAATCTTTTTTGCATTTTTCAATTTGTTTGGATCAGTTGTGTATACACCCTCTACATCAGTATAGATTATACATCTCTCTGCTTTGAAAAATTTAGCAATCATAATTGCGCTTGCATCAGATCCACCCCTTCCTATGGTTGTAATTCTATTTTCATCATTTAATCCCTGAAACCCAGTGATTATAGGTATGCCACCTTCTTTCATATATTTTATGATATTTCTTTTGTTTATTTGATTTATTCTAGAATTTTTATAATTTCCTTTAGTCAAAATTGGTACTTGCCAAGATAACCAAGATCTAGACTCATATCCCTCATGAATTAATCGACCAGCTATTAAAGAGCATGCAACTTGCTCACCTGTAGAAACTAAAACATCATGTTCTGGTTCTGCGAAATTATCACTTATTTCAAAAGATTTTTTTATTAACTCATTTGTCACACCACTCATAGCTGATGAAACTACAATGACCATGTAATTTTTCTTTTTGTAATCAATAATTATTTTAGCAACTCTTTTAATTTTTGTGATAGTGCCAACTGATGTGCCTCCAAATTTTAATACGACAATTTTCATGATAGAATAATCTTTTAAATTTAAAAAATATTGAATAAATACATGTTGAATATAAAGTCAACTTACAAATGAAAAATAACACAATAAATAAAAAAGAAATAGAAAAATTTTCTAAAATCGCTGAAGAATGGTGGAATCCTGAAGGCAAATTTAAACCATTGCATAAATTTAACCCAATTAGAATTTCATATATTAAAGAAGATATAATTAAAACATTTCGGTTAGAAATTAGCAAAACTCCCTTAAAAAATATCAAAATTTTGGATGTAGGTTGTGGTGGAGGATTATTGTCAGAGCCAATGTGTAGATTAGGTGCGGAGGTAACAGGCATTGATGCGTCTGATAAAAATATTAAAGTTGCAAAAATACATTCTAAAAAAAATAATCTTAAAATAGATTATATTTGTTCATCTCCAGAAAAATTAAATATAAAGAATAAATTTGACGTAATCTTAAACATGGAAATAGTGGAGCATGTTGAAGATCTAAATTTCTTCTTAAGATCTTGTAGTAATCTTTTAAAAAAAGATGGGATTATGTTTGTTGCCACTCTTAATAGAACTCTAAAATCTTACCTTTTTGCAATTGTAGGAGCAGAATATATATTGCGATGGTTGCCAATAGGAACTCACGAATGGGAAAAATTTGTTAAACCTGAAGAATTGATTTCAGAACTAAAAAAAAATGATTTAAGACTGGATAGATCAGATGGTATGAAATTTAACATATTAACTGACAAATGGGGTATTAGTAATGATAAATCAGTTAACTATATCATGAAATTTATTAAAAATTAATTATTTTCATTTTCCACCCAAGGAATTAATTGAGCATCAATTCCTTCTTCTTTAAGTTCTTTTAAATCTTTTCTGGAAGCTGTTCCATAAATGCCTCTATCTCTTTTTTTATTATTATAATGTATAGATCTAGCTTCATATGTGAAGTTTTTACCTACATAATCAAAATTGCTTTTTATGAATTTTTGATACTCATTTATTTTCTTTTTAATTTTTTGATATTTTAGTAAATCTTTTTTTTCGTAATTATTAATAAAGGATTTATTTATCAATTTAGGTGCCATTAAATTTTTTTCTACTTTTAAAGACCCACAACTATGACAATTAATTAATTTTTTCTTTTTAAGTTTGTCGAATTCTGTAGAAGATGCAAACCAGCTATCAAATGTAAGATTACATTTTTTACATTTTAAATTATATTTGATCATACAACTTATTTAATTATTAATTTTTGAATTTCAATATATCTTAACTCCTATAATCAGAATTTATGTTGATATACTCTTTTGTTAAATCCATTGTATAGACAGTAAAGCTTTTTTTTCCAATTCCAACATCAACGTGAACTTTAATATCTGAACTTTTCATGTAGTTAACAGCATCAGACTCGTTATATTGATTAAAAATTTTTCCTTTCTGTACAATCATCAGATCGCCAAATTTAATTGATAATTTATTCAAATTTATATCTACTCCAGATTTTCCCACTGCCATAATTATTCTTCCCCAGTTTGGATCTTCCCCAGCTATAGCTGTTTTTACTAAGGGAGAATTAGCAATCGAAAAACCAATTTTTTTTGCATCATATTCAGTTTTGGCGTTATTAATATTAATTGTAACAAATTTTTTTGCACCCTCACCATCTGCCACAACCCTTTTAGCTAAATTTAATAACACATTATTTAGTGACTCATCAAAAAATTTAATTTTTTTATCGTTTAAAGTAGTAATCAATGAATTTTTTGCTTTGCCTGTAGAAAAAATTGTTATCATATCGTTTGTGCTGGTATCTCCATCACACGAAATTGCATTAAAAGTATTTTCGATATTTTTTTTAAGTAGCTTTTTCAAAACTTCATTAGATATATTTGCATCTGTAAAAATGTATCCTAATGTGGTAGCCATATTTGGATATATCATACCAGATCCTTTTGCAATTCCATAAATTTTAACGGGTGTTCCCCCAATTTTACATTCTTCCATTGCCATTTTTGGCTGTGTATCAGTCGTCATTATTCCTAAAGCTGCTTTCATCCAAATGTATTTATTTTGAGTATATTTAATATTCTTAANTAAATCTGGAATTTTCAATTTTATCTTGTCCTCAGGAAATTTTTCTCCAATAGTTCCTGTGCATCCAAAAATAATATTTTTTGATTTAATAATTTTAGGATCATCCTCATCTTCTTTTTGTTTGTCTGTCAATTGTTTAGAAATCATTTCGGCAAGATGTTGCATACTTTTGAAGCCTTGCTCACCAGTGAAAGAATTGGCATTTCTAGTATTAATTATTAGTGAAAAAATTTTTTGTGTTTTTTGACTTAAATTCCATTTAATATTTTCTGACAAAATTTTTGACTGAGTATAAACAGATGCAAAATTTGCCCCATCTCGAAAATAGAACATCACCAAATCATCTCTTTTAGAGTTATATAAATTGGCACTCACTGAGGAAACAGCCAGACCATCCAGATGATCGAGATCTTGAAATTGCCCCATCTTTCGATTTTGAGATTTTGAGGCTAAAAAATTAGATATATTAATTCCCATGATATTTAAAATTTACATTAAATAACTATATTAAAAGTTGTAATTAAAATGTATATCAAAAACAAATGCTTAATCCTCTAAAGTTTATTTCTAAATTTATTAAATCTAGTAACCAAAAAGAGCTAGATAGAATTGATAAAATTGTGAGCCAGATCGATGTTTTTGAGGAAAATATCAAAAAACTAAAAGATGAGGAATTTCCAAAGAAAACTTTAGAATTAAAAGAAAAATTGAAGAATGGACAATCACTAGATCAAATCTTACCTCATGCTTTTGCGCTTGTCAGAGAAGCATCTTTAAGAGCAAGAAACGAAAGGCATTTTAGAGTTCAGATTATAGGGGGTGTTGTTTTGCACGAAAATAAAATAGCTGAAATGAGAACTGGAGAGGGTAAAACTTTGACAATAGCCTTGGCTGCTTATTTAAATGCTTTAGAAGGAAAAGGAGTTCACATAGTAACTGTTAATGATTATCTTGCAAAAAGAGACTCTGTTGAAATGGGTAAGATTTTTAGTTTTTTAGGTTTAACCTCTGGATATATAAACAATGATCAAAACGATAATGAAAGAAAAAAAAATTATAATTGTGACATTACTTATGCCACAAATAGTGAATTAGGTTTTGATTACCTTAGAGACAATATGAAATTCTCTCAGGATGAGATGGTTCAAAGAGGACATCATTTTGCAATTGTGGATGAAATTGACTCATGCTTAATTGATGAAGCGAGAACTCCGTTAGTTATTTCAGGAGCTGCAGAAGATAAAACTAACCAGTATCTCGCAATAGATAAAATTGTAAAATTATTGGAAAAAAAAGATTTTGAGATTGATGAAAAAGATAGAAATATTCTTTTAACAAATGAGGGCATTAATCATATTGAAAAGTTATTCACTAAGGCTGGTGTATTAAAAAATAACAATTTTTACGATCCTGAAAACCTTGATTTAGTCCATTTTGTAAATCAAGCTTTAAGAGCAAATCATCTATTCAAAAAAGATAAAGATTATTTAATCAAAGATAATAGTATAAAAATTGTTGATGAACTGACTGGTAGAATTTTAGAGGGAAGGAGATTTGGAGATGGTCTACATCAAGCTTTAGAAGCGAAAGAAAGAATTGAGATTCAAGCTGAAAATCAAACTTTAGCGTCAATTACTTACCAAAATTATTTCAAATTATATAAAAAAATATCAGGATGCACAGGAACAGCTGCCACAGAAGCTGAAGAATTTTTTGAAATTTATAATTTATTGGTCGTTGTAATTCCGACTAACAAAGAAATGATTAGAAAAGATTATAATGATCAAATATTTCGTACTGAACAAGAAAAAAATAATGCAATAATAGAAAAAATAAATGAGTGTTATGAAAAAAAACAACCTTTATTGATTTTCACTTCGAGTGTGAGTAAGTCAGAAATCTATTCAAAACTACTTAGTAAAAAAAATATTAAACATATTGTTCTGAATGCTAAAAATCATGAAAACGAAGCTGAAATTATTGCAAATGCAGGTAAAAGTAAATCGGTAATTATTACAACAAGTATTTCGGGAAGAGGTGTAGATATTCAACTAGGCGGAAAAAAAGGATCAAGTGATGAAGAACAACTTCAAAAAGAAAAAAATTATATCAAATCTTTAGGGGGGTTGTTTGTAATTGGAACTGAAAGAATGGAGTCAAGAAGAGTTGACAATCAAGCTAGAGGAAGATCTGGTAGACAAGGTGATGAAGGAAGCTCAATTTTTTATGTTAGTTTAGAAGACGACCTTATGAGAATTTTTGGTTCAGAGTCCATGAATAATATTCTTCAAAAGTTAGGTCTTAAAGATGGAGAAAGTATTGATCATCCTTGGATAAATAAAGCTTTGGAAAGAGCTCAACAAAAAGTTGAGGCAAGAAACTTTGATATTAGGAAAACTCTTATTAAATTTGACAATGTTCTAAATGATCAAAGACAAGTGATTTTCTCTCAAAGAAAGGATGCAATGGATAGTGATAAAATTTTTGATTATTCAGACAAATTTTTATCAGAAATAATAGATAATTTGATATCTTTAAAAATTCAAAAATTATCAAATCCTAAAAGTGGTGAATTTAACAACAAATTAAAGACTATTTTTGGAAAAAGTTTAGATGAAGATGAATATAATAAGTTAATTTCCTCTAATGATAAGGAATTTAGGGATAAGATTTTTAAAAAATTTAAATCTGCAAGGGATGATAGATCAAAAATTCTTGGAGAAAATCAATCAAAAGAAATTGAAAAAAGAATTCTTCTTCAATCTATAGATTTTAATTGGAAATCACATATTCAATACCTTGAACAATTAAGACAAGTAATAGGTCTTCGGTCATATGGTCAAAGAGACCCACTTATAGAATACAAAAAAGAAGCTTTTGATTTATTCTCTACCCTGCTTGAAAAATTAAAATTAGATTATGTAAAAATACTGATGAATTTAAAAGTTTACAATGAGCCAACAGAAAAAATAAATCAAAGTATTTCAAAAGAAAAATTTAAAGATCTTGGAAAAAAAATAAGTAGAAATGATCCTTGCCCTTGTGGCTCAGGAAAAAAATTTAAAAAATGCTGTGGTGCCTTATAACATCAAAGCAAAAATAGTTACAAGTGCAACCACAATTCCACTTATAATCAAGATACTCTTCTTAGATTTTATAATTTCCTGAAAATTAAATCTAGAAATTTGAGATGCACTTAAGCTTTCTGGATTTGCAACAAAACCCCTATTTCTTCCAATTTGTAAAAACTTATTTTTTCTATCATTAAGTATCTCCTCAGGAGTCATATTTTTGAAAAAATCCAAATTTTTGGAAATAGAACTCCTTATATTTTCTAAAATTAAATCCTTGTCTCTGTGGGCGCCACCAAGCGGTTCTTTAATTATTTCATCAATTATATTTAATTCTAATAAATCTTTAGCAGATAATTTCATAGCTCTAGCAGCATCTAACATTCTTTTTGGATCTCTCCATAATATTGTTGCGCATCCCTCAGGAGAAATAACTGAATATATAGCATTTTCTAACATTAAGACTTTATTTGAAGAAGCAAGAGCAATTGCTCCACCAGATCCTCCTTCTCCAATGATAATTGCTAAAGTAGGAACCTTTAATTTCATACAACATTCTATAGATTTAGCTATTGCTTCAGCTTGCCCTCTTTCCTCTGCACCTACACCAGGGTAGGCTCCAGGTGTATCAATAAAAGAAATAATTGGGATCTCAAACTTGTTAGCTAATTCCATTAGCCTAATAGTTTTTCTATAACCTTCGGGCCTCATCATACCAAAATTTCTTTGTATTCTTGTCTCTAAATTCTCACCTTTTTCTTGACCAATTACTAAAACCGATTGATTTTGAAATTTTGCTAAACCAGTTATCACTGATTTATCTTCACCATAATGTCTATCTCCTTCTAAAGAAATAAAATCATCAAATAAATTATCTATAAAAAACTTAGACTTTGGTCTATCCTCGTGTCTGGCAACCAAAGTAATTTGCCAAGGGTCTAAATTTGAATAAATATTCTTAAGCTTTTCATCTAATTCTTCTTGGGTTTTAGAGATTTTTTTTGTATCTACTTCTGATAAGCCCTCTTGATTAAAAGGATCTTTTAACTTTTCTAATTCATTCTCTAAATTTTTAATATCCGATTCAAAATTTAAATAATTTTTCATTTTAAGTATAAATATTACATATATCAGAAAAATGACAATAAAATGTCGATGATACTATTATGTATTGACTTAAACAAGCTAGAGTTTAAATATCCATTCATGTCATCAAAATACCATTCTGTAAATAATCTTAAAATATCAGAGGAATTATTATTTTTTGTTAATAATGAATTATTTAATGGTACTGATATTTCTCCAGAAAAATTTTGGAAAGATTTTGACAAAGCGGTCCATGAACTAGCTCCTAAAAATAAAGAGCTTATTGATTTTAGAGAAACATTACAAAAAAAAATTGATAAATGGCATATTGATAACAAAGGAAAAGATATTCAAATTAAAGAATACAAAAATTTTTTAAAAGAAATTGGTTACCTAAAAGATGAAGGTCCAGATTTTAAAATTGAAACAAGTGATATTGATGAGGAAATCGCTACAATAGCTGGACCTCAATTAGTTGTTCCAATTATGAATGCACGTTACGCACTAAACGCTGCTAACGCAAGATGGATGAGTTTGTATGATAGTTTGTATGGAACTGATGTGATTGAAGAGTCTGAGGATAGCACTTCAGAAAGATATGATCCAGAACGAGGAGAGATTGTAATAAAGTATGGTAGAGAATTTTTAGATAAATATTTTACTTTAAAAGATTTTAGTTGGAAAAAAATAACAGGAATAGCAATTCAAAATAAAGAATTAAAAGCGTTGAAAGGTATTGATGTAACAACTTTAAAAGATAAAGATAAATTCATTGGTCATAGAGGTGAAGCTGATAATCCATCTGCAATAATATTAAAAAATAATAATTTGCATATTGAAATATTGAAAAATCCAAGAGCTTTTAGTGCTCAACAGGATCATGCAGGGATAAGTGACATAATACTAGAGTCTGCAGTATCTACAATATGTGATAATGAAGACAGTGTTGCAGCTGTAGATGCTCAAGATAAAGTGATTTGTTATAGAAATTGGCTTGGGTTAATGAAAGGAAATCTTGTAGCACGATTTGAGAAAGAGGGAAAAACATTAGAAAGAAAACTTAATCCAAATAGAAGTTATATTTCAAAAGAAGGGAAAGGATTAAAATTACACGGAAGAAGCCTTTTATTAATTAGGAATGTTGGTCATTTGATGACTAATCCCTCAATAATATTGAAAGATGGAAGTGAAATTCCAGAGGGATTGATGGATGCTTTTATAACAACAGCNGCAGCTCTTCATGATGCTAAAAAAAAAGGAAATTCAAGAACTGGTTCAATATATATTGTAAAACCAAAAATGCATGGTCCAGACGAAACAGCATTTACAAATGAAATTTTTACTAAAGTTGAAGAGGTTTTCAAATTAAAAAGATATACCTGCAAAATTGGAATTATGGATGAAGAGAGAAGAACCTCATCAAATCTTAAAGAGTGTATTAGAACCTTAAAACATAGAGTTTTCTTCATAAACACTGGTTTCCTTGATCGCACAGGTGACGAGATGCATACATCTATGGAAGCAGGACCAATGATTAAAAAGGGTGATATGAAATCTTCAAAATGGATTCAGCGCTTATGAAAATAACAATGTTGATATAGGTTTGGCCTGTGGCTTTTCAGGTAAAGCTCAAATAGGAAAAGGAATGTGGGCTATGCCTGATAAGATGAAAGATATGTTAGATCAAAAAACTGGTCATCTTAAAGCTGGAGCAAATTGTGCATGGGTTCCATCTCCAACTGCAGCTGCTCTTCATGCATTACATTATCATGAAATTAATATTTTTGATGTTCAAAAAAAGTTAGCTAAAAGAGATAAGGCAAAAATCGACGATCTACTTACTATTCCTATTGCAGATAGACCAAATTGGTCAGTTGATGAAATTAATAAAGAAATCTCAAATTCTGCTCAGACATTACTTGGTTACGTAGTGAGATGGATTGATCAAGGTGTAGGTTGNTCTAAAGTACCAGACATAAACAATGTTGGGTTGATGGAAGACAGGGCAACTTTAAGAATTTCTTCTCAACACATTGCTAACTGGGTACATCACGGAGTTACAACAAAGTTACAAGTCATAGAAATAATGAAAGAAATGGCAAAGATTGTTGATAGACAAAATGAGAATGATCGAAATTACATAAAAATGAGTACTGATTATGANAGGTCCATAGCATTTCAAACTGCATGCGAACTTATTTTTAAGGGNAAAGATCAACCTTCAGGATACACGGAGCCACTATTACATTTAAATCGATTAAAAAAAAAATTAACTTGAATTAGAGTTTAATTTAGATCTATTTTTAAAAGCAGAAAGCAAAGTACCATCATCAAGACTCTCTATTTCACCACCAACCGGTAGGCCTTGTGCTAATTTGGTTATCTTAGCATTTGTATCTTTCAAACTATCTTGTATATAAAATGCTGTAGTTTGACCTTCTACTGTTGCACTTGTTGCTAAAATAACTTCATCAATTTTCTCTTTCTTTACTCTTTCAATTAAAGAATTGATCAATAAATCCTCTTTTTTATTGCCAGCAGATGAGATCGTTCCACCTAAAATATGAAAATACCCTTGAAAAATATTTGAATTTTCAATTGACCACTGATCAGCAATATCTTCAACTACACAAATTTTTGTAAATTTATTTTTTTTATTTTCACAATTTGAACATCCAGCTAAATTAGACTTTAAGGTGCCGCATAAATTGCATCTCACAACATTTTTATAAACTTGAGCCAACGTNTTCGCCAATGGCTTTACAAGCTCATTTCTGTTATTTACTAACTTTAAAACAATTCTTTTTGCTGATTTAGGNCCTAGCCCTGGTAATTTTGATATCAACTTAATAAGTTCTTCTATCTCTGAGATGNTTTGCATTTATTATANTGGCCATTTAAATCCAGGTATCCCAAGTCCACCTGTTGCTTTTGAAATTTCTTCAGCTGTTTTTGTTTTAAGTTGTGACTTAGCACTGTTATGAGCAGCAACTATTAAATCTTCTATTATTGTTTTGTCTTCTTTCATGATTTCCTCTGATAATTTGATTGATTGCATCTCTCCCTCTCCATCAAGAATTACTTTTACCGAGTCTGAACCTGAAACTCCCTCGACTCTTATTTCCTTAATTTTTTTTTGACTTTCTTTCATTTTAGACTCNAGTTCTTTTGCTTTATCTAAAATTTTTGTAAAATCAGTCATGAGGCTCATCCTCTTTATTTAAATTAACATCAATTAATTCTGCGTCAGGAAAATTTTTTATTACATCTTTATAAATTTTTGAACTTTTTGTTTCTTCNATTAAAGANTTCTTTATTTNTTGTCTTTTTTCTTTCATTGAAACTTCACCTTTTAATTGACTAAATGAAATCATCCATCTCTCACCTGTCCATTCAAAAAGTTTTGAGGAAAGTTCTTTAACAAAATTTTTATCTAAATTTTCATTAAAAGATATCTCAATTATATTTTTTTCAAATTTTACAAGATTAACGTTTTTTTCAAGTTCATACTTGAGTTTAATTTCTTTTTTATCAACACAAGTTTGTATTAACTTTTCTAAGCTATTAATAAATATTTTTTTTTCAGATTTAATTTCTTTATNAATTTCTGGTTTACTTTTNTCTTCTTGATAAATATTCTTAATTTGATTTATNGGTNTTNNTTGNTCATTAATTTCTTNATCTNTNACTGGATTTTCNCTTAAAGAATTTATATCTGTATTTTTCTCCAATTTTGTCGAACTTAAATATATCAGCCTTAACAAAAACATCTCCATTGATAAATGCTGATTTGAAACTATTGCGAGTTCATCAAGAGTCGAAATTGTAAATTGCCANAATAAAATCAATACGCTCGGATCAAGATTTTTATTTAAATCTTTGATCTTTTGAAATTCTTGGTCATTTAATGAAAAATTTGTGCTTTCTAAGGTTAATGACTTAATATTTTTAAAGTAATAAAGTAATTCTAAGAAATCATTGATAAAGATTTTTGGCTCAACACCTTGGTCATAAATTTTTCTATAAATCTCTATAACTTTAGTTTCATCGCCTTTAAGAATAAATTCAATTAGATCAATTAATTGCGATTTATCAAAAAAACCAAAAATTTTTTGTGCTGTTTTTAAATCTAATTCAGTTTTAGAATCTAAAGTTAACAATGCTCTATCTAATAAGGATAGTGCATCTCTTACTGAACCTTCNGAAATTTTTACTATTAATTTTANNGCATCATNAGTGATTTTNCCTCCCTCTTTATCTTTAATATTTTTNATNTAACTGAATAACTNAGANGATTTAATTCTTGATAAATCAAATCTTTGACATCTAGATATGACTGTGACTGGGATTTTTTTGATTTCAGTTGTGGCAAAAATAAACTTTAGATATTCTGGTGGTTCCTCTAAAGTTTTTAAAAGAGCATTAAATGCTTGTTTACTCAACATATGAACCTCATCAATTATAAAAATTTTATACTTTGATGAAGTTGGTCCATA
>FUFK010066093.1_pt1 | contig 11633 bp, 11 predicted proteins | sample 1021851 | NCBI WGS metagenome assembly FUFK01 (sample SAMEA51879418, study PRJEB19060) | metagenome
CATTTTTTATGAGTTCTTTATCTAGGCTTATTCGAATTTCCTTGAAATCGTCTGCGGGTGATGGAAATCCTGCTGATATCCCTTGTTCCATTAACCATTGACCTAAATTTTTTTCTTGCTCAGGTTGAAAGAAGTTTAATTTATCTTTTTTCATTTTACTTTTATAATATCATTGATCTTTGTAGTATAGAGATTGCTTAATCTTTCTTGTTTCATTTTCCATCTTTTTTTAAGGTCTTGACTTGCTAGCTTTATTTTACTTTGCCCATCTTTTTTTTGAATGTAGTCAATGGTTTTCATCAGTTTCCTGTGTTTAGGATTTTCATTCTCAAATAAATTTGTTTGATAATTTTTAATTGAGTTGATTGCCATTACAATTACACCTGATTTTTTNTAATTAAAACCAGATCTAAATATCTTTTTTAANCCTTCAGTTGCATATTTGCTTATTACCATATTAGAATTTGTTGCAAATGGTATTGTCATAAGTATNCCGTTCCTATACTGAGGTTTNTTTTTTTGNAACTTATTNCTTCNTACAAAAACATANACTGCATTACATGTGCTTTTCTGTAGTCTTAACTTTTCTGCACAGCATACTGCAAAAGTTGATACCCTTTCCTTTATTTTCTCAAAATCTGTAATTGTACCTTCAAAACTTCGGGTTGTAGCAATGGCTTTTTTAGGTGATCGATTTTCTTCTAGACATAGGACAGATTCCCCTTCTAATTCTTTTTTAAGCCTTAACCCCACGACACTCATTTGTTTTCTTACCCAATCATCTGGAAGAGATACAAAATCATGAGCATTATTTATTTCAAAACTTCTCAGTCTCTTCGCATGTCTAAATCCTATTCCCCAAACATTTCCAACTTCTAGCCATTTTAATGCTTTAATTCTATTTTTTTCTGATTTAATCATATAAACACCTTTAGTTTTTTTTGGAAACTTTTTTGAAATTCTATTTGCTACCTTAGCCAAGGCTTTCGTAGGTGCTATACCTATACTTATGGGTATTCCNGTCCATTTAAGAACNTTTTTCTGTATTTNCTTGCAGTAGACTTCCAAGTCATATTCTTGAAATCCCTTAAATTCTAAAAAAGCTTCGTCGATACTATATATTTCAATATTAGGAGTGTANGAGGATAGGATATTCATCACTCTACTACTCATGTCCCCGTAAAGGGGAAAGTTGGATGAAAATATTTTNACATTATTCTCTTTGAAAATTTTTTCATATTTGAAAGCTGGTGCGCCCATTGGAATACCAAGTTTCTTAGCTTCATTACTTCTTGATATTGCACAGCCATCGTTATTTGACAAAACTACAACTGGCTTTCCATTAAGAGTAGGGTCAAAAACTCTTTCGCATGAAACATAAAAATTATTACAATCAACCAGTGCAAACATTCTATTAAATTTAATATGGATTTATAGCTTTATCAAATAATAGTGTATTAAAATTTCAGTAATTTTATTTTATGGTTTTTATGCAAAAAACTTTAGAGGAAATCGAGTTGAAAGGCTTTAAAGTTGTAGATAAAGATTTTCAAAGACCTTGGGGAGGATTCTTAGTGATTGATGAAAGTCAGGCTCAAGATTTTTCTAATAGTTTTTTTAATGGAATTGACGTCAGTGAACTTAAAATATCTGGAAAATTAAGCCCAAAGATTCTAATGGTGAAATCTAAGTCAAGATTATCATGGCAATATCACTATAGAAGAGAGGAAATTTGGAGTGTACAAAAAGGAACTGTTGGAGTAGTGGTCAGTAACACAGATTTTGAAAAAGAAATGATTAAACTAAGACAGGGGGATCAAATTAAACTTAAAAAAGAACAGAGACATAGATTGATTGGATTGGATGATTGGGCAGTAATCGCTGAGATTTGGCAACACACAGAAAAGGATAATCCCTCAGATGAAGATGATATTGTAAGAATTAATGATGATTACGGAAGATAAGTGATGAAAATATCGGGATAAGTTGTAATTTTAATATGTAATTGGATTATATGGATCCTTACTCTTTTTTAAATACTGCGCACACAGCATTCTTTGCGGAATTATATAATGAATATCTTTTAGATCCTGATTCTGTAGAGCCCAGCTGGAGAGCATTTTTTCAGGGCTTTGAATTTGGTATAGATAAGAAATCAAAAAATGAAGATTTTTTAATACCAGAAAATATTCTCAAAGANTTTAGGGTTGTTGAATTAATCAATGCTTACAGAACAAGAGGGCACCTTTTTACAAAAACAAATCCAGTCAGAGATAGAAGAAAATATGTACCAACATTGGATTTAGAAAATTTTGGTCTTTCTCATGAAGATTTACAATCAACATTTAATGCCGGTGAAATTATTGGAATTGGTAACTCAAGTCTTGAAAACATCTTGATTCATTTAGAAAGAATTTATTGTGATTCAATTGGTATAGAGTACATGTATATTAGAACCCCTGAAAGAATTAAGTGGATTCAAAGTTTCTTAAATAAAAACGACAATCATCCAGAGTTTGATACTACTAAGAAAAAACAAATACTCAAGAAATTGATAGAAGCCTCTAGTTTTGAAAGTTTTCTTCAGAAAAAGTTTGTTGGGCAAAAAAGATTTTCATTGGAAGGAGGAGAGTCATTAATTCCTGCACTTGATTCTATTTTCGAAAATGCAGCACTTAAAGGAGTTAAGGAGTTTGTTGTTGGAATGGCTCACAGAGGAAGATTGAATACATTATCTAATATTTTTGGTAAACCTGCTAAAGAAATTTTCAGTGAATTTGTTGGAAAAGATTATGAGGAACAAATTTTTGATGGAGATGTTAAATATCACTTGGGTTGGACATCAAAAAGAAAATCAGATTCCGGGATTAATGTCTACATCAATTTGGCCCCAAATCCATCTCACCTTGAATCTGTTGGTCCAGTTGTACAAGGAATAACACGAGCCAAGCAAGATAAATATCACAATGAAAATATTGAGAACGTTTTACCGGTAATCATACATGGTGATGCAGCCATTGCTGGTCAAGGTGTTGTTTACGAAGTTGTTCAAATGGAAAGGCTCAAGGGTTTCAAAACTGGTGGAACTATTCACATAGTAGTGAATAATCAGATAGGTTTCACNACCAATTATATTGATGGACGTTCATCCACATATTGTACNGATGTGGGTAAAGCAAATTTATGTCCAATACTACATGTAAATGCTGATGATGCTGAGGCGGTTGTGCATGCTTCAAATTTTGCTTTGGAGTATAGAATGAGATATAAAAGAGATGTTTTTATAGATTTATTAGGATATAGAAAATANGGTCANAACGAAGGAGATGAACCAAGATTTACCCAGCCAAAACTTTATAAGTCTATTGCTAATCACCCATCAGTCAAGGAAATTTATGCCCAAAAATTAATAACAGAAAATGTCATCACTGATTCTGAATTAAAGAAAATGGAGAAAAAATATGCTGATGAGTTGGATTCTGATCTTGTTGATTCCAAAAAAGAAAAAAATGCCATTATAACGCCCTTTATGGAACACGAATGGAAGGGATTTAAATCTGTTAAGAAATCTAACATGTTGAAAAAAGTTGTGACTTCAGTTAGNAAAAAGGATTTGGATAAAGTTTCCANAGGTTTATTTGAGCTTGATCATCCCGATCAATATTTAAGAAAAGTTTCAAAATTAATGTCAGACAGAAAGACAATGTATTTTGAAAAGGATAAGATAGACTGGGCGATAGCTGAAACACTTGCTTATGGTACTATTCTGCAAGAAGGTTATAACGTAAGAATTTCGGGGCAAGATGTTGAGCGTGGAACTTTTTCTCACAGACACGCTATTCTTAAAAAAGAAAAATCTGAAGAGGAATACATTCCACTAAACCATGTATGTGAGAATCAGGGTGTATTTCAAATATATAACTCATCATTATCAGAATATGGTGTTATGGGTTTTGAATATGGTTATGCGCTTGCTTCCCCTCAAACATTAACAATTTGGGAAGCACAATTTGGTGATTTTAGCAACGGAGCTCAAATTATGATAGACCAATACTTATCTTCAGCTGAGGATAAATGGAAACTTCAAAATGGATTGATTTTGATGCTTCCTCATGGGTATGAAGGTCAAGGCGCAGAGCATTCATCTGCTAGGCTTGAAAGGTATCTTCAATTATGTGCCAAAGACAACATGTTTGTTGCAAATTGTACGACACCAGCAAATTTATTTCACCTTTTAAGAAGACAAGTTGTTACAAAATATAGGAAGCCGTTGGTTTTGATGACACCGAAAAGCCTACTAAGGCATCCAAAAGTTGTTTCATCAAAAGATGATTTAATTAATGGTGGGTTTAAACCATTAATTGATGATGTAAATATTGAAGGCCCTGAAAAACTAGTTTTCTGCAGTGGTAAGTTTTTTTATGATTTAATTGATTTCAGAGAAAAGAATCACATCAAAAATGTTGCAATTGTAAGAGTAGAACAATTGTTTCCTCTGCCCGTTGAATCAATTAAAAAATTAATCGATAAATACAATGCAAAAGATGTTGTTTGGGCTCAAGAAGAACCAAGAAATATGGGGGCATGGGGACACATACTGATGCATCTTGATATTTCAAAATCATTTAGAGTTGCATCAAGGAGATTTTATAGTTCTCCAGCATCTGGGAGCGCTGTAAGGTTTAAAAGAAGACATAAGCAGGTAATTGAGTACGTATTTGATGAAAAAAAAGATAATTTTAAATAATTAAAAATGATAAAAAGAAAAAAATATTTTTTGGCTAGAGTGAAATTTTTACTGATTTTGTGTCTTTTGACTGTTCTAGCATGTAGTGATGGAGCTGATCAAGGTGATTCCGGTAATATTGATTCCAAATCGATCACTGTGTACCCCGAATCAATAGTGTTTCCCGAGACTATGGTTTCAAAATCTTCTGCATCTAAAAACATAAATGTCACACCAAATAATCTCGATGCAAATATTGAAGTTAATGTGGCAGGTGATTTTCAAATATCATCTGATAATGTAAACTTTANTAATACTATCTCAATAGATGGTAATATGATGTCAACCATATATGTTAGGTTTCAACCTACTGAAACAGGAGAAATAACTTCTAACCTAATTTTTAGAAGCCCAGGTGTTAGTAATGTAAATGTAGATCTTACTGGATCTGCCACAAGATTTCGACATAATTACAAGACCTTTTCTAATCAGAGAATTGCGTTTGGGGGAGGTTTTAATAGATCAAATATTCAAAGCTTTGATCTTCATGACGAAATCACCAACATTGAAATGATTAAAATGTATTTACGTTTAGATTGTCCGTCGGGTGGGTGTGACCCTTGGGATCGATATGCGAATATTCTTATTAGAGACCAAATTTCTAATGAATGGTACGAATTAGGAAGACACATTACACCATATGGTGTGGATAACAGGGTATTAGACCGAGGACTTGAATTTGATGTAACAGATTTTAAGTCTTTACTAAACGGAAATGTTGAGCTTAAACTTTTTGTTGATACCTGGGTTGCTCAGGGGTGGGTCATTTCGCTAGAATTTGATTATTTCCCAGGAACACCAGACTATAAATATTACAAAATATCAAGAATTATTCAATATAATTCAAATTCCCTTGCAGGTGTTCCTTACGGAGGTGAAATAAGAAATGGTGAAATTAGCACCCCTGAACAGATTGAAGCTAAATTTGATTTAAAAAAATCAATACAAGTTGGACCTAATATTGATAGTGCACACATAAGAACAATTATAAGTGGATGGGGTCATGCTACACCAGCTGATAGTGATGGAAGAAGATGTGCCGAATGGTGCTTTAGAACACATAATATCAAAATTGACGATGTAAATACATTTAGTCATTACATGGGACCGATTGGTTGTTCTCAAAATCCGATTAACAACCAGGAGGGTAATTGGACCCCTGACAGAGCGGGATGGTGTCCTGGAATGGTAGTACCTGTTCGAATTAATAAATTTGATAATAATATTTCTGGAAAAAATATGAGTTACGAATATGATTTTAAGGATTGGGTTAATGATTTCCAAACAACAACTGATAATAAAAATGGATATTATGCAATATCCTCATTTTTGGTTTTGAAAAGTAATCAAGAGATACAAAGGGCAACAATAATTGAATAGTATGATTTTAGAAATGAAGGTCCCGTCACCAGGAGAATCTATTTCAGAAGTTGAAATAGCTCAATGGCTTGTTTCTGACGGTGACTATGTTGAAAAAGACCAAACCATTGCTGAGGTTGATTCTGATAAAGCAACACTCGACTTACCTGCTGAGGAGTCGGGAGTTATTACATTGAAAGCAAACGAGGGTGATGTAGTTCCTGTTGGAAATGTCGTTTGCCATATTGACACATCAGTAAAAAAATCAGTTAAAAAGCATATAGAAGTTTCAAACCCAACTAAAGATGATAACCTTAAAGATAAAGCTCTGGAACCTCAATCTAAACCAGAGAAAACCATAACTGAAAAGGCAAAAAATTCTTCTCCATCCCCTGCTGCATCCAAAATTTTAAGTGAAAAGGGAATAAATCCACTTGATATAGTTGGTTCTGGAAGAGGTGGAAGAATTACCAAGGAAGATGCCCTAAAGGCATTGCCAAAAATTGATGAAACCTCTATTTCTAAAGGAAGAAAAATAGAGCGAAAGAAATTATCAATGCTCAGAAGAAAACTTTCCCAGAGACTGGTAGCTGTAAAAAATCAAACAGCTATGTTGACAACCTTCAACGAAGTTAACATGACTCCAATTTTCGAAATAAGAAAGAAATACAAGGAAATATTTAAAGAAAAACATGGTGTTAGTTTAGGTTTTATGAGTTTTTTTACAAAAGCTGTTGTTAACGCGCTAAAGGAATTTCCTGATGTTCACTCAATGATTGATGAGGATCATAAACTAAGCTTTGATTTTTATGATATTAGTATTGCTGTCTCAGGACCTAAAGGTTTGTTGGTCCCTGTGGTTAGGGATGCTGATAAATTAACTTTTAGTGGAATTGAAAAAGAAATTAAGCGTTTGGCAATNAAAGCAAGAGATGGTGAAATCTCCATTAAAGATATGGAAGGTGGAACTTTCACTATTTCAAACGGAGGTGTATTTGGTTCAATGTTATCAACTCCTATCCTTAATCCTCCTCAATCATCTATTTTAGGAATGCATAATATCATTGAAAGACCAATTGCAGTCTATGGGAAAGTTGAAATTCATCCAATGATGTACTTGGCATTAAGTTATGATCACAGGATAATTGACGGAAAAGAATCGGTTGGTTTTTTAATTAAAATAAAAGAAGCTTTAGAAAATCCTGCAGAAATATTGATGAATAATGATTTGAAAAAATCCCTAGAGATCTAATTTTAAATAAATTTTTTTTTCCCTAAAACTTATAATTCCATCATATTTACTTATGATGTCATTTCCAAGAATCCCATCAACTTTCGTCGACTCATTTTTTTCCAAGGTTTCATTAATGTGATTCATATCAAAAACAAATAATTTCAAATTTTTGATAGTAAAACCAACAATGTCAATTGAATTGTTTGTCGAAATGTACATATCTTTTATTTTCTCTGTAGCACTTGAAGCTTGCTCATCATAATTTTCAATTTCAATCTTAAATGCTTCAATTCTGTTTGAATCAATACACGAATTTGATGCACCTGTATCAATAATGAGCTTTGCAGAGACCCCATTCACATGAGAATTAATGATTAAGTGTCCTGATGAGAGAATTTTAAATTTTTTTGATAAATAATCATTAGTTTTTTCAACTACCATATTGAAAATAATTAGTACTAAATTAAATAACTTTGATATTATGGAAATTGTTGATACTCATACGCATCTCTATTTGGATCAATTTGATCATGACTTTGATGATACTTTAAGGCGTTCAATTGATAATAATGTGACCAAATTTGTTTTTCCATCCATTTCGTCAAAGTATTACAATAAAATGATTCAATGCAAAAAAAAATATCCAAAAAATATTTTCTTAATGCTGGGTTTGCACCCAGTGTATGTGGATAAAAATTATCTTCAAGAACTNGACTTTGTTGAAAAGAATATCAATACGAATAATTTTGTTGCAGTTGGCGAAATAGGCTTGGATAAATATTGGAGTAAAGAATTTTACAAACAACAAATTCAGGCTTTTGAAATTCAAATTGATTTGGCTATAAAGAATAAATTACCTGTAATCATTCACTGCAGAGATGCGTACGAAGAAACAATTGATATTTTAGAAAAGAAAAATAACAAAAATCTAAGAGGAATTTTTCATTGTTTTACTGGTTCTTTGCGTGATGCTCAAAGAATTATAAATATGGGTTTCAGTTTAGGAATAGGTGGCGTGGTAACTTTTAAAAACGGTAAAATTGATCAATTTCTGCACAAGATTAGTCTTGAAAATATAGTTCTAGAAACCGATTCCCCTTATTTGGCACCTGTTCCCTACAGAGGAAAAAGAAATGAGAGCTCGTATATTATTCATATAGTAGAAAAATTAAGTGAAATTTACGATTTGAATATTGATCGGATTATCGAACAAACAAGCTTGAATTCACATAAAATTTTTAATTTCGGTGCCCAATAGACTTAGAGAGGTGGCCGAGTGGCTTAAGGCGCACGCTTGGAAAGCGTGTATACGTTAATAGCGTATCGAGGGTTCGAATCCCTTCCTCTCTGCAACTTAAAAGCCTAACACTTAATCGATTTTGATTTGTGTTTATAAGTTTTTTNTATATATTTAGCCTTCCAAAAAACTATAATAAAATAAATATGAAAAAATTACTAACTATAGCTTTTGCATTTGGATTATTCTACTTTTTACCACAACAAATGCTTGCTAATTTAAATCAAGAACANGAGCAAGAAGTTGAGGTTGTTGAAGCTCCCGCTGTGGAAGATCAAGAAGAACCCCAGATGACAGTTGCTGAAGCTCCNTCAGTTGGATTCACTCAAGAATTAAAAAATAGATTTATTGAGGGTGGACCTGGATTTATGGGTATTGTTTTAGCATGTTTGATATTAGGTCTTGCAATAGCAATCGAAAGGATAATTTATTTAAATTTTGCAACAACCAATACTGAAAAATTAGTTGAAGATATTGAATCAGCACTAAAATCTGGTGGTGTAGATTCTGCTAAAGAAATTTGTAGAAACACCCCTGGGCCTGTTGCCTCAATTTTTTATCAGGGTCTTGACAGAGCTGGAGAAGGTGTTGAAAGTGCTGAAAAAGCTGTGGTCGCTTACGGAGGTGTTCAAATGGGACAACTAGAAAAAAATGTATCCTGGATATCATTATTTATTGCTTTAGCACCTATGCTTGGTTTCATGGGTACGGTAATTGGTATGATCCAAGCTTTTGATAAGATTCAAGCTGCAGGGGATATGCAACCTTCTTTAGTTGCAGGTGGTATTAAGGTTGCACTTCTTACAACTGTATTCGGGCTAATTGTTGCCATCATTTTGCAAATATTTTATAATTACATTGTGGCTAAAATTGATAGTATAGTTAATGATATGGAGGATGCCTCAATTACATTGATCGATATTTTAGTATCTCACAAGAAATAATTTCAGATGAATATTCAAAAAATAACTAATATAGTTTCTTGGACACTCGGTTTATTGGGTTTGTTATTTCTATTTATATTGATATTCCAAGGTGATGACTCAATTGAAGCTAATGCAATGCAAGGAAGTTATGGTTTTGTATCTTATATGATATGGCTAGCAATAATTGTCCTTTCCCTAGTCACTCTCTCAACCCTTGTTTTTTCTCTTAAGAATATTTCGTCTGATAAATCTAAACTTAAAAAGTTTGGAATATCTATTGGTTCTTTTCTAGCTGTTATTTTAATTGCTTTTATTTTTTCATCTGGAGTTGAAACACCAATGGGTGATGGTAAAGTACTATCAGCTACAGGATCTAAGCTTGTTGAGACAGGAATCAAAACTTTTTATTTCTTAGTTTTAATTGCTGGTGGTTTAATGGTGTATAATTCTGTAAGTAAATTATTCAAAAAATAGAATATGGCAAGAAGATCGGCACCTGAAGTTAATGCTGGTTCAATGGCGGACATTGCGTTTTTGCTTTTGATTTTTTTTCTTGTTACNACCACTATTGAAACTGATTCTGGTATCAACAGAAAACTTCCNCCGATGGAAGAAATAATTGACCCACCAATNATTAAAGAGAGAAATATTTTTACGGTGGTGGTTAATAAAAATAATCAGATACTTGTTGAGGAAGAATTGATGGATCTTCGTGATCTTAGAAAAGAAGCAGTAGCTTTTTTGGATAACGGTGGTGGAGTAGCTGAGGAAGCCTGCGCTTATTGTCAGGGAGAAAGAGATAGAGCATCCTCCGATAACCCTGATAAAGCCATCATATCTCTCAAAAATGATAGAGAAACGGACTACAAGGTTTATATCTCTGTTCAAAATGAATTAGTCGCTGCATACAACCAATTAAGAGATAGGGAGTTTACCAGGTTATATCCTGAAGAAAATATGAGTTATGTTGAAGCTGACAAAAAATATTCAGACCCTAGGACTGATAAATCTGTCAAGGAAAAGTTAAAAGAAAAAATATCTGTTATAAAATTGATGTTTCCAATGAAATTGTCAGAAGCAGAACCAAATAAAACAAGTTAAATATGTCCAAATTTAAGAAAAAGGGAAGTGGTGAGTTACCAAAGATTTCAACAGCATCTTTGCCTGACATTGTTTTCATGCTTCTTTTCTTTTTTATGGTTGCTACTGTTTTAAGAGACAACACCCTGCTTATACAAAATACATTACCTGCCGCGGATCAAGTACAAAAATTAGATAAAAAAGATCGTGTTATATACATTTACGCAGGTAAGCCCAGCTCTAGATACCAGGACAAATATGGTGATCAGCCCAGAATTCAACTCAATGACAAGTTTGCAACGGTTGCTGATGTAGGAGCCTATGTGTTGGCTGAAAGAGCTGCCAAAAGAGAAGAGCTTCAAAATGTATTGACCACCGCATTAAAAGTCGATGGTGAAACAAAAATGGGTTTGATTAGTGATATCAAACAAGAGCTAAGAAAAGTCAATGCTCTTAAAATTAACTATACTACTAGAATTGGTGATTACTCACAAAACCAATAAGAATTCACTCCATACTTTTTTTATCTTTATTAAAACTTANTTATGGGTATAAGATTCTTTATTTTTTTTATTCCACTATTATTTTCCATTGGTCTGTTATCACAAGAAAAACAAATGTATTTTGAGGATCAGTTTTACATGGGTTTATCATACAATTCACTTGGTGGAAAAGTTGATCAGCTTAAGGAGAATAAATTTTCCTTTTCTGTAAACTATGGATTTATTAAAGATATTCCAATCAGTGAAAATGGAAAGCTTGCGATTGGTTTAGGTATAGGTTTGGCACACAACTCTCTAAATAATAACCTGAAATTAAGTGAGTCAGAACTCAATTTTGTACCAAATTTAAGTTCAATAAATACTAACAGATATAATTATACCGAATTTCAAATTCCTTTTGAGTTTAGGTGGAGAAATCCATCATTAACTAATTATAAATTTTGGAGAA
>FUFK010779717.1_pt1 | contig 11632 bp, 16 predicted proteins | sample 1021851 | NCBI WGS metagenome assembly FUFK01 (sample SAMEA51879418, study PRJEB19060) | metagenome
TTTATAATGCCGCGCCCTAAGAGCCATTTTGGAACAGGTAAAAATGCAGAAATTTTAAAAAATAATGCGCCTTTTTTCTGCACTAGCAAAATAGCGGGGGATGTTGATAAATTAACGCGCAGTACTCTTGATGCCCTATCTGTTACATCTGGCGGAACTGTTCTTGCGGATGATTCTCTTGTTGTTTGTTTGCAGGCTTTAAAACGCTATGCAAAACGATTTGAACACATTGGCGCAAATATAAATATAAAAACTTTTGACAAACCTGAATAAATTGGTAGACTAATAAATGTAGACAGTTAAAGGATTTGACCCCTTGAAAGGTTCTAGACACTTTCTTAATGCTCACAGCTAACACTCAATAGGCAAGGCCGTTCTTATTTAAAATACGACCTTTAATTGTCTACACATTTTTATTTATTGATTATGGAAAACCAAACAAAACCAATCGAAATCCCAAATCTGGGCGGCCTGATAACGACAGGCGATCTTTATAAAAAAGGGCGTTTTACATATAGCGCTTGGGCGAAGACAGCGCAAAGAATTAGAGAAGAAGCGCCAAATTGGTTTTTTGCTTTAGAACCTGACCCAAACGGCCAACTTGTTTGGATGGCTCCAAATAATACAGGTTATTTNATGGGATGCTTTGTAAATGTTGTTACAGGGGTCAAACTTCCTTTGTTTCCTTATGCAATAACAGACAATACAAACAAAGCTATAGATTACGAAAAAATCAGTTCAAATCATATTCAAAATTCACAACGCCGTCATTTATGCGCTTGCGCTTGTTATTCCTTCGGCGATGCTTATGAATTATGGGCTGATGTTGAAGTCAAAGACCTTGACCAACCAAAAGAAGAACCCCCAGAAAATAACGATGTTGTAAGAACACCGACAAAACCGAATCAAGAACCCGACAAAGATTACCTAATTCCCAAACCTATCAACCCGCAAGCAAGGGATTTGATTTGCCAAGATATTCGCGATTCAGGTCATCAAGAACAAATCTTGAAAGAGTTCAAAGAACATTTTAATTTAAAAGTAAAGCAAGTACGTCCTGAAAATATTACATTATCTGAACACGGCAGATTTTTGCGCCAAGCTGTTGAAAAGTATAAAGATGATTAATGACCGAAGAACAGGCCACAAAATCAGGCGAAGAAGTCCTTGCGCAACTTCGATCACGCCGCAATTCTTATTACAACCGCAACAAATTTTATTTTAGAACCGATGATACGCAAGCCACCCTAATTCGAGATTATTGCGAAAAAAACAAAATTTCGCTTTCTGATCTTTTTAAAAAACTTTTATTTAATCATTTTAATCATGCCTGAATTTAAATTCAAACCCGCCACACCTTATCCAATCAAATATTCAACAAACGAAAGAAGTCAAGAATTTGAAGATACTGAAAAATATCCTAAAGGAATGTCTCTTTTTATTCCTGTCGAATCCGTTCCCGGTTTTTGTGACCACTTGATGAAATTGGTTGATACAAAAACAACAAAAGGGAAAGTTTGGGATTTTTCAAAAAACGATGAAGTTGAAGTAGAGGGCATTTATATTAACGCCAAAGGCAAAGAAGGTAAATATGGAGACTTTGGAAATATAAATTTAAACTTTATTGAGCCTACAGCGGGCGATGATATGCCTTTTTAACTCTTGAATTATTATCGTCTTTCTCTTTTTTAAGACTTATTTTAATTAGTTCTGTTTCGAGATCACCAATTTTTGCGATGCAATTTTTGATGATCTCGTCTTTTTGCCAATTTTGCCGCTGATAGTTTACAGCTAATTCAAGCAAATATTCAAAGTCTGTTATTTCTGCCAACATTCGCGCTTGAATCTCAAGATAAAGTTGATCTTCAAGCGTTTCTGTTATGGTAAGCCAATCATCCCAAGCCATAGCAANANNACCTCCTTATAGTTGAAAATAGGCTAACTTTTGGGGNATTAGTTAGCCCATTTTTTTTNCAGAGAAGGCATTGACCACCTAATGCCTTACGCCAACCATAACTTAAAGTTATGTAACAGGCCACAACTTTTCTTTAACTAACTTAACGATTTCGTCATCAATGTCCGTTTCTGTAGACTTTGCATAGTCCTCAAGCAATCCAACAACGAGAGATTTTACCGCGTTAGATTTGACGAAAAACTTCAGTATTGGCTTAATAAATCGAATCATGTTTTTGTAATATATTCTTTTCAACTGTAGACAAATTTGCTAGTTTTAGCAAAAAGCCCGTTTTATGGAAGAACAAGAAGAAGAAAAACAAAGGCCAAATATTGTTGCAACTTTCGTTCAACTTATCGTTCTTGGTTGGTCTTTGGCCGTCATTTCTTGGTCATACTATAACCCTAATCCCGTCAGGCAAATTGATACGACCTTCGCCGCAGGCTTGCTTTCGGGCGTCCTTACGCAATTCGGAATTGACCTCAAAAGTAAGAATAATGACAAAAAAAAGTTACAAGGTAAAGTTAATATAGTAGACAATAAAAACTCGAAAGTAGGTATCAAATGAAAAGATTACTTCCTATTTTATTTTTGCTTCCATCTGCCGCGTTTGCCGACATGACGTCAACGATTACGTCATCTGTACAAATTGAAGTGATGTCCGCAGCAACCGCAGCCGATAGGGTTGCGAACTCTTATTCTGTTTCTGGTTCAGGTGTTACAACTACAGACGGAACAACAGCGGGGGTTGTTGGCGGACTAGGCGCAGCAACTAACGGCGTAAATGCGTTTACTACAATTACAGCATCACAAAGCACCTCTGGAGAAAATTTTCAATTTACGCAATCATATCTTGAAGGCGATGCGGTACCAAATAGCGCACCGACAGCGGGGACAGTAAGTAATTTTTCAGACCTTACATCAACTGCGGCAGGCGCAATCGGTTCTGGCGCGGCGACAATTGATAATCATGTAATTTCAGTTACAGGAGGCGATCCGGGTTCTTCAATAACAGGTCAATATGTAACTACACTTTCTGTCGATTAATGAAAGATGCGCAAATTATTACTGGTATTTTTATTTTGTGGATTACCTAGTTATGCGCAGCCCGTTACGCCAAATTTTACGACCGGCACGATGTCATCTACGACAAACACGACAACACAAATTAACGAAACAATTACGTCAACAGATTATTTTGGCAATTCTTATGAATATTCTGTTTCGGGCGTTGGAATTACAACAAATGATGCTGTCGCGCCAAGCACATCAAATGTCAATGCAACAGTTAATGGTCAACAATACACTTATACGGGGTTAGATTTATCGACAGGCAACAAACCAGTATTTACATTAACAAACCCGACAAGCGGCGCGGCCTTTCAATTTTCAGAAACCTATCGAGCGCCCGGAGGGGTTTCCAATATAACCACAATCACAAGGTCAATAACTTCAGAATCTGTAGTCACATCGCAGTCTGTGTTCTCTCAATAGCTTTAACGCCCCTTGAAGCTTTTGCAAACGCTGTAAGTCAATCAAATAATGGCTCGGTGACCAATATGGCCATACAATCCCTGACAGGGAATATGACCACTAACCAATTTGGAAATAATATTGTTTGTCAGGGTGCGACCCTCACATTTTCGCCGTTTATCACTTTCGGGGCAAACTATCGCAAACCTTTCGATCATTACTACACAACGCCGTATTACGACCCGACAGATGCAAATAATGATGATGTGCCTGATAATCCGGGAAACGTATTATTTGAACAGATAAATTATTCAGGGACAAATAAAGACAGTTACGCGATAAATACAGGATTTAGTTTGAATTTTACAGTTCCGCTTGATAGACAATTTCAGAATCAATGTAAAAGTGCGGCAACAACACAAGTTAAAATTCAACAACAAGTATTAGAAAATAAACGTTTAGATTGGGCTATCGCGCGTATCAAAGAATGTGGAAAATTAAAACAACAGGGAATAATTATTGCAAAAAATTCAGAATTTTATAATTTATGTTCAGATATTTATTTGGAACCAAAGCCGAATCAAGTTATTCCGCATACACACGAGTTAAGATGATTTTTTCTTTCTGGTAATTAATTTTTTGATAATTGGCTTTATAGCATTGAGGATTATTGGCGAGGATGCCGCTACGAATCCAATCACAGCGGTTGAAATTATTGTCGATACTTCTGGGATATATTGCTCTTGAAATGCAACTGGTTCCCATATGATGTTACATTCTCCATTTACTAATTCAAAGGCTTTTACTTTCTCTAATTTTTGAGAATTGGCATACGAGCCAACGCGCAGCGGTTGTTTTGGGTCAGGGCAAGGCGGAATTGTAATTATCTCTTTTTCTTTGTTTTTTGGAATTTCTGGGGGTTTTGTTTCTGGCGGTTTTGGTGTGTCAGCTTTCGGCTTTTCCTGTTCTTCTACAATTACCAACGCTTCAGGCGTGTACTGCATAGGAACATAAGAAGGCAATTTTCCATTAGGGCAACTATAAAAAGCGCCGTTTGGGTCATCCTCTATTATCTGCGTATTTTTTACAGAACTATCTCGATGTGTTTTGACGCAACCTAATATGTCAAGTTTTGGCGGAGGTATATTTAAAAGATTTGGCGAAGGAATATAATAATTTAAATTTATTGTTGAAATATCTGTAATTTTTATTTGTTTAATTTCCAACTATTTCATAGGTAAAGGAATCGAACCACCTGTTGTTTTTGGTATTTGATTATCAAGCATTTTCGGCATCATCTGTTGNACNTTTNNCAANACTTCATTCATAACACGATTTTTNAGTTGNGGCGAAGTAACATATTTNTAACCAAAGTATGCACCGCCTAACATTGACGCGCTAATNATAAAACTTAAAATAGATAATATNTGNGAAATTTTTGCCATGATTCGAGAAGCCTTTTTGAAAGCATTAGTGCCTGTAACTATTATAACTTTTTGCGGAATCTGTGCATTGGCTCCTCTTTATGTAGGGCTGTCAATTATTTCTACCAAGGTACACCAGAAGTCTTAGTTGGTGTTTTTGATTCTGTTATCTGTGCAGCAATATCTGTTTCAATAGCTGTTACTTCATCTGATCCAATAGCAGCTTTTGCCCATGCGATAGCATTATCTTTTGTTATATCTGAATATGCAGTAAACGATTTTGAATCAGCTTCTGCAATATTTACACAACCATATCTGTAGCCTTCATGTGATGTATCACCGCTACCTGCTTCACTATCACGCGCTGTCCAGTGAACAGTAGTTACAACATCAGATAAACTTCCTACAGTTTTTGTTGCATCTAAAGCAACAACATCCCAAGTTACAGCCATAATAAATTTAATTTATTTTTATATTACTTTGATTCTGCTATCTGTACAACATCACTAAGTTTTTCTAACTGTTTTAATGCACCTTGATCTTCAATTATTGGTTGCATAAGTTGATTTTTTTCTGCTGTCTTTTGTTGTATTTCTCTTTCAAGCATTTGTGCTTTTGCAATATTTAAATCAAGACGAGTTTTTGTTTCGTCATAGAGTTCTTGTGGTGTTGTCATAAATTTTATTTAAGTTATCCAATATTACTAGGCTGCTTCTAAAGCTGCAACTTTAGCTGACAATTCTTGTATTGCAGCTGTAAGAATTGCAATATAACCTGCTGACATTCCTCCAGTTGTTCCCATTTTCTTATTTGACTTATCATTACCAATATTATCAACAACATATTCTGGGAATATTTCTTGTACATTTTGTGCAATAAAACCTGCTTTTACACTTTCATTTTTATGTTTCCAATCAAAAGAAATTGTTTTTAATTTATTAATTTTTTCTAAAATACCTGATAATGGTTTTATATTTTTCTTATATCTTTCATCAGATAGGGTTACTAATTGTGCATTTTCTGTACCATTACCAACAATTCCTCCCATCGGTTGCCCAAAATTATTTGCATAAAACTGAATAAATCTCGCGCTTGAAGTTGTAGTTGATGAAGCTTTATTTACTACAAGACCACAACCAAAGTCATTGCTACTTGTATCAGTTGCAGTTATGACTCCTTGTCCACCACCTGATATTGCAACAGAAACACATAATTTACTAGCTGCTTCTGTGCTACTTCTGGTTGTTTGGCCTACAAGCAAACGCCCATCCGTGTCGATTCTCATCTGCTCCGTATTATTTTGTCTGAACACTACATCAATATCATTAAAAGCACCTATTAATGCGTCAGAACCACCAAATGTACCAAACAGCATCATATTAGTAGATTCTGCACTAGAAGTTACAATTCCCTGCCCTAGAACATGAAGTGCTTCTCCTAATCTATTTGTAGTTGTATTAATATGAACCCTTCCAGACGTATCTAAACTAATTCTTACTGTATTAAGTTCTCGAAGTTGGAATGCGTCAGCATTATCATCATCAATAAGAAACCTATATAGTTTAGTTGGTGATGATGCACTACCTAAAATAAAATTTAAAGTTGGATCGCTAGAACTTCGAACAATAGCTATATCTGTATCAACAATTAATTTACTTCCAGCCGATGAATCAGTGGTTCCTATAAGTACGTTGCCCGATGTATCTATCCTCATTTTTTCTGCAAATCCTGTTCCTAAAGCCAAATTTTGACTACTTCCCGCGGCTATTCTTGCAATTGCACTACTATAATGAGCAATTCTAAGTGTTGAATTTGTTCCGTCTGTTAGTTCAACTGAATTACCTCCAGCCGTACCAGTTACATTGAATGTCCCGCTTCCGCTATTTGCACCAATAGTTAATCTATTATTACCTGCATCTAAAAAAAACATATTAGCGTTACTGTCACTTTCAATTCTAAAATCTACATCCGCACCATCTTCATTAAATATTGTTGTAGCTCCTAGCTCCATCCTTTCAACACCACCAGTTGCCACGTTAAAAGTATCAGCCGCAGAACTGAAGATTCCTGTGTTCAGATCATCTCTAAAAGCAAGGCCGGGTGCTGAAACAGAACCATCTTCAAGAGTTAACGTACCATCAAGTTGAAATAATTCTATCCATCCGTCATTCGCAGAATTACGTAGTTTCATCACGGCGGCTGAAGTATCAGCCCACCATTGATATGCATATTTTGTAGCCGGCTCTGATGAATTTGAGTTATTACTAACAATTGCAGCAAGGGCGTTATTTAAATCTGTACGAAATGCCGCCCCTGATTGGTTGGCTATTACATAATCATGTGTTGCCATTACTTAATCCTTTTTATATAAGTATATATTAGTTGATAACTTAAATATAAACATATTTAACCACCTTTACCAAACCCAACGGCTGTATATTTGAAGTTCAAATCTTTTAAACCGCTACTACTTCTTGTTTCAATAACAAATTGCGTTCCTGTAATTGAAGTTATATTAAAGAAATCTCCGCTTGAAGCCCCTTCAAGTGTTATTCCGATCGTTGGAAGAAATGCAGTTGTTGAACCGCCCAAAGAACCAGTACCGGTGAAAAACGGGTCTGAAAAGGTTACTGTTTTTGCAGAACCAGTTGTTGCGCATTGACTTGCTATTGCTGAATTAACTGTTTCAGTTCTTCTTTTTAAACTTGCTTCATATCCAAGTTCTGTGACATTAATATTTTGTGCGGGGTCACTTGATGTCAATTCTACTTTAAATTTAAATCCTCTAGCTCTATATTCTCCATTTGCAAAGGTATTAAATTGTGAGAAATTAGCCCCGTATGTGCAAGAAGTTCCACTTGATATTGTTGCGCTTACGCTTGCGGTAACTGTAAAAGTATTTGCGTTAGGTACTGTTTGAATTACATAATTACCATCAGCCGCACTTCCCGCAGTAAAATCAATAACAACTTGATCGCCGACAGCGTAACCATGTGACGATTTTGTAATTGTTATTGTCGTCCCGCTTTGTTCGTAAGTGGCGGCTGTTGATGTTGTCGTGTCCAATTCTGTAGTCGCGACTAGCAATTTGGCGTTGACATCTTCTGCCAAGGTTCCGTCAAATTCAGTCCAAGTGTCAATATTTGCAGTTCTGGAATCAATAAGATCATTCGGTAAAAGTCCAGAAGTTACAAATCGTCTTTTTAAAGTAAGGTTAAAAATTGCACCCATTTCAATAATATTTTGAAATTCATAAGTACCGCTTGAATTAATTGGGCCGGCAAAATCAATATTTGATAAATCATCAATATTTTGCGTTATGTCGTCAAATAGTAAAGTTCCATCTAATAACAAACCATCAAAATCTGCATCATAAAAAGTATTTACTTTGTTGCCTTGAAATGGAGGGTTGTCGGTATCTTCTCTTTCTGTAAGTATTATTTGATTAGGCTGTGGGTCTGGTTGAGTAACGATTACTCTTGCAGCGTTATTTGATCTGCGTCCGCCATCATCGATAAATTTGATACTGTAAGTCCCAGTTAAAGCAGGGACAAGTGTTTCACTGATATTGCCTGAAAGTCTTGGGATAATTTCTGTTGAATTACTAAATGTTGCGACAGCAAGGTCAATTGATGGCGTATGCCTTACGGAAATAGACCCCCCGTGGGTCACATCAATATCTGTTGCAGGGTCAAAACGTAGTCGTACAAAGAGTTCTGAAACAGGTTCAACTGTTAAACCTGTCGGATCTTCTGGCAATGCTGTTTTTCCAACGGCATTAAATGTTAAGTCGTTTGAAGTTGCAGAAAGTTGCGAGTTTATGTTGTAGCTGAAAACTTGAAATTCATAAGTTCCAAGTTGACTATTTAATATTTCAAAGTCAGGACTTGAAACTTTTGTTGAAATAAAATTGCCGTTGTTATAGCGATAATTTACTTGATATTCAATGACGCCGGTTATTGGTTGCCAACTTAAAACAATTTTTGAAACCGCTTGATTGTTAATTGGAACAATAGTTTCTACCGCTGAAAGATTAGATGGCGGCGGTTGCAATTCATTTAAAACAGTAACATTTCTTACTGGTAGACTTGCCCCATCTTCAATAAACTCATATTTAGTATCAATATAAGATAAAGCCGTAATTGTATAATTTATTGAATCTGTTTCTTCAACTGTAATTACTCTAAATTTTTGCGATTCAATTGTAGAATTTTGAATTAAATATATTGTGTTTGCATTTGGGGTTTGTGAAAACGCTTCAGAAACAGTAACAACGCCGTTTGTAATATCTGATATATCTTTTGTTTCAACTGTACCATCTGGCAAAATCAAAGATAATGTTGGGCTGTTTGTTGTTGGTAAATCTGTATTTTCTGTATCGTCAACTGTGACAACAGTTGTTGAAGTAACGCTTTTTAATCTTCCTGAACGCCTTACGCCCGCCCGAACTGGGTCATTAATCTCAATTACAGCGCCCGGCCTGACCATCAAGCCACCTTCCATTGATGTTGTAAAGGTCACCATTTCAGATTCATTTGCTTCCGAAAATGCAATTGCCTTTGCTAATCTTTGCGCCTGTCCCCTCGATGTACACGCAAAAGCTTTTACCTGTTTTACAACAGTGCCAATTTTTGCTGATAAAGTAGTATTTTCAAAAACTTCAAAATCTACATCTTGCGAATCCATATTGTAATAACTTACAGAAATTACAGAATGTCTTTGTTTTAAACTTGAGCCTGAATAATTAAAACCATCACTTGAAATATTGGCAAGTGAGAAAAGGAACGAGGTCGATTTGGGGGAATCTTGAGCCAATAATATAGAACCCGTTGACCAGATCGGCATACAACGCATAACGCCTGCAAGTTCATTTATCAAATCAAATGCAGAACTAGAAGATTGAATATTTACATTGCAAGAAAATCTGGCTTCCTGACCTCCAAGGCCATCATCAACAAGAGTATTTGCAAATTTTGATGCCGTTACAAAAGAAAATAAATCAAGGTTTGCATCTGCAATATGTGTTCCAAATCCATATCTTTCAGTTGTCAAAAGATCAAGCAAAATCATCGCAGGGCAATTTGTCCAAACCGCCGCACCCATTACACCATTAAATATATAGCCATCAGGATAAACAATCCGGCCTGTTGCAGAATCGACAGTAGGTGTTCCTGAACTAGAAGCACCCGCACCCGGAATCCTTACTTTTATTCCGCGAATACGAAATTTCCGGCGGGGGATTGCGCTGAACTGTTGAGAATCAATACGTAATAAATTATATGCAGAATTTAAATATCTATTTGAATCGTCAATAATTTCTGCAAATTGTGTAAATTGAAAAGAATCTATTAATGAAGTATCTGTTGAATCTGCCGTAACTCTAATAACTCTAATATCAACAGGAAAAGAACCTGTTATTTTTATTGAATAGTCTTTTTGATATGCGTCAGCGGTTCGACCTGTAACAGTATCAGAAATTACATCTGTAAAACCTCCTGAATTATATTGAACAGCAATTTTTAAATCTATAGTTGAACCGAGAAGATCACCTTCATCTGTTGCTTTTTGAATTTGTGGAAATGTTACTGTTACTTTAATACGATCAACATTTGTATTTGTAATTTGTCTTGTAACTGGCGAATCTGCTGTCACTGTAACGCCGACAGGTATTATCGAAGAAGAACTTTCAACACCATCAACTTTTGTTTGGTTTGAAGTTCCAAATCTCGGTGTGAAAGTAACATTCTGAAAATTAAAATCAGTATCTTGTGGATTACTTGAAGAAGCTGTTGCTTTTAAAACAGGGGTGTCATTAAGAAAAACGTCTTTAAGATACGCATTAACATAAGCGGCTGAAGTGCGGTCTGTTATACCTTCTTTTGAAGCTGTTGCACTTCCCTCGATTTCTCCTTCTGATATAAGGTCAAGAAAACTTGCAAATTGCTTGCTGTGAAGCGTATCAGGGGTTCTTGTCGGTTGTCTTGGGGGCGGTGCTGATCTTCTCCCCCCGCCAAACGAACCGCGAATAATTTTCTTTTTATCGGTCATGCTTGTACCTGTTCAGTATCAGTTGATGCGCTGATTACAACAGAGCCAGTAAAAATTTCTCCATATACAATCGGAACAGGGGTTCCGGCTCTGCTAGTCTGTTGCGTTCCTGAAAAACTAAAAGATAAACGCGGGTCGGATTCACTTGAAAATTCTGGTTGTTTTGGAACTGGGAAAAGCATCCCACTTACACCGCCCAAAACTAAACTTGCACCGATAAGGCCGAGAGCCGCCGAACCATATGCCCCTGCCGCATATAAACCTGTTGCACCTATTAAACCACCTCCACCCGCTAAACCCGCACCAGAACCGCCTGCAAAAAGCCCCGCACCCATCGGCGTAAATGACAAACCTATCAAGGCCACTCCAAGTAACACCTTTCCGAAATTACCCCCCGAACCTGAAATAACAGGTACAAAAGAAATATCTGATTTACCAATAGGATTGTGTAGCTCGTCTTGACCAATTTCGTCATCATTAGCAATAACTTTATAATATCTATTTGCCATATAACTTTCCAGTTGAGGAAAATTATTTATTAAAAAACTTACGGCTTGCGCAACACTAGAAACATTTATATCTTCAAATTCTTTGTGGCCGATTTCTTTTGCCAGTTCTCCATATAGTTTAATTTTGCGAAGCATAACGATACCGACCCCCTGTACATTTTAACAACCAAGGATTGTATGGTTCTTTACAAGATAGTCTATCGCCTAAATGATGTAAAACATCA
>FUFK010762017.1_pt1 | contig 11631 bp, 20 predicted proteins | sample 1021851 | NCBI WGS metagenome assembly FUFK01 (sample SAMEA51879418, study PRJEB19060) | metagenome
TTTCAATCAAAACTTACAAAAGAACTAACTTACTCTCAGAACATAAATTCTTGTAAAAACTTGAAAAAATCTAAAACCACTTTACAAACACAAAATCAAAATGACTACTCTTTATGATCGCCTTAACGATTCTTTCAAATACGAATTCAAATACGAATGCGTCCCACTATCTATTAATCTTTTGAAGAACAAAGTAAAACTTGCTCTTGTCAAGATCGCAGAACAATATGATATTAGTATTGATATTATTGAGGCAATACTGGAAGATAAAAAAATGACTACTCGCTTTATGATGCCTAAAATAAAATTACCTCAGAGGGATAAATACTGGGGTTATTCTACCCTTTGTAAATCTAATGATAGAATAAAAACAACTTTTATTCGTAAATGTATTATGACTGAAAAAAGAGATTATGAACTTTGTGCCGAGAATGACCCACAATTTCTTAATACTTGTCGGCGGGATTTGGTAAGAAATTATCACTTTCATTGGTTAAATACAACNCCTACGACTAAAAGAGAATTTATAAAATANATCAGAGAAGATACTTCTTTCAAGAAAAATGGAGGTAAATACATAGACTTACAAAAGAAAAATAAATTACAGCTTCTTGAATTGATTGTTAAGTCTCCGTTATGCGATTAAAGCAATATGCTATATGTAATATATATTCTAACAAATTTTTTTAAGAACTTATGAATCTTTCTGTAATTTCTTGTAAAAATTTGAAAATTTTTTTAACATTATGCTATAAACAAAATCAAAATGGCAACTCTTAAGAACAAGCAAACTGCTAAAAAGGCACAGATGAAAATTGATGCTGGAAGACTTAATGAATTAATGGGTATATGTCATACATCATATCAAGAAATCAGACAAGAAAACAAAAAACTAAAAGAAGAAAACAAGAAACTTGATGAACAAGTAACAAATCTACATTTTGAGAATGAAGATTTATGTGATAATTGTTCAAGACTGGAAGAAGAAAATGAAAAACTAAAAAATTTGGTAAAATTAGAACCGAGAAGTATTGCTGATGCTTATATAAATGGTTATTGTGAAAAGGTCCTTGATAAAGAACCTCGTTCAAAACTTTATGAAAGACATTATTTTACTAATCGTTTATTAGAAGAAAAAGATGAAGAAATCAAAAAACTAAAAGAAGCACTAAAACAAGTTAGAAGAGATTTATCGCCACCTCGCTAAATCTCTGTGCCTGACACCTCGCCTTCTATTGTAGAATAAATAGTTATCCATCTTGTATTTTTTACCCATTTCAATAAATATTGTCTTTTATCATCATCATTATTGTAATGTAGCAATATGTTGTATCTACCTTCCATATTTTTTATAGAATTCAAACAATTATCAAAATGTTTATGATTAATATTTGTTAAATCAATTGTAATATTATTTTTATGAGAAGGTTTTGTAAAATGATCCGGTAATAGCATTTTGCTAATCTGTTTATAATTATTTCTTGTTGAACCCCATTCGTGAGTAGCATATACTTTGCCGTGACCTAAATATCTTTTGCCGGTATGATGGTCCGGTAAAAATGTATAAGATGGTTTTATATCAATACAATTTTCAATATTTTTTTGTTTTAAAGTTTCATAACTTCTTGTTAATAATCCCGGACCTACAAGTATCCACGAGGCAGTTTTAGTTCTTGTTTCATTTACATTATTATTCATTATCCATTCAATAGAAGTATTGGGTAAAATATGATTAGGAGGATATGCTTGAACGCTTGTTGCTAATAAACCTTGTCTTTCTTCTTCTTGTTCGTAGCAAACAAAAGGTCTCATTAATAAATCATCATCAAGAGGCTCAATAGGTATTATATCAGCATCAATAAATATACCACCATATTCTTTTAAAATTAACCATCTATACATATCTGCTTTACCCCATATTGCTTCGTGATTTTCAATTTTAAATTTATATCTTTTATTTATTTTTAGTTTCTCTTCAATTAATTTTTCGTCCCAGCAATAATAAGTAAATTCAGGGTTCATATCTCTCCACATATCCATAATTCTTTCAGGTTTTTTAGATTTATCACCTATCCATATTTGATGAATAATTTTAGGAATCATATAAATAAAGAAATATTTTTTTTTATTTCTTTAAACAAATGGAAAAATATAAAAAACCTGAATTTACTGGGAAAAGATTTTGGGTTCATCAAATATTTGGATTATTAGGAGATACTGAATTACCGGAATTATTTAAAATAAATCAACAAAAAACTTTGAAATGGTGTGAAGATAATAATTATTGTTATAGATTGTGGGATGAGAAAAGTTGTAATCTTTTAGTAAAAACATATTATCCTGAATTCAAACAATTATATCATTCTGTTAAATATCCTATAATGAAAGTTGATATTGTTAGATTTTTAATTTTAGGAGTTTATGGTGGATTATATTTAGATATGGATTGTTACCCTGTTAGCAATATGCTAATAGATGAAGATGTAGATTTTGCTGTTGCTGATACTCAAAATTATAATAAGAAAGGACCTTCTGGTGATGCTCTTGCTAATAAACCTTATGAGATTGAAGTAATACAAAGTAAAGTAAATAATCCTATATTATCAGATTATATAAGATATGTTGAAACACAAATAAAAGAAAAAGATAAAATAAAAGTTTATGAAACTTGGAAATGTAGATATGTATATCAAACAACAGGACCATTAAGTTTTTGTCGCTTTATGAAAAATAAACCTAAACCACATACTTATAAAATAAATAGTCCTGATTGGAAAGGAGAAAAAAAAGATAATATTAGTGGTGACGAACATTTCATATCACATATTTCTTGTAGTTATATGGATAAGAAAAAGAAGAATATGAAAACCTCGTAAAAAACAAGATAAAAAAATATAATTTATAATATGCCTAAAAAATTATATCTTACAGAAGCAGAAAAAAGAGAAAGACAACTTATTGCTATGAGAAAATATAGAGAAAGATTAAAAGAAAAATATGGTGATGATTACTGGGCGAAATATCAAAAAAAAAGATATTACATAAAAAAATATAATATTCAAGAAAAGCAAATTGCTGGATTACAAGTTTGTAAGAAGAAAACTATTATAAGCTGGGATTAAATGCCGTAGGGAGCAGTTAGTTCATCAAGAGAAGTAGTTTGTTTGTTCTTTTGCGACATTTTATAAATTTCTGTTATTTTAGGATCAACAAATACATAGCGAGATAGACCATTACGAACATATTTAGTTGTAACTAATCTGTCTAACTTTAAAATTTTTTCTTTTAACATACCTTCTAAAAGTGTGCCTGTATATATTTGTTTCCAAGTATGAGTTTCTATTTTTTCACCCATCAAAATTTCTAACTCCTCCATATTATTAGCATCATATAATTCCATATATTCTGCGAACATCTTTTCTGATGTTTTTGTTTTCTTCAATTTATTTTCAGATATTAATTCATCAAGGTTATAAGTAGGTTTGTCGGTATGTATTTGTATCATATACAACATATTAGAGTTTCCATCATCTTTATCTTCTGATAAATATTCTAATCTGTAATTACATTTTTTACCTTGTATTATAGCGATAATATCAACAGAACCAAAAGGGTATTCATCATCAGGCTCATATTCGGTTCTTTTAATAATTTTATTAGGCATTTTGTTTTACAATCCATCAAAATAATTTTCAAATTTTTAGAAAAGATTTTTACGAATATCTTGTTTATCAGAAGTTTTCCTAAAATCTTTATATTCAGTATCCCATAATTCAAAATCAATTATAAAATATTTATTTGTAAAAACATCATATAAAATATTTTTTGTTCTGTAATCATTTTGATAAATACTATGATTAATTAAAATATCATTTATTCTTTTAACTTCAACAAAATCTATATCTTCTTTTTTTATTACACAACCTACATTCTTAAATATTAGCATTTTGCTTTCATCATTAAATGATAAAAGTTCAGGTATAAAATCAAAAAGATGTTGATAGGTTAAATAAAAAAATTTCTCCTTTTCATAAAACTTTTCTTCAATATGTTCTTTTATAACTACATCAGGAAATATAGCAACTTGCTTTTTCATTTATTCATTATCAGATTTATTTTCTTCATCAGAACTTTCTGTTTCATTACTATCAGATTGCTGTTCTTCATCGCTATCAGAAATATCTAAATCTTCTAATTCACCTTCTCTTTGTCTTGTTTCATTTGCTAATTCTAAAACTTCATAAATGTAAAATAATGGTATATCCATTAGCACTTTGCTAATATCATCGGCAAAACTATTTATTTCACTTTCAGATAACTTTACTTTCGGCATAATAATTTACAACAACAAAAAATATATTTTCAAATTTATATGACAAAATTAGAAGATTTTGATTTAAATGAATTAATGTTATTTATTGTAGGAGTGCTGGGGGCATTAGGAGGATTAATAGCAATTACACAAAAGAGTAAATGTGAAAGTTGTTGCTGGGGTTGTATGAAAAGAGATGTTGATGCTGTTATAGCAGATGAAAAATTACAGGCAACAGGTCATTCAGGTTTGACACCTCGTTTAGGTTTAGATGCTGAACCTGAACCCGAAGTAGCAGAGGGAGAAGGTAATTCATAAAAAAATTCTTCTTTTACTCTATCTTTTAATTCTCTTTTACTTGTTTTTTTTAATGTTAATCCAAAATGATTTTTCATCAACCATAATAAATATTTATTACATTTAGAGGCAGGTTTATAATGACCTGATGAATTATTTATTTTAAATGTGTTACCTTTTCTAACTATCTCCCCCGCCATCAATATATCTCTCGCCCCTATTGCTTCTGCGATTGAAGGGTGTTTAACACCCTGTTCTTTTTCTAATTTAGCATCTACATATCTAATTGTTGTAGGATTTTTACCAGCAATTACATATAAATATTTACCATCAGGCATAAAACTAAAACCTCTTTTAGCAGATGGTTTTGTTAAACCTTTTACATTATTTTCTTTNAAATATTCTACTGATTGTGGTTTAGGTGGTTTTTCTGTATTTACTAAATCACAGGGTTTAGGAATTTTAGGCATTTTAGCACTCATTTATAATATATTATTTCTTTTTTTCAATCATCTTTTTCAATTTTTTTCTTTCTTCATCTAATTTTTTTCTTGTTTTGACTTGTGCCTTTGTAGGTTTCTTACCACAAGTTCTATGATATGCTTTTAAACTTTCACTTATTTTTCTTTTATGTTCTTCTGATAAACCCATTTATGATAACATATATTTTTATGTAAAATCTAAAATAAAATTACCTACATTCTTTTTCAGATAATTTTCTTTTTCAAGGTATTTGAGCCAGAGGGGTTTTCTCCCTATGACTTTATAAGAAGGATTCTTTTTATATTCATCTATTTTATCTTTACATAAATCTAAATATTCTTTTTTAAACCATTCATCGTCCATTATATTTTCTCCTTGAACTTTATGTGACCTATACAAAGAATTAATTAAATCTTCTGATGACATATAATTATAAGATAAAATTATTTATTTAAAGTTCCGCATCAATTTGTTCTCTAATCCATTTTNTTGTTTCAGCAGAATGCTTTAATNTTTTACAACCTTTTTCTAACATCGCTTTCTTCTTTGCGTCCATAAATTCTTGTTGAGTTTCAAACTCCATANCAACCAAAGGTCTTTCNCCATCAGGGAATTCAAGAAGTTCTGGGTGTTGATGCTTACATAAAGGTTTCAGATGTTTATTAGATTTCTTTTCTTCCATTTACTTTAATAAATATTTTTTTTACATTTTTGATTTTCTAAAATGAAGCATTACAATTGTTTTACCGGTAATATTTTCTGCTAATTTTTCATCAGCACTACATAATGAAACATCAAAATCATTTAGATATAATGTTTGAGGATTATTTAATTTAACATAAGTTTTTTCAGAAGGTTCAAAGAACAATCCACCAAAGGCATTACCACTACCATCAAAGCGAGGCATATGATAAAGTATTTTTGATGGACCACTCATCTCACCATTAAAAGTTTCAGAGTTAAAATTATCTAATCTTACAAAGATAGAACCGGCTGAGACCATAGTAGGGACTTGATTACTTTTATAATTAGTAACGCCTGATGATGAAGAAGCAGATATTTTTGTAGGGAATGGGTCACCCAAAAATCCAAAAATATTTTCGGCATTTGCTCCTGTTGTGGTATATACTCTTTGATAATTACCTACATTATCAGGTTGAACTTCTGCTAATAGTAAATCCGAATATGTCCCTGAGGCATTAGACATAAAACTACCACTTAAACCTGCTTGTGTATAATTTTGTGTTATACTACCTGCTGAAAAATTATAAGGTTCTCTTGTTGATAATTCTTCAAGTGAATATGTTTGTGTATCATAACCTTCAAGCGAAGATAATCTTGCTACATAATCATAAGAATTACTATAATCTTCTAAATTACCATCATTATATCTTGCTAACTGACCCTCATAACTCCAATTTTCAGGCACAACTCCATTATATTTAGTTAATGTCATATAAGAATTTGTATCTTCAATATATACTTTCGGATATAACCAGCGATTTGCTAAACCAATAGGTTTTAATTTTCTTAATTTATCAGTTCCAGTTCCAGTATTACCATCAACAAGGGTAAAGTTTGAACCATTACCATTTGTAACAATAACTTTTAATCTTTCATTTTCACAAGTCATAACAGCACTTCTGACATTTGAAGCACTACCAGTATAAGAGGCTTGTGTATCAAATAAAGGTAAAGGTCCTGTTAAACTTGCGTGATCCGGACCATTAGTCCAATATTCTATTTCGTGAAATTCAATAACTCTGAAACCCACATCTTCAGAATCCTCAGGAGAATAAATAGTATGATATAATCTCAACTCATAATCACCACTATCATTTACTCTACTTTCTAATTTATAATCAAAAAAACTATCATTTACTAATTCACCACCATCAGAGAAATAAGGGGGATTTACATCGTCTAATGTTTGATTATAGATTTGATTATCACCTTCTAAATTAGGAACATATCTTACAAGTCCAGTCGCCCAACCACCACCAGCATTTTCCCAGTTAAAAGAAAACTCCCCACCATTTAAAGATATAGGTGTAGTAGCAACCATATCACATTCCGAACTTGTAGCAGTTTTAGTTATTCTATGGGTAGAAGCATTCCAAGAACCATTATAGTCAGGGTTACCACCAAGTAAATCCTTAAATACCAAAGAACTTTTATAATCAACATTACTCGCAGAGTTTGATTGATTTATACTATAATCAAAACCTTTGAATTTTCCAACATCACCGGAAGTTTCTCTTAATACAGAAACACTTGTTCCCGGACCTATATTACTCTTTACTAAATTAGGGTGTGCTAATGAACTATCAATACTACTTGCTAATAAAGTTGCTAATGTTTCTGTATTTACTTCTGAAAATCCATAATCAGTAGCACCGGTTATTAAACCTTTTACTGGTGCTGAAATACCAAAACTCATATCAACATTACCATCAGCATCTAAATCGCCATTAGCAGTATTAGGATTAGTTCCAGTATAAGTATAAAAAACATTATTTTCAGGCACAAGTCCTACATTACCATTCTTTACTACTTTTACAGATTGAACTGCTACTTCACTATCAGGTTCAAGTTTTAGTGGTTGCGATAAATAATTATGATACTGATACGGCAAATCATTTCCGTAACCTGATTTGTTAGAAGTTAAAACTAATGACATATTTATTTTATATTATATAATTAAAAAATGTCTAAAAAAATTTTAAATCAACCAAAACCAAAAAAAGTTATGAAACCGATAAGTATGCCTACTGATAAAAATTGTCCTGTAAATATACCATTACAATTTGAAGTGAAAAGAGATTTACAAATTGCTAAAAGAGTAAAACCTAATAAAGTTTTTGATAATTATAAAATGAATGTTAAGAAGACTGCTAAATGAGAACTTATTGACCGATGCTCTCTAACATATCTTCTATTTTATCAATTATCATACAAAGGTGTAGTTCATCTAATCCTTTTAGTTTTGTGATAAGTTCTTTTCTAACTTTTTTACATCTTTCTATCTCTTTTTTCTTTGCTTGTTTTTCTTCATATTGTTCTTTTGTTTCTCCTTTTATAATAACATCACCATAAGGATACCAACTTTGATATATCGGATTACAAGTATCGCCATTTGCGAACATAGACATATCCACAGGTTCTGCTCCCTCACATTCTTGAGGACAACAAGTAGGGACTTTTTGTTTGTTGTCTTTGTTAGCAGGAGCGTTTATGTAATCAACATCATCGTGAAATCTCTTTGTAAGAACTGCTACTGAACTTCTTGTATGAAAATCATATTTCTTCTTAATAGTTTTAAGGTCATAAAATCTTGTAGCATCAACCCATTTACCCATATCGTGACTGGGGTGGTCGCAGAAGTGCTGGATAGTAGTAGTATAAGGCATTTGTTTTGTATTTACATCAACTCAAAAAAATTTTCAAATTTTTACAAGAGTTTATCAATCTTTCTGTAAGTTCTTGTAAAAATTTGAAAATTGTGTTTGATTGATGTAAAAACAAAATGGATACTACTACTGAAACAAACAATATGGAAATCTGTAAGATGATGTTGATGAATATGATATATAAGGGTATTGATGAATGTATTGAGGATGGAGATAATCAATATACTTTTATACTACCTGATAACTGGTATAAAGGATACAAAGAAAGATTTATTAAAGATGTAATCATACCTGAACTAACTACACATACAAATGGAGAAAGTCAGTATTCTTCGTATCGTAATGGATTTTATTATTTTAAGTTTGATTGTATGTGTCCTTATACAATAGAATATAATGGTTCTGATACATTATGCTTTAATATGGTTGAGAGTGATGATGAAGTAAGTGATGATGATTAAGCAAAACAAAAATCAAAGGTCGTATCTCTTTGCGGTCCTTTAACAGCATTTTGTATTGTTTGTCTTACTTGTTGTCTATGTTTCTCTTCTGCCTCTANTTTCTTTTTTTCTGCCTTTCTTTTTTTTCTAACTATCTCATAATCTTCTAATGCTTTTTGAGATGCTTTCGCAGTTAGTTCAAGTATTTCGTCTTTTGATATTTGTGGGGTGGGTGGTGGTTTCGGACTGGTTACGGCAGATTTCTTAAATTCTTCAACAAGTTCAGGTGGTATTGATGATTTAGGTTCTTCAAATTTAACTTTTTTTTGTTCTTTTTCTTTTCTTTTTAGTTCTGCTTTTGCTCTACGATTTGCTAATGCTTTTTCTCTACCTTTTTTTAATCTTTCTCTTTGAGCCTCTGATATTTCTCTTTTAGGTTTTTTAACCTTTTTGATTTCAGGAACATCAGTTTTCTTTTTAGATGTAAATATTTCATCTTGCGATATTATTTCTTTTTCTTTTATTTCAGGCACATCAGGCAAAGGTTCTTCTTCAACATTTTCTTCTATACTTTCTACAACATTCTCTTCAATTTCAGGTAATTTATCCATTTTATTTGTAGAAATATTTTTATAATTTGTATAAAATTTCTACAAAAAATATATTTTACTTTTAAATAATAATATGAGTAAAGAGTTTCATAATGTCCCCGAAGTTCTGCCTGTAAAACCTCCTGATGATTTACCGAAAGAAAAACCATTACACCCTCATCTGCCTAAACCTCCTACTCTACTTATGATGATATCTCCTGTGAAGACAGGCAAATCAACGATTATTAGCAATTTGCTATTAAATGAAAACTTTTACGGACAAGATTATTTTGATGAAACACATATTATTAGTAATACGATTCATAATGATGTAACTTCAAGATTTTTATTAAAGAGTTTTGAATGTTATGATCATTATGATGATAGTATTATACAATCAATTGTAGAAGCACAAAAGAAATATGAAAAAAAAGAACAACCCCATATTAGCATCGTGCTTGATGATTGTTTAGGTTCAATCCGTAGAGAGGCAGTAGTTAATCATTTAGCAAGTCGCTTTCGTCATTATGGTATCAAATTGCTATTAATAAGTTCTCAAAATTTCAGAAATGTAAGTCCAGTTATTAGAAGTAATGCTACTGCTGTAATTATAGGTAGTCCTTTTCCTAATAGCAAAGAGTTAGGTAAGATAGCTTCTGAACTGGGAGACCAGTTCGGTGGAGAAAAAAAGTTTTTACAATTATATAAGTATGCTACACCTAATAGATATGATTTCTTGTATTTAGATTTATCTGAAAATCCACCACACGCATATCATCGTTTTAGTAAAAAAATAGCAGAAGGAGATAAATTCTTTTTTGATAATAATAATATTGATGTTGAAGATATGAATAGTGAAACTACTGAAACTCCTGAAAAATTTGAAAATAATATTTAAGGTTTAGCAAATTGTTATAAATAAGATGGATAAATATTTTGAAGAGTTTATGAATATGTATCATAGCAATATGATAGAAAACAAAAATTCTATGAATGCTATACAAGGCAGACTTGTAAAGAACTATAAAGAAAATAATAATACTCCTATTGTTAGAGCATTTAAAGTTTATTATCAATTGAAACAACAAATAGAAAATATAAATCCTGTTGAAGAAGTTAGAGAAAAAGTTGTAGAAGAAGTAAAAGAAGAAAAGCAAATTGCTGTTGAAGAAAGTTCTGATAATGAAAGTTCTGATGATGAATGTTCTGATAATGATGATGGACCTATAAATTTTGATCCTGATGAAAATGGTGATGAACCACAATTATCTGAATATAGAAAACCTATTGATGTAAGTGTTTCTAAAAAAGAAATGGAAGAATTTACTAAAAAAGATTTTTTGGAAACAGAAGAATATAAATGGTGTATAGAAAATGATAAATTACCTCCTTATGTGAAAAAATATATTGATGATAATGAAAAGGTGTGGTGGCAAGGAGTTCATTACAATCTAAAATTATATGTAGATAGGTTAGAACAATAATTTCTATTAATTAATTAAAATATTTTTTTTATTAAAATGAGTAATATTTATAACTTTGCTTCACAGATATCGCAAGGTAATGTAGCAGATGAAAGGATTAGAGCAGTTAATAGACAAATTGACGCACAGAATGCTCTTAGTAGAGATAATTTTAATTCATTAAGACAAACTGAAAAAGAAAATAAAGCAGTAGCAGAACAAAATGTAAATGAAAAAGAAGTAGAAGATAGAGCAGATGAAGGGCAAGAAGGGTCAAAAGTATTATCATCTGTTAATGATTTAGTTGCTTCAAGAAATAAAGGTAAAGAAGCTGTCCCTGATGAAGCAGAAACTTCGCCGAGTGATGTTGATACTTCAACTGCTCCTCAAAGTGAAGGTGGTAATCAAGAACCATTAGAAGAAACTACAAATGAAACTGGTGAATTAAATACATCTCCCAGCGAACCTGTTGAAATATCGCCGGAACAATTAGATAGTATTGCTGAAAGTGGAACATTAAAAGACCCTCGTTTTCCTGAAACATCAAGATTATTAGGTGATGGTGAATTTGAGTTAAGACCTGAAAAAGTTGATTTTGATAGTGATAGATTATTTACAACGGAAGGTGCTATGGGT
>FUFK010043886.1_pt1 | contig 11630 bp, 7 predicted proteins | sample 1021851 | NCBI WGS metagenome assembly FUFK01 (sample SAMEA51879418, study PRJEB19060) | metagenome
CCTCGAGCTCTCGGATGAGCTCCGCTCTCTCCTCGGGCTCGAGTCCCTCTAAAATCACGAGCTCATCTTTCGTGAGCTCGTGACAGCCGAGCGTCTTGATCGCAGCGCGCGCGGCGGAGAGCTCCGCGGTTGGAGACCCGACGACCAGGAGGGTGTCTATCTGCTCTCTCTCGAATCGGTTTGACCCTACGTCGTCGGCTCCGTAGTGACCGATGATCACGGCGCCGCCTTTGTCACAGAGGAGCTCGCGCAGTTCAGCGCACAGAGGCCCTTCAAGGATCTCTCGAGCGTATCGGTCTGACTTGTAGTCGTCGGGGTTCCCCTCACCGATCATGGCGCGGAGGAGCTCTGCGAGCGGTTTATGTGTGATCATGCCCACTCGTCGAGTCCCCGAGATGATCAGCTCGATCAGCTCCTCGGCAAGCTTCTTCATTGATCCAACCGAGCGCTTTAACCAGCGCACCGATCCACCCTCACGCGAGTAGAGGTTAGAGCTCTGNTAAGCGGTNGTCTCAAGCCATTCAGCGCGGGGAGCTCCGCCAGTCAGAGGGAGNAGNTGAATCTTNGTCTCCCTCTCNCCGAGCTTCTCCCAGATCTTGCGGTGACGGTCGCCAGTCGCGTCGAGCGCGATAGTTCCACAAGANGGNAGNGTCGCTTTGGTTGAGCGCTCATATCGAGNGCCGCCATCTGGGTCGATCACGATGTTGATTGAGTCGGGCCATTCGCCGCCCGCCGCTGCCACAGCAACATCGAGGAGGAGCTGGAAGGCTTGGCGTGAAGGCACCGCATCAGGGAGACCAGCGCGGACCTTGTTCGCGATCTGTCGCGGCGGAGCTCCATAGCGATACAGAGGGGCCGATTCCAATGAATGATCGCCGTATCTCTTGCGACGACTTTTTACCTCCGCGAGTCGCTGAGTATGGAGCGCCTCCTGCTCAATGATATCTCGACCGAGCGCGGCGAGTAGTCCATCTGGATCAAGCTCCTCAATCGAGAGATCTAGTCCATGACGGCGTTGTGTATATGCGCTCTTCGTCGCCTCTGCGCTCTGTCTGCCGAGTATCTCCCAGAGCCGATTAAGAGCAGCTTGAAAGACGCCTCCCTCGCGAACACGGCGAGACCAGCTCTCGATCAATGGGGTCGAGGTTGAGAAGCAGAGAGAGGAGAGCTCCTTCCGCGAGGTCTGCGCCTGGTCGACGAATGATGAGGGGAGCTCATCGAGGTAGGCGATAGTCGACGGATCCAGCTTGATATGGGGAATCATCGCGTGCGTCATCACGACGAGAGCGGAAGCGTCAGCGACGGGTCGCTTTGATCCCTCGCATTCATTCGCAAACTCGCAGCGCTCTGCGGGGTCGTCTGGTCGGCCACAGAGACCGACTCGCCCACCATCTCGATAGGCAGAGCGGAGATTCTCCAAGAGGAGCCGAGCGCCCGCATAGCCCGCATCAATCTGGCGCTCGAATTCGGCTACATGGTGACAGTGAGCGAGGGAGCCTCGAATGATCTGAACAGGGACAGTGGAGTCGATGAGGAACGCTTTCCCCTCGATCTCTTGGGCGAGCTCCGCAGTTTTGACCGCGATCACTCTGCGGTCGCCTCCTTTGACTGCGCGCAGCGCCTCCTCAATCGCCTTGTACGTCTTCCCCGCTCCCGCAGGGATGGAAGCGACGTTAAGCTCCCCCTCTGCGGTATTGGCGGCGAGTTTTGATAGAAACTCGCCCACCAGGTCAGCTTTTGCGCGGCGGATATCGCGCTGGTGCTCTTCGCCCCACTTGATCTTAGGTTCGGTGGGATCAGGCGGATCGAGCGCTTTGTCGTCGTTATCGAAGACCCATTGAATCGCACCTTGCACTTGTCGGATCCGATCAGCGCCGAGACCCTGCCGCGCAGCTTCCTTGCTCATCTCCTCGAAGACGAGAGNGGCCTTGAGATGCCCGCCTTTCACNGCTGGACCGATGAACTTGCGTGCGGCGAGGAGGAAGCTCTTGTGACGCGAGCGCCCCTTTTTGATNGAACNCCTNACCGCTCGGANAGCCTCTNTGAGNGCGTGCTCTCCTCGTCGAGTGACCTGATAGTCNTNNAGGGTGAGCTTGCGTGGACGCAAGGTCTCACAGGCCCTCGTTGTGCTCTTGGCTTTTACCTTCTTTTGAGTCGGTGTTTTCAGCCGAGCTCGCGCCAGATCAGCCTGCGAGATATCGACCGACTCATACTCTCCGCGGATCATCCCCAAGCGCTCCCGTTCAGGGAGAGGCGCTCGAAGACCATTTCGAAAGATCGGGCTCGCTACATAGATCGGTTGGACCGCGGTGTAGATCGCGTCGTCACACTTCACCGCGCGCATCTTTGTCCAGCTCTTCAGAGTCGCTGGGAGCTGTGGCGCGGCGAGATGATAGAAGAGGCGGAGCTTAAGCTTCTTCCAACCGTGGAATCGCGGCGCAGCTCCCTCCAGGCCCGCCCCCGCGGTCCATTGATAAATCACATGAGCGCGCGCGAGCTCTGGGGGAAGTGTCCTGAGGTAAGCTCTGATGAGCTCCTCTCTGATTCGGTGGTCAGGGTTTCCCTCGAAGTTCACCCCAAGTGAAGAGAGCTCTACTTCGTCGATATCGAGGATCAGCCAATGACGAGGGACCTCGTAGAGCGTAGCCTCTCCATCCTTTTTGTCTATCATCCGCCGATGGATGTACTTGCCGCGATCTAGCTTCTCTTCAGCGCTTGGCTTGAGTGCTCCGTAGGAGAGGACGCCATCTCCTCGTTTCACGGCCACTTCAAGAGCCCTAAATAAAGAATATATATCTGAGAGTGGGATACGCTCGGCTTTCCAGAAATACCCGTTCTCGGCTGCTTCTTTTTCGAGCTCCCCCGAGATCACCGAGATCTTCTTTCGAGTCGCATCCTCCCCCTTTTTAGGGATCAGAAAAGTAAGCGATGAAGGATCGCTGGTGTGCCGATATGGCGCGAGGTAGTTCATTGATTTACCACCCAGACATCGCCGCTCTCTGGGCTCCACTTCTCGGGGAGCACTCGGGCGATGAGTAAAGGAACGGGGGAGCCTTCCGCGATCTGCTGCGTGATCTCATCACAGAGCAGAGCGCGCGTAGCGTGGTCGTTCTTGCTTAGATCGACTCTCTCGAGAGTCTCTTGGTTCTTGCGCTGGATCAGCGCGTTCTTCCCCTGAAAGCCGACCAGGCGAGCATCAAAGAGCTCGGGCTCATCGTTTCGGGAGAAGGGCTTTGGGAGCTTGAGCTCCTTAGCGAATGAAGAAGGTCGGAGCGTCATTTCATCAGCTCCCACTCGTCACCACCGCTCGGCGCCCAGTTGGAGCTCCGCCGCGCGAGGCAATAGAGATTGTCCTCGAGGTAGAGCTCTCGCGCGCTGGGATCTTGGAGGATCTTTGCGGCGGCGCGGTGCAAGTTCAGATCGAGGAGCTCTGGCTCTCTCGGGAGATCACAGCGCGAGACGATTGCGCACCCTCTTCGCGGCAACCCTAAGACCTCGATCATGATGGTCGAGGAAGAGGGTAGGGACAGCTCTTTTGCTGGGTAGAAGAGGGGGGCTTTATGGTGCTTTACGCCGCTCTGGGGCTCTTCAGTTTTGCTCATTGAGGAAAGTCCAAAGGTTGACAGTTGAGAAGAACTGTCACAGACTCGCCTCTGTACTTGGTGGGCGTGTCTGCGACTCATCTAAGGGAGCGTTTCGGGTGCGAACCGAAGCGCTCTCTGTGTTTTCAGAGCCTAAGCTCAAAAACCAATGCAGGGGTAGCGGAATAAAATATTTTGAATTTATTCTTATCCCGCCGCGGGCGCCTACCCCGCCTGTAAAGCCTCTCTTTCTCTAGACTTAAGCTCTCTTTTGATCTCTTGAAGAGTTTGAGCGAAGAAGGGGTCTCTTGCGCGCCATTGTTCAAAGGCAGTCGTCGAGATCCCCGCCAGTGCTGTCGCATGCTTGATGGTTGCTCCGTGGCGGAGCGCGTTGAAGATGATCGCCTCGCGCTCGGGAGATCGTTTGTTAGGTGTCGATTTACGTCTCATCAGTTGAAGCTCCCTTTGATTTTGCTGATTTTGCCTGCGGGGAAGGTCTCCCCCTTGCGATCTCTGATCCCCTCCTCTTCGAGTATCTTCTCCATCTCTGAAGAGCCCCGCCCCTGCTGGGTGAGCTCCAGGATTCTCTTGATAGCTCTTCGCTCCGCGAGGTCAGGGACAAGTCCTTTCTCCTTTGTGACCATCCATCCGCGCGGCGTCCGCCCTGCCCCGAGAAGGAAGCAGTTCTTAATAATCCACTTTACTTGAGGGTCATGATGCCCTCGAGCGATCAAGTCCCACTCAATCTTGAGATAGTTTCTCGGTTTGCGGATCGCTTGAATCTCGCTGATCAGTTGCCGCTGGACTGGCTCGATAAGATCCTCGAAGAGGGTCATATATTTCGTAGAGGCTCGGAGATCTTGAACGGTCTGTGGATAGGGATGGAGAGGAAGAAACTGCATCAAGAGGCTGCCGAGCGGATGACTCGGCAGTTGTGTGTGGGCCTCCGTATTTTCGAGCCAAGCTACGAGCTCACCTCGAAGACGCGGAAGCTCTGCGCCCATGTATTGAGCAAAATTCTCCATAGCGATCCGCGCCCGAGCATAAGAGGGGTGAGCCCTGACGATTTCGTCGGTTAGCTGTCGATCACTGAACTTGATGTTCAGAGCGTTTTGCAGTCGCTTTCTCTGGAGCCTCTGAACAGCTCGCTGTCTCGGCGCTCGAAGCTTGCTAGGCCGCGCCAGAGATGCGCCTCTGGATCTTACGCCTTCTATGACTCGGCGTTTCATTCGAACCCTCATGCGATCTTCTCCTGTAGTCGGCGGATGCTCTCTGCCAGTCGGTGGACTTCCTCTCTCTGCTCTGGGGGATAGTCGATTTTAAGCTTTCTGCGCTCGCTCCACCGCTCGGGCCAGCGCCGCGCTAGGAGCCAGGCGGCCGCGCCCCAGTCACCGTCGCCGCCCACCGTTGCCGCTTGCCAGATAAGCTTCACAAGCGAGATCTCTGCGAGTGCCTCGGCTTGCATATATCGCCATGCGAAGTCTCGCTCTTCAGCGGAGGCGACCTCTTGCTCTCCTCGTCGGCGCCAGCGCGAGATCGAGCGACGAGAGCAGCCAGCCAGCGCCGCCACCGCTTCAACGGTGAGGCCCTCGGCTGTCAGCGCCAAGATCGTCTCTCTCTGGTCAACTGTAAGTGGTCTCATCTGTCCCGATCCTACGCGCGCGCGCTCGAGGAGAAAATTATGCTGGGCCTATCCACGACTCGAGGTATCGCTTTAAGCGCAACTGATCAGCACGGGTGCTGTTGGATGATTCAGAGGGAGCGCGGAGAAGGACTCGCTGAAGCTGCTGACGGTGGAAAGGCTTACCCTTGCTGTTGCGGTATCCCTCGGCCTCCAAGTGTTGAGCACAAGCGGCCCAAGTCTTCCCCTCCGCTCGGAGACTGCGGAGGATCCCGACGAGCCCAGCCTGTCCAGCCGCGACGGGCTTACGCCCCCCTGGCTTCCCTGTGCTTGGGCGACGCTTGGCGGGAACATCGCGCTCGATCCCCTTCACCCATCTACGGAGCGTCCCTGTGCTCGGAGTCGACCCTGATCGGCTCTTGATCCCCATCGCTTCGCATCGCTCCTGAATCTCTACGAAGGGGAGCCCCGCTCGATACCAGTCACGGACGCGCTCGATATTCGCTGTCTCTTCTTCATTCATTTCCATCATCCCTTCATTGTTTGCGCGGTGCCCGAGCGGTGCGGATCCCGTTGTGACGAGTCCCTGTGCACGGCGCCGAGCGAGAGCGCGTCTTGTTCGCATGGAGATAAGCGCTCGCTCGTATTGAGCGAAGCTGTCGAGAAGGTTGGCCATGAGCTCTGCTTCAGGGCCGACTTGATCGCCGCAGTCACCAGAGACGACGCGGGCGCCGTGCTTCTCGATGAACTTCTGTGCGAAGGCATTGGCGACGACATCGCGACCGAGACGGTCTCGGCGCTGAACCCAGAGAATGTCTCCCTCACTGATCGTCTCAATCGCTGCAGAGAAGCCCTCACGCTCGAGCGGAGAGATTGAGCCCGAGCAAGTGTCACAGAAGACACCAGCGACCTCGAGTCCTCGAGACTCGGCCCAGAGACGGCCAGCAGCCTCTTGAGCGTCATGTGTGAGATCTTGGCGATCAGTTGAACGGCGGGCGTAGATGATGATGGCAGACATGTTGTGTTCCTCTCTTGCAACACAACCAATCTACCATGTTCGTCCGAAGGTGGAAACAACGAAGTGTTGCAAACACCAGATTGACCTGAACAGATCGGGATCATGCTGTGACCCCCTCGCTCGCTGTTCCTCGTCTTTGGGAGAGTGCTCTCGCGTGAGCGGTGAGATCCTCACGAGCTCGCTGAAGCACCGAAGCGGGCAATGGTGCTCGACGGGAGCCGCTTGATTCAGAGGCTCCCTGGTGTCTGGCTCGCCAGTCTGCGAAGCGGTGAGCGTGAGGGAGAATCAGGGGTGTGTCGAACCCGCTAATAAAGGGATTAGCAAGATCGACACCCCCCTCATCCGTCCCAGCCGTGAACATAGATTTATGCCAGTCATTGATCTTCTTCTTTGCCGAGCGAGCATTAGACCTCGAGCATCCCGAGAGAGCTTGAAGAACACTGAGGGAGTGCTGAACGGTGCCGATCTCGAAGGCCTGATCCTCGCAGAGCTTGTCCGCGATAATCCGCTCCCTCGATCTCGCCTTCTCCGCCTTCGCTTTGCGGTGGCTCCACTCGATCATAGGCGCGCAGTTGTCTTCTTCTGCGGGCGATACATGGCCGAGATAAAGTAGACGCGGCGCTCCATCTTTCCGAAGAGCTCGCAGCCGAGCGATGGCCTGACTCAACTTGGCGGTCGTCAGATCCAGATAGACCGCATTGATCTTCTTATCCTCGAGCTCTCGGATGAGCTCCGCTCTCTCCTCGGGCTCGAGTCCCTCTAAAATCACGAGCTCATCTTTCGTGAGCTCGTGACAGCCGAGCGTCTTGATCGCNGCGCGCGCNGCGGAGAGCTCCGCGGTTGGAGACCCGACGACNAGGAGGGTGTCTATCTGCTCTCTCTCGAATCGNTTNGACCCTACGTCNTCNGCTCCGNAGTGACCNATGANNACGGCGCCGCCTTTGTCACAGAGGAGNNNGCGCANTTCAGCGCACAGAGGCCCTTCAAGGATCTCTCGAGCGTATCGGTCTGACTTNTAGTCGTCGGGNTTCCCNTCNCCGATCATGGCGCGGAGNAGCTCTGCGAGCGGTTTATGTGTNATCATGCCCACTCGTCGAGTCCCCGAGANGATCAGCTCGATCAGCTCCTCGGCAAGCTTCTTCATTGATCCAACCGAGCGCTTTAACCAGCGCACCGATCCACCCTCACGCGAGTAGAGGTTAGAGCTCTGATAAGCGGTCGTCTCAAGCCATTCAGCGCGGGGAGCTCCGCCAGTCAGAGGGAGCAGATGAATCTTCGTCTCCCTCTCCCCGAGCTTCTCCCAGATCTTGCGGTGACGGTCGCCAGTCGCGTCGAGCGCGATAGTTCCACAAGATGGAAGCGTCGCTTTGGTTGAGCGCTCATATCGAGCGCCGCCATCTGGGTCGATCACGATGTTGATTGAGTCGGGCCATTCGCCGCCCGCCGCTGCCACAGCAACATCGAGGAGGAGCTGGAAGGCTTGGCGTGAAGGCACCGCATCAGGGAGACCAGCGCGGACCTTGTTCGCGATCTGTCGCGGCGGAGCTCCATAGCGATACAGAGGGGCCGATTCCAATGAATGATCGCCGTATCTCTTGCGACGACTTTTTACCTCCGCGAGTCGCTGAGTATGGAGCGCCTCCTGCTCAATGATATCTCGACCGAGCGCGGCGAGTAGTCCATCTGGATCAAGCTCCTCAATCGAGAGATCTAGTCCATGACGGCGTTGTGTATATGCGCTCTTCGTCGCCTCTGCGCTCTGTCTGCCGAGTATCTCCCAGAGCCGATTAAGAGCAGCTTGAAAGACGCCTCCCTCGCGAACACGGCGAGACCAGCTCTCGATCAATGGGGTCGAGGTTGAGAAGCAGAGAGAGGAGAGCTCCTTCCGCGAGGTCTGCGCCTGGTCGACGAATGATGAGGGGAGCTCATCGAGGTAGGCGATAGTCGACGGATCCAGCTTGATATGGGGAATCATCGCGTGCGTCATCACGACGAGAGCGGAAGCGTCAGCGACGGGTCGCTTTGATCCCTCGCATTCATTCGCAAACTCGCAGCGCTCTGCGGGGTCGTCTGGTCGGCCACAGAGACCGACTCGCCCACCATCTCGATAGGCAGAGCGGAGATTCTCCAAGAGGAGCCGAGCGCCCGCATAGCCCGCATCAATCTGGCGCTCGAATTCGGCTACATGGTGACAGTGAGCGAGGGAGCCTCGAATGATCTGAACAGGGACAGTGGAGTCGATGAGGAACGCTTTCCCCTCGATCTCTTGGGCGAGCTCCGCAGTTTTGACCGCGATCACTCTGCGGTCGCCTCCTTTGACTGCGCGCAGCGCCTCCTCAATCGCCTTGTACGTCTTCCCCGCTCCCGCAGGGATGGAAGCGACGTTAAGCTCCCCCTCTGCGGTATTGGCGGCGAGTTTTGATAGAAACTCGCCCACCAGGTCAGCTTTTGCGCGGCGGATATCGCGCTGGTGCTCTTCGCCCCACTTGATCTTAGGTTCGGTGGGATCAGGCGGATCGAGCGCTTTGTCGTCGTTATCGAAGACCCATTGAATCGCACCTTGCACTTGTCGGATCCGATCAGCGCCGAGACCCTGCCGCGCAGCTTCCTTGCTCATCTCCTCGAAGACGAGAGTGGCCTTGAGATGCCCGCCTTTCACGGCTGGACCGATGAACTTGCGTGCGGCGAGGAGGAAGCTCTTGTGACGCGAGCGCCCCTTTTTGATTGAACTCCTAACCGCTCGGATAGCCTCTTTGAGCGCGTGCTCTCCTCGTCGAGTGACCTGATAGTCATTTAGGGTGAGCTTGCGTGGACGCAAGGTCTCACAGGCCCTCGTTGTGCTCTTGGCTTTTACCTTCTTTTGAGTCGGTGTTTTCAGCCGAGCTCGCGCCAGATCAGCCTGCGAGATATCGACCGACTCATACTCTCCGCGGATCATCCCCAAGCGCTCCCGTTCAGGGAGAGGCGCTCGAAGACCATTTCGAAAGATCGGGCTCGCTACATAGATCGGTTGGACCGCGGTGTAGATCGCGTCGTCACACTTCACCGCGCGCATCTTTGTCCAGCTCTTCAGAGTCGCTGGGAGCTGTGGCGCGGCGAGATGATAGAAGAGGCGGAGCTTAAGCTTCTTCCAACCGTGGAATCGCGGCGCAGCTCCCTCCAGGCCCGCCCCCGCGGTCCATTGATAAATCACATGAGCGCGCGCGAGCTCTGGGGGAAGTGTCCTGAGGTAAGCTCTGATGAGCTCCTCTCTGATTCGGTGGTCAGGGTTTCCCTCGAAGTTCACCCCAAGTGAAGAGAGCTCTACTTCGTCGATATCGAGGATCAGCCAATGACGAGGGACCTCGTAGAGCGTAGCCTCTCCATCCTTTTTGTCTATCATCCGCCGATGGATGTACTTGCCGCGATCTAGCTTCTCTTCAGCGCTTGGCTTGAGTGCTCCGTAGGAGAGGACGCCATCTCCTCGTTTCACGGCCACTTCAAGAGCCCTAAATAAAGAAAATATATCCGATAGTGGGATACGCTCGGCTTTCCAGAAATACCCGTTATCGGCTGCTTTCTTTTTGAGCTCCCCCGAGATCACCGAGATCTTCTTTCGAGTCGCATCCTCCCCCTTTTTAGGGATCAGAAAAGTAAGCGATGAAGGATCGCTGGTGTGCCGATATGGCGCGAGGTAGTTCATTGATTTACCACCCAGACATCGCCGCTCTCTGGGCTCCACTTCTCGGGGAGCACTCGGGCGATGAGTAAAGGAACGGGGGAGCCTTCCGCGATCTGCTGCGTGATCTCATCACAGAGCAGAGCGCGCGTAGCGTGGTCGTTCTTGCTTAGATCGACTCTCTCGAGAGTCTCTTGGTTCTTGCGCTGGATCAGCGCGTTCTTCCCCTGAAAGCCGACCAGGCGAGCATCAAAGAGCTCGGGCTCATCGTTTCGGGAGAAGGGCTTTGGGAGCTTGAGCTCCTTAGCGAATGAAGAAGGTCGGAGCGTCATTTCATCAGCTCCCACTCGTCACCACCGCTCGGCGCCCAGTTGGAGCTCCGCCGCGCGAGGCAATAGAGATTGTCCTCGAGGTAGAGCTCTCGCGCGCTGGGATCTTGGAGGATCTTTGCGGCGGCGCGGTGCAAGTTCAGATCGAGGAGCTCTGGCTCTCTCGGGAGATCACAGCGCGAGACGATTGCGCACCCTCTTCGCGGCAACCCTAAGACCTCGATCATGATGGTCGAGGAAGAGGGTAGGGACAGCTCTTTTGCTGGGTAGAAGAGGGGGGCTTTATGGTGCTTTACGCCGCTCTGGGGCTCTTCAGTTTTGCTCATTGAGGAAAGTCCAAAGGTTGACAGTTGAGAAGAACTGTCACAGACTCGCCTCTGTACTTGGTGGGCGTGTCTGCGACTCATCTAAGGGAGCGTTTCGGGTGCGAACCGAAGCGCTCTCTGTGTTTTCAGAGCCTAAGCTCAAAAACCAATGCAGGGGTAGCGGAATAAAATATTTTGAATTTATTCTTATCCCGCCGCGGGCGCCTACCCCGCCTGTAAAGCCTCTCTTTCTCTAGACTTAAGCTCTCTTTTGATCTCTTGAAGAGTTTGAGCGAAGAAGGGGTCTCTTGCGCGCCATTGTTCAAAGGCAGTCGTCGAGATCCCCGCCAGTGCTGTCGCATGCTTGATGGTTGCTCCGTGGCGGAGCGCGTTGAAGATGATCGCCTCGCGCTCGGGAGATCGTTTGTTAGGTGTCGATTTACGTCTCATCAGTTGAAGCTCCCTTTGATTTTGCTGATTTTGCCTGCGGGGAAGGTCTCCCCCTTGCGATCTCTGATCCCCTCCTCTTCGAGTATCTTCTCCATCTCTGAAGAGCCCCGCCCCTGCTGGGTGAGCTCCAGGATTCTCTTGATAGCTCTTCGCTCCGCGAGGTCAGGGACAAGTCCTTTCTCCTTTGTGACCATCCATCCGCGCGGCGTCCGCCCTGCCCCGAGAAGGAAGCAGTTCTTAATAATCCACTTTACTTGAGGGTCATGATGCCCTCGAGCGATCAAGTCCCACTCAATCTTGAGATAGTTTCTCGGTTTGCGGATCGCTTGAATCTCGCTGATCAGTTGCCGCTGGACTGGCTCGATAAGATCCTCGAAGAGGGTCATATATTTCGTAGAGGCTCGGAGATCTTGAACGGTCTGTGGATAGGGATGGAGAGGAAGAAACTGCATCAAGAGGCTGCCGAGCGGATGACTCGGCAGTTGTGTGTGGGCCTCCGTATTTTCGAGCCAAGCTACGAGCTCACCTCGAAGACGCGGAAGCTCTGCGCCCATGTATTGAGCAAAATTCTCCATAGCGATCCGCGCCCGAGCATAAGAGGGGTGAGCCCTGACGATTTCGTCGGTTAGCTGTCGATCACTGAACTTGATGTTCAGAGCGTTTTGCAG